>OLHG01000061.1_pt1 | contig 75553 bp, 84 predicted proteins | sample 1605971 | NCBI WGS metagenome assembly OLHG01 (sample SAMN03283289) | human gut metagenome | biome: human-associated habitat; material: feces | host: Homo sapiens | place: Peru | collected 2012 | reverse complement strand
ACTGGAGGTCATGTATTATATAATGAAGACTCTAAAACATCAATAATTAGAGAAGTAAAAGAAGAACTTGGAATAGATATAGCAAATGATGATATTAAATATATTGGAAGTATATTATTTGGAGTACCATTTGGAGATATTTATTATTTGGAAAAAGATATTGATATAGATAGTGTTAAACTTCAAAAAGAAGAAGTAAGTTATGTTTCATATATGACTAAAGAAGAAATAGATGATTTGATAAAAAAAGAAAAGATAACTAAATCACATGGGTTAATGTTTAAATATTTATGTGAAAAGATGAATAAAAAAATAACTTATGTAACAGGAAATTGGGCTAAGATAGATAGTGCAAGACAAATATTAGAACCACTTGGTTTCTTTGTAGATAATATAAAAATGGAAACGATAGAGATTCAAGCGGATGATGTAGAAGATGTTGCTAAGTATTCTGCTAAATGGGCTAGTGATAAGTTAAAGTGTAGTGTTTTAAAGAATGATACAGGTTTATTTGTCGAAGCACTAAATGGTTTTCCAGGAGTATATACGCATTATGTTGATGATACTTTAGGAGAAGATGGTTTATTAAAATTACTTGATGGTGTAGAGAATAGAAAAGCATATTTTAAAGAAGTATTAGCCTTCTGCGAATATGGAAAGGAACCAATTACTTTTATAGGAATAACCAAAGGAACTATTGCTAAAGAAAAAAGTGGTACTTATGGTTGGAGTTGGGATTTTATATTTATACCTGATGGTGAAGATAAAACTTTGGGATGCTTTCCTGATAATGAAAGATGGAAATTTTGGAGTTTAGATTCTTATAAGAATTTAGCAGAGTATTTAGAAAAAAATAAGATTTTATGATAGAGACTAGAATAGGCTCTATCATACCACGGAAGACTACAGGCTGAAGTGGATAAAAGAGGTAAAAAATGAAAAGGAAAAAGTTAACTGATGTATATATGAGAGAAGTTATAAATAAAGATATTTATACTAATTATAATAAAGAATTAAATACTTATATAACAATAAAGAAAATTATAAAGACTTCACAAAGATGTACTAATTATGTTAATGGTAGAAAAGTAGTGGTAATAGATAATGGTTATACATTACTTGAATATACACCACTAGATAAAAAATATAATGTTAGAGTATTTATTAATGATAAGAATGAGATAATTAAATATTATTTTGATATAGTTAATAAATTTGAGATAATAGATGATGAAATATATTATGATGATTTATATTTAGATGTAATGTATGATATGGAAATATCTACTGGTGTTTGTAAGTATATAACATTAGTAGATGAAGGTGAACTACTTGATGCTTTAAATAGTAATGATATTACTAAAGAGATGTATGATACTGCTATTAAAATAGCAGAAGAAATTATGTTAGAACTTAGATGTGGTACTAATACTTTTGTAAATAGAGGTATTATGGATTTGGAGGTAAATAATGAAAATAATTGAATATGAAGAAAAGTATTTAGAAGATGTAAAGGATTTACTAGTAGAACTAGAAGAATATATTCTTAGTATAGATGAAGATAATCTTGATCAGTTACATCCAGAATATCGAGACAAGATGGCTATTCTAGATCTAGAAGAAGTAAAAGAAAATAATGGCAAATGTTATCTAGCCATAGATAATAATGTAGTCGTAGGTCTAATAATGGGATGTTTAAGAAGTTATGATGAATATGATTATTTAGACTATAAATGTCCAAGATGTGGCAAAGTAACTGAACTAATAGTATCTAAGAAAACAAGAAGTAAAGGGATAGGTAGTCTATTAATGAATAAAATGGAAGAATACTTTAAAAGTATAGGATGTGAATATATTACAATAGATGTCTTTGCTTACAATAAAATAGGAATTAACTTTTACGAAAAACAAGGATATCATCCAAGAGGTATAATAGATATTAAGAAAATAAAATAAAAAGTTGGTGATAAATATGAATTTAAATAGTTTAAAATGTATAGACAATAATATAGATTTAGATAAATATATAGAGTATCGTGAATATGTAAAAAGTTATATGGAGCATCCAGAATGGCTAGGAGACTTTACCAAAGAAGATTTAGAAAAGTTACTTAACAGCGGTACTAAGATATGGATATATTATTTAGATAATAACTTTGTATGTTCAATGATGACTATTCCTTCTAGTGAAAAAAATATGATAAAGTTTGAATTAGATTTAGATTATAAAAAAGTTATAGATTATGGACCTATGTTTGTTAATCCTAAGTATGTAGGTAATAAATTACAATATCAAATGCTTAATGAATTAGATAAATATTCTATAGATAAAAATTATAATTTTGTAGTAGCCACTATCCACCCAGATAATATATATTCTATTAATAATTTTATTAAAGATAATTTCAAACAAACAAGTACCAAAGAATTTAAAAGAGGCTTAAGAAATATTTATGTAAAGAAATTAATTAACAAATAGTATTTTAATATTGACATCATCATGTATATATATTATCATAAACGATAAGACAATGATAAAAGAGACATATCTTTTACTAAAAATACGGAAAGGATGATGCAATGAATAAGATAGTTGTAAGTGATAATATAAAGATAGAAAATATGATATATGAAATAAGAGGCAAAAAGGTAATGTTAGATTCTGATTTGGCTATGTTATTTGGTTATGAAACAAAACAGTTAAATAGACAGGTTCTTAGAAATATAAATAGATTTCCAGAAAATTATTGTTTTCAAATAACTGATACCGAATATATATCTTTAAGGTGCCAAAATGGCACCTTAAAGAATGGCCGCGGAGAACACCGAAAATATTTACCATATGTATTTACCGAATATGGTATTACTATGTTAGCGGGTATTTTAAAAAGTGAACTAGCAATAAAAATGAGTCTTAGAATAGTAGACATATTCATAACAATGAAAAATTATATTAACACCTCGTTAATAGAACAGAAGTATTTTAATGAATTAACTATAAAAAATACAGAAGATATAAAATTATTACAAGAATCTTTTGATAAGTTAAATACAAAAGAATCTAATAATCATATTTTTTATGAAGGACAAATATATGATGCATATTCATTACTTATAGATATATTATCTAAAGCAAGGAAAGAAATAATCATAATAGATAATTATGCTGGTAAAAAACTATTTGATATTATTAAGAATATTAATGTTAATGTAAAAATATATACTGAAAATATAGATAATATTTCTAAAGAAAAGTATGAAAAGCAATATAATAATTTAGAAATAATAAATACTAATATATTTCATGACAGATTTATTATAATAGATAATAAAATGTTATATCATTCTGGCGCATCATTTAAGGATTTAGGTAAGAAGTGCTTTGCTATTACTAAGATGGAAGACGATAGTATATTAAAAGAATTATTAAATAAACTAAAAAAAATATTATGATAGAGACCTTAGGCTCTATCATACCACGGAAGACTATAGGCTGAAGTGGAAAGAAAGGAAAATTATGAAAGAAATAATAGATGGAAAAAACAATAAAATAATAGGTAATATCAATTTAGATAACTCTAAAGTAAAATTTACAGGTAGTAATAATATTTTATATATCAATGATGAAATAACACTAGTAAATTCAAGCATAGATTTTAGAGGAGATAACTCTCTTGTATATTTATGTAAAACAGCAGAAAAAATAACTGTAGATATCAAGCTATATAACAATTCTACCATCTACTTTGGAAAGAATATTTGGATAAATAAAGGAGTTAAAATAGTTATATCAGAACAAACTAATTTATTCCTAGGTAATAATTGTATGATAGCTCCTGAATGCTGCATCAGAAGTGCTGATCCACATATAATTTATGATATAAATACTAAAAAAAGAATAAATCAAAGTAAAAGTATTTTTATTGGAGATAATGTATGGATAGCTCAAAGAGTAATGATATTAAAAAATACCAGAATAGGATCGGGAGCAGTAATCGGAGCAATGTCATTAGTTACTAATAAAGAATATAAATCAAATACTATATATGGTGGAAGTCCTGCGAGAAAGATAAAAGAAGGTATATTCTTCATCCATGATGATTGTCATAGATTCTTAGATGAAGATATTAAGAAATATGAGTATAACGATACTGATAAATATATTTATACTAGAGATAATACCACTATTAAATTTGAAGATATAGAAAATAATTTAAGAGGTACTTCTATTAAAGATAGAGTCGATTATTTAAATAAGATTACTTTAAATAATGATAAGAATAGATTTTATATTGGTGATTAGAGTAGACAATAATTTGATTAGTGAGGTAAAAAAATGAATTATAAATGTGTTGTAGCAAATAAAGATTTAATTATAATGAAAAGAAATTATAAAAGGCAAACAAAGATTTGCTTTTTTTCTAAATCTGTGCTATAATACCATGCACTAATGGGGGTTATTATGAAATTTGTAAGTAGAGAACATTTTGATACATATTTAAGAGGATTAAAATATTTAGGACAAGGAAGTCAAGGAGCATGCTATTTAAATACTAAAAATAATGCTATATATAAAGTATTTAATGATTATTTTGATGAAGAAGATGCAGGATATACAGAAGACTTTTTATTAAGATTTAGTGATATAAAAAATAGTACTTTTATATGGCCTAATAATGTTATTATAGTAGCAGGTACAATAGTGGGTTATACTATGCCATATAAAAGAGCAAAAAACTTATGTAATATAAATCCATTATTAGTAAATCTAGATAAATTAGAGGAAGCTACTATAAAAGCAGAGAAAGACGTAAAAACATTAACAGATAATGAAGTAAGATTATATGATGTTAGATATAATATTTTATATAATAATGGTAAGATGTATGTTATAGATACATTAGAATATGGAAACAGAAAAGTATCTTATGAAGAAAACAGAATGACTATAGATGATGAATTAATGTTATTTCTCGTAGATAATTATTTTGAAGAATTTGTAAAAAATGATAAGTTACTAAACGCAATGTATAGAGAATTTGAAGTAAGAGGAGTAGACTTCTTAAAAGTATTTAGAAATAAACTTAGTGAATATGTAGGAAAAGATATAACTAAATTAAATGAAGTTAAACACTTAGTAAGAAAAAATAATAGTCACATTTATCAAAGAGGATGTGATATAGAAGGTATATAATATATCTTCTTTTTTCATTTATAACATTATTGACAGTAAAAAATATATATGATATATTGAAAAAGAAATAATATATGCTAATCAGTTAGGAAAGTGAGATAATAAAATGGTAAAAAATTATAAAGTGATAACCCTATGTGGTTCTACTAGATTTAAAGATGAATTTTTAAAAGTTCAAAAAGAACTAACTCTAAAAGGAAACATCGTAATTTCGGTAGGATTATTTGGTCATTCTGGTGATAGTGAAGTTTGGGAAAATATGGACGAAGGGACACTTACTAAGACGAAAGAAATGTTAGATGATATGCATAAGAGAAAAATTGATATGGCAGATGAAATATTTGTAATAAATGTAGGTGGCTATATTGGGGATAGTACAAAGTCAGAAATAGAATATGCCAAAGCACATGGTAAAAAAGTAAATTATCTTGAGGATAATAACTAGATGTTTTTAAATAAAGACATGCCAAGTATATAAAGAAAGGATGAATAATATGCGAATAAACTATTTATTTAGCGGTATTTCTAAAGAGCAAGGCTTTAATAAAGTACAGAAGGAATACTTAAAGAAAGATATTAAAAATAATTATACAATAACATTTATTGCTACGACATTTGATGATTATAAAAAGAATGATTTATACTATAATAACCTAATAAAACATTTTAAAAATATTGATATTACTTTTAGTAAAACACATCTAATAGATAATAGAGTTTCCAAAGACTTATCCAAAGATTATATATTAAAATCTAGTATAGTATTTTTAATGGGTGGAGACGCCAAAAAACAAATAGATTCAGTAAAAGAGTACGATCTTTTTGAAATATTAAAATCAAAAGAGGGAATAATACTTGGAGTAAGTGCAGGCTCTGTGAATCAATCCTCTCGTGCTGTATATAAAAATGATTACAACAATTATGTAATTGAAGATTATGAAGGTTTAGGCTATATAGATATAAATATTTATCCTCACTTAGACTTTAATAATATTGATTATCTAAAAGAAGTATTTGAAGTAAGTAATTATACTAAAACAGTAGCATTACCTAATGATTCATTTATAAGAATAGAAAATAATAATATAGACTTTGTCGGAGAGTATTATACTATCCAGAATAGCAAAATAACTATGCCTGGACATGAATATATAAAAATAAATCACACAGGAACTGTGCCACTAGAAACAGATAGATTAGTACTTCGAAGAACAGTAAAAAGTGATATTGATGAATTCTTCTTTATTCAGCTAAATCCAAATATAAGAAGATATCTAGGTACAAACAGACTAGGAGATGACCTAGAAAAAAATAGAAAATATTTTAATGAAGAAAAATATAATGAACTAAATTACTACAGATGGACCATAGTAAGAAAAGAAGATAATAAAATACTAGGCTGTATTTATTTAAATATTCATGATGAAAAAGCAAGGACTGCTGGTATAGATTATTGGATTAGAGAGGATGCTTGGGGCAATGGTTATACTACAGAGGCTTCAAGAAAAATATTAAACTTTGCTTTTGATACCCTAAATATTAATAGAATAGAATCATGTGGTGGAAAAGACAATCCAGGAACATACAAAGTAATGGAAAAGATTGGTCTTAAATATGAAGGAGAAAGAAAAGAAGGAATATTCTATTACTATGGAGGACTAGAGAATTTAGTTTTATATGGAATTACTAAAGAAGAATATAAAAATAATAAATAAGATATTAACTAGGGGTGATTAGCCTCTAGTTTTTTATGATATATTCAAAACTGGGTTTACATCAATAAACTAGTGAACTTTTATTACTTTCTAAGTCATAGGTTAAAGTCTATGTTCTTTATCCATAAGTTTTTTGTTGATTACTTTATGATAGTGTGCTATAATCTGTTCATAGAGATGGAGGAATTGGTATGTCAAAAGAAGAAAATGTAGTTAAGTATTATGCTATTTGCAATAGACTAAAAAATGTTATTAGAAAAGGCTGGAAACTATGGAATGTTCAAAGAGATAGACTTAAGAGTGTTGCTGAGCATATTTTTAGTACTCAAATGCTTGCTATTGCTATGAAGCATGAATATCAATATGATGTTGATATTATGAATGTAGTATTTATGCTAGCAATTCATGAGTTGGGAGAAGCTATTATTGATGATCTAACACAATTTGAAATAAATGAAAATGATAAAGAAAAAATAGAACATGCTGCGGTACACGAGATATTATCTGGTATATTAGATGGAAAACAAATTGAAGAATTATTTTTAGAATTTGATTCACATAGTACCAAGGAGGCTTTTTTCGCTTATCAATGCGATAAACTAGAATGTGATTTGCAAAGTAAGATATATGATGAAGAGGGATGCGTTGATTTAACTAAGCAAGATGGTAATTTTGTAATGAATAATTCCATAGTAAAAAGATTACTTGACAATGGTGAATCATGGTCTACAATGTGGCTTAAATATGGCCAGGAAATGTATCCATACGATGATAATTTCAAGGCAGTATCTAATTATGCTATAAAAAATAAGATAAAGAAATAAAGTAAGATTTTCCTTAGAAAGTCTCTTTTTTTGTATATAAAACTTCCTTAAAAATATTCATTCTTTAAGTAAAATCATATCACTTCATCAAAATAAAAAAACAGTTGTAACAAAAAAAAGTTGACAAGCATACCATATTATGATATATTTAACTTGAATTTAAAGAAAGGAGTGGAAGAAATGGTAATTTTTGTAAATAAAATAAAATTAAATTCAAATGTTTTTAATAATGCTAAGATAGTTTTTGATAAGTGTGGGGAATTACTATGTTTTCCACAAGCTTTGTAACTTTATAGAGTAAAAATATAAAAAATAAAATAAAAAAACACTAGACTACTTAGAATTATTAAAGTAGTCTTTTATTATGGAGGAATGAATATGAAGAAAAATTTAAAAGAATTCATACCTCTAATAAAACTAGTTAAAGAAGATTTAAATAAAATCATTCTTGCTAGCATAGTTATATTTATATCAGGAATAACAGATATATTTACTGGATATCTAAATGGTAAAGTAGTTGAAGCAATCACTAATTTAGATATAAAGAAAGCACTTATCTTTCTAGGAGTATACTTTATATTAGAAATAACAATGGATGGAATAATACTACATAAAGCAAATTCCGTATTATACAAAGAAGAAAGCAAATTAACAAGAAAACTAGGCTTTAATACTTATAAGAAAGCCCTAAACTTACCTGCTGAAGCATATGAAAAACTTTCCAGCGGAGAAGTAATAAACAGAATAACAAATGATGCTGATACCTTAAGTTTTACTTTCGGTAGAATTCTAAAGATGGTATCATCACTTATAGCGTCCTCTATAGTATTAATCTACATATTTATAAATTCCTATATTATAGGACTAGAAATAATACTAATAATGTTAATATTATTCTTAATACTAAAGAAGTATAATCCATTACTAAAAAACATACATAAAGAAAGAAAAGGTAAGCAAGATGAATTTACCTCTTTAACAAATGAATCCATTAGAGGTATAAGAGAGATAAAGACTCTTGGAGTAAAAAATAATTTAATTACTAATATGATAGAACTAATAAAAGATATATATAAGAAGTCAGAGGAAGAAATAGATATGCAGAAGAGTTTCAATATCAAAACAAGTTTTCTAAAGTCAGTATTAGAATGTATGGTCTTTGCTACTTGTGTAATACTTTTATATTATCACAAAATATCACTAACATTCTTTATAGCTATGACTTATTACATATATAGATATACATGGTTACTTGAGGATATAAATGATTTAACACAAAACTATCAAAAACTTAGTGTATCAATATCTAGAGTAAATGATATCTTAGAAAATAGACTATATGAAGATGACAATTTTGGTAATAAAACTCTAAATAATATAAAAGGAACTATAGAATTTAAAAAAGTTTACTTTTCATATCCTGATGAAGATAATATATTAAAAGACTTTAATTTAGAATTAGAACCAAATAAAAAGATAGCTATTGTAGGTTCTTCAGGACAAGGAAAGAGTACACTATTTAATTTAATTACTAGAATATTTGATCCTAATAAGGGAGAAATAGATATTGATGGTATAAATATTAAAGATCTAACTGAAGAAGACTTAAGAAAAAATATATCAATAATTAGACAAGAACCGTTTGTCTTTAATAGAACTATCAAAGAAAACTTTAAAATAATAAATAATAAGATAACATTATCAAAAATAAGAGAATGTACTAAATTAGCCTATTTAGATGATTATATTATGTCCCTACCTAAGAAGTATGATACTGTTTTAGGAGAAGGTGGAGTAAATTTATCAGGAGGGCAAAAACAAAGACTATCTATAGCTAGAACATTATCTAAAGGAAGTAAGATAATATTATTTGATGAAGCAACATCTGCTTTAGATAATAAGTCTCAAGAATATATTAAAAAGACTATTGATAATTTAGTAAAAAATCATACTATTGTAATAGTGGCTCATAGGTTATCTACGATAATAGATGCTGATATTATCTTTGTCGTGGATAATGGTAAAGTAGTATCTTCTGGTACTCATAATGAATTATTAAAAACAAGTGATATTTATAAAAATTTATATGAAACAGAATCTTTAAATTCATAATTAAAGAAGTATTAATATATTGGTACTTCTTTTAGTTTGTCCTCTTAAGCCTGTAGTCTTAAGAGGCAAAATAAAGCCTTAAATATAAGTCTTTATTTTGAACAATTTTGGTAAAAGAAATAAAAGAATTATTCAAGGCTTCAATTTGAAACCTTGATAGAAAGACTATTGAAAATAAAAAATAATATAAATAATACATTGCCTTAATGTAAATGAATATGTATTTTTAAAATATCGAGATGTCACATTAAAATAAAAATCACTAGAAAGGCTTGAAATTTACATATAAAACTGTTAAAATATTAGCTAAAAGGAGAGATGCTATGGATGATGATTTAAGGTATTTGAAAGCAAAAAACTTTTTTGAGGTTAACATGATAAAGGATTATGACTCGAGGAAAATGCAACAGATAACAGAAAAAGAAGTTGAGTTTTTAATTAGAAAGATGGGATGCAAAGATTCAAAAATTTTGGAAATTATGTGTGGATACGGAAGAATAGCAAATGAATTAATAAAAAAAGGATATCGTAATGTGAGCGGAATTGATATAGGAAAGTTTGATTTTCTTAAAGTAAAAAAAAATTTTAATTTTATAAATATGGATTTTTATAAATATGGATCACTAGGGGATAAATATGATTATATATATTCAATATATAATTCATATGCAAATTATGATGAACTTTTACAATTAATAAAAAGTAGTGAAAAAATAATAAAAGAAAATGGAATTTTGATTGTTGATATTTTTAGTAAAGAGTGGCGCGATACATTACCAGGTTCGCAACATAGAATTGTATATAGCAGTAATATGGTTGAGGTTGAATTATTCAGAAGGTATGATGATGGTCTTGAGACGTCAATTTATCAAGTCTATAATAAGTGTACCAATGAAATATATAAATATCAATTTACTCAATGTATGATTGATAAAGATAGACTATTAAAAATTATTCCTGAAGGATGGAATTTCACATTAACAACATCAAAAGATGAAAAAACAAGAGAAGATAATCAGAAACACATATTAATATTAAGAAAGGAAGGAAAATAATATGGGAATGATACACGATATAAAGGATGAAAGAAACATTGAAATTGAAAATGTTGGCATTTGTGATTATAAATTACCAATAACATTTTGTTCTGATAAGGAGTATAATACTATTGCTAGTATTTCGGCAGGTGTTTCCCTAGGAAGTAGCATAAAAGGAGCACATTTAAGTAGAATTATAGAAACACTTGATGAAATGCTTGCAAATAACAAAATAACACTAGACTATTTTAAAAAGGTATTAGAGGAGTTAAAACATAAATTAGAGGTTGGGAACTCAAGGTTAAATATGGGCTTTGACATTGTTTTTAATACCACAACACCTGTGTCAGGCAAAAAAACATTTTTGAATAGTCATATAATTTTGAATGGAGACACAAACGATGAAATTAATAATTATATTTCTGTAACATCTACAGGAGCAATGTTATGCCCAAATTCAAAAGCAATTTCAAAATATGGAGCACATAGTCAGAAATGCAATTTAACAGCTAGTTTATATGGTAATATTAGTGAGGTGAAAATAGAAGATATAACTAATATAGTATTTAGACAGTTTAGCGCAGAAGTGTATGGAGTAGTAAAAAGTAGTGACGAAAAAATCTTAACTGAAAAAGCATATGAAAATCCTAAATTTTCTGAAGATTTGGTAAGGGATACATTACTTGCACTTAGAGAATATTATAAAGTTGGAAAAATAAAAGTTGAAATTGAAAATTTAGAGTCTATACATCAACATAATGTTTATGCCAGAGGGTTATTAAGATGATGGAAATATATATTAATGATATATTTGATATATTTAATATAGAAAAAACACAGCTAAATATTAATGTTGTTAAGTCAATAATAGTAGCAATGATTTCAAAAAAATTATGTACAGAGAATAAGCAAAAAATAAAGTTTGATTCTAGTATATTTATTCTTTTATGGGAAATATATTTAAATAGTTTAGAACACTTTGATCCAAATTATAATAGAAAGACAGATTTTTCATTATTTTTTAAAAAAATAATGAATTCATTATATAACAATGATAAGTTAGAGTTTCATGCACTCTTTTGCCCTGGATATACTCAGTATGGATATAAAGATCATTTAGGAAATACTACATTATGGAAATTAAAAGAATTGCTAGATATTAAGAAAACTTTTGGTAACTTTGGACTTATTCCTGAAGTTATATGTTACTATTCAGATGTCTTTTTAGAAAACTGTAATTATGCACTAGAAAAAAATTGGCCAGAACAACTGAAAATGAATCGAAATTTATTTCATAAAGAGGCAAATAAGTATTTTGAAAGCTGCTGTGTTAAAAATATGTCGGATATAGAACTATTTTCACACGGGTACGATATAGAAGGCTTTGTAGACAAAAAAATAATTTCAGAAATATCAAAAACAACATATAATGCATTTAAAAAAAGTAATGAAAGATTTTATAAGAAAATGGGATTTTCTGAGGAGCAAATTCAATTTAGAAATGATAGACTTATTACAATGTATAAAATGTTTTCGAATTATTTGAATGAGAAAAGTAATGCTGTATTTTTGCCGATGGAAAACATGTATGAGAGAGAAAATATATTTTCAGAAAACAAAACATGTGTGATGTATTTGAAATTAAAGAGGTGATTTTATGGAAGGACAATTATCATTTTATTTGGAAAAAAACAATAATATGTTTAATTCTGATGTGCTAGTAATTTGCTACAGGGCAAACGGTGAAGAAATGAGAAGGTATGGATTAACATCTGAAAATGTATTGATTTTTATTAAAAGTAAAAAAATAAGTGAATTAGATGAAAATTGTAACTATAAATATTTAAATAATCTGCAAAAGCTTTTTGATGGAAACGAAATAATAGTAAGAATACAAAGTGAATGCTTATTGGGCATGTTTGGTGATTCTCATTGTGATTGCGAACAGCAGAGATTAAATGCTATAAAAATAATTTCAGATAATGGAGGCATGTATATTTATTTGCCACAAGAAGCACAGGGATATGGATTATATTATAAATTAAAGGAACTGGAATTACAGGTATCAGGAAGATTGCAAAATGGTGAATATGTTGGTAAAAAGACTCGAGATGAGGCACAGAAAATCTTATTAAATTCAAAAGCATTTAGTGATCAGAGAAACTTTGAAATTGTATATAATATATTAAAAATTTTGAATTTAACGGAGTACAAATATATTATGATAACTGATAGTGATAAAAAAGTACAACAAATGTCTAAGTACAATTTAAAGGTTGAAAAATATAGTACATTTGTTGATAGCATAGTAACCACTGATAATGTTAGCGAGTATTTAATAAAGATTTATAATTCAACACATTATTTTGATGAGAAAACTATTGATAAAATAATAAAGATTTTAAAGCAAAGAGATTATAATGAGAGAACACTTGCTGTTTTGTTGAATATAATTGAAAAAATTGAAAATGACAAAAATTATAATATGCCAGAAGATATAAAAAGAAAATTTATCTCAATGTATAACGAATTGATTTGTGGTAGAGAGAAAAAATATATTTTAGGTGATGAAAATCATATAAAAATACAAAATAACTTTTCTTGTAAAGTAAATTCTACAATTTTTAAAACTATATGTAATGTTTATGGAAAGTCTATTTTTGATAGAATTTCGTTAGAAAAAATATATTATTTTGTAAACAAAAAAACTGGAGAAAGCATAAGAATAAGAACAGGACGGGTTTTAGATTCTGTTGATAATATTTGTAAAATGTTTACTGGACAAACACATGTTGAACAAAGTACATATAGTAAAGAAACAAACAGAGTTACACAAAAGGAAATATCAATATCAAAATTGCGCTCTTTTTTTGAAAACAATGATTATAGTTATGTTAAAAGGATAGAAATGGTAACAATAATTTCAGAAAATGTTATTCCGGGAGTTAATATATATATAAAAAGGTTACCAAATATTGAGAATAGAATTATGGATGTTTTTGGAAAAAAAGAAAATATACAAGAATTTATTAACAAGCTAATAAATGATAATAATAGAAGTTTGTTAAATACCATTAATAACGAAAAACTATCTGAACAAAATTTTTCAAAATATAATTTGCGTTTTGCAGATTTAAGTGGTATAATCGAAGAAGAAGTGAATATATATCACTTGACAAAGGAGGAAGAAAAAAATGGAGTACGAAGTAAGGTTTTACTACCCGAAAGAGGAACTTTATAAAATAATTGATGTATTAGAATGTCAAAAGGAATTAACAAAAGAAATTAGAACATATGAAAAAACAATACAATATAATCATTGTGATTATAGATATGATTTCTATTCAAAAGAAATAGATGGTAGATTTAGATTAAGAATTTCTTCGAATGAAAAAGAAAAAAAATGTAAACTAAGTTGGAAACGAAGATTACCAACTACTACTAGTACTGAAGTAAACAAAGAAGAAGAAAAAGAAGTAAATATACCTTATTATGATTTAGATAATTTTCTATTTATTATAGAAAGGGTAATGCATTTTAAAATAATGGAAAGCTATGAAAGATATAGAACAATATACTTTAATAGTGATATTGAAATTAGCGTTGATGAATATCCTTTTGGAATTGCACTTGAAATTGAAAATAAAAGTGAAACAAAGCAACCAGAAAAAAATGTTAAGGAATGGGTAAAAAAATTGGGACTTGACATTAACGATTCATATAGGTTGTCTTGGGATGATAAATATGCAGAATTATGTAAAGAACAAGGAAAGAAAGTATTTGCAGAAGTTACATTTGATAAAGAAATGCCAACAATTAGCAAAAAAAGAAGATAAACTATAAAATGTGCTTTGGAAAAAACACATTTTTTATAAACCTCTTGCTTATAAACTGAAATAAGTAAGAAGAATGAAGGTATTAAAAGCTACAGTATAATAAGAGAAGAATATTTAAACAGGAGGTAAGAAATGAAACAAATTGTATTACCAGATTATAATAATAGCATAGTTAATCTTATGAGTAGTATAAGAAAATATTTTGATTTAAATTATGAAGGAAATACTCTTGATATAGTAGATACTTTATTAAAGAAGAATAATCCTAAGAATGTAGTAGTTATTTTATATGATGGTATGGGTTCAAGATTGGTAAAAAGAAATTTAGATAGTAATAGTTTTCTAAATAAGAATATGATTTCTGAATTATCTACAGTAGTACCATCTACGACAACAGCCGCAACTACATCAGTATTAACTGGATTATATCCTAATAGTCATGGTTATTTGGGATGGGATATGTACTATGAAAAAGAGGATAAAGTAGTAACAATGTTTACTAATAATATAAAGGATACTGATATAAAAGTATTTGACTATAATATTGCTAAGAAGTATTTTCCATATGAAACAATAACTGATAGTATAAATAAGAATAGAAAATACTTCTCAAATATTGTATCTCCTTTTGGAGGAGATATATATAGTGAAAATAATATAGATGAAATGTTTACTAAGATAGAAAATAATCTAAATAAAAAAGAAAAAAATTATATTTATGCTTATTATACTAATCCTGATAGTATTATGCATCATACTGGTACTGATAGTAATGAGACTATAGAATGTTTTAAGATGATTAATGATAAAACAGAATCTTTTAGTAGTAAATTAAAAGATACTATGCTTATTGTAATTGCAGATCATGGTCATATTAACTGTGATGAAATATTACTTGAAGATTATCCAGATTTATATAATTTACTTGATGGAGATACTTGGATAGAACCTAGAATGTGCACTTTTAAGATAAAGAATGGCATGGATGAAGAATTTAAATATTTATTTAATAAGTATCTTGGAAAATACTTTGTGCTAAAAAGTAAGGAAGAAATAATAAGAGAAAAATTATTTGGAATAGGTAAAGATAATAAATATTTTACTTCCTCACTAGGAGACTATCATGCTCTAGCGGTATCTGATAAATATTTAAGATACCGAAGAGGCTGTCCAATACATATTTCTACACACGCTGGCTTTACTATAGATGAAATGAAAGTACCACTTATAATTGTTAGTAGAGGACGTTAGGTTCTCTTTTTAAATTATAATGTAAAGAAAAGTAAATAATATTGTAAGTAAAATATACCTTATGATATAATAAAAATATAATGATAGGGAGGTACTTATGAATAAGAAGAAAAATAATAAAAAAGGGTTTGATAATGAGAAATATGTAAAGACACAAATAGAGACTATAAAGAAAAGAATTAAACTGTTTGATAATAAATTATACTTAGAGTTTGGTGGTAAATTATTTGATGATTATCATGCTAAGAGAGTATTACCAGGATTTGAATTAGATTCTAAAATAAGACTACTAAAAGAGTTAAAAGATGATACTGAGATGATATTTTGTATTAATGCTAATGATATAGAAAGAAAGAAGATTCGTGCTGATTATGGGATAAGTTATGATGAAGAAGTAATAAGATTAATTCATATCTTTAGAAATCTTAAAATAGATGTTAATAGTGTAGTAATAACTTTATATAATGGTCAGTCTAGTGTAAGTAAATTTAGAAAAAGATTAGATTCTCTTGGAGTAAAATCTTATATTCATACTTATACTAAGGGATATCCAACAGATGTAGAAGTAATAGTAAGTGAAGAAGGTTATGGGGCTAATCCTTATATAGAAACCGCTAAACCACTAGTGGTAGTTACTGCTCCTGGTCCTTGTAGTGGTAAACTAGCTACTTGTCTATCACAGTTATATCATGAGTATAAAAGAGGAGTGAAAGCAGGATATGCTAAGTTTGAAACTTTTCCAGTATGGAGTCTACCCTTAAAACATCCAGTTAATATGGCCTATGAGGCTGCTACTGCAGATTTAAAAGATAAGAATATGATAGATTCATTTCATTTAGAAGCTTATGGAATTAGTGCAGTAAATTATAATAGAGATTTAGAGGTATTTCCAGTATTAAAAAACATCTTAAATAAAATAACTGGAGAAGATATATATAAATCTCCAACTGATATGGGAGTTAATTCAATAGGAGAATGTATAACTGATGATGATATAGTGAGTATGGCCGCTAAAAAGGAAATAATAAGAAGATATTATAAAGCTCTTGTAGAAGTTAAAACTGATGATATTGATCCAGAAGTACCTCAGAGAATTAAATTACTTATGAATGAACTTAATATTAGTGATAATTTAATTAAGGCTATAAATAGAGCTAGAGAAAAAGAGGAAGAGTCTTCTTCTAAAGTAATAGCTTTAGAAATTACTTCTAATGTTATTATAACTGGTAGAGAGACAGAACTACTGACTCCAGCGGCTAGTTTAATATTAAACTCTATAAAATATTTAACTGATATTCCTGACGAGATAGATTTGTTATCTCCAGGAGTATTAAAGCCTATTCTTGATTTGAAAAAGAATGTCTTATCTAACAAACAGATACTTAATTTGAATGATGTCTTGATATCTTTATCAATATGTTCGGTAACTAATCCTACTGCTAATAAGGCTCTTAAGAATATAAATAAACTAAATGGATGTGATGCTCATGCTACTTTTATTGTGGAAAAGTCTGATCTTGATTTACTTAGAAGTTTGGGTATTAATTTAACTTGCGATCCGGTATTTAATAGTGAAAAATTAATTTAATTATATCCCCTTAAGCCTAGGTCTTAAGGGGCAAAAGGAAGCCTAAGGTCTTCCTTTTGAAGTATATTTTTTGACAATTATATATATAACTGCTATAATATAAAATACTTTTAGGGGGATTTATATGATAGCGTATACTGAAGATAAAAAAAGACATAGTCTTAATATCAATAATTTTATAGGTGAAGGAGAATATGGTAGGGTATATTTAACTAATGATAATAAATGTTTAAAAATATTCAAACAGTCTATATCTAGAAAAGATAAAAAAGTTTTGATGAGGCTGCCTTTAATATAATTAGAGAGTTAAAGCCTAAGAATATTTATACACTAGGTGATTTATATTATAATAAATCATTAACTAGAATATTAGGCTACTTGTCTGAATACTGTGCAAAAGAAGATATAGATATATTAACTATGCCTGTAGATTATACTTTTGATAGTCTGTGTTCTTTATATGATTCATTTGTTTTACTTTCAGAGCATAATATATGTGTAAGTGATGCTTGCCCGCAAAATGTAATTTTAAATAATAATGGTATAACAATTGTAGATACAGACTTTTATTATATTGATACTAATAGTAATAAGTCAGCAATAAAAAAGAGTAATATATATGATTTAGGAGAATTATTTGCTTGGATATATATGAGGTCTTTAGAAGAAATAGACTTTGATAAAAGAAGTGAAATGATTGCTAAAATAGAAAGATTATTTATGCCGATAGATACTTTTGGAGTAGAACCAGTAATTAAAAAATTAGCAAAATATAAATATCCAATAGATTATTTACATAAAAGATGATATACTTATAAAGTAGTGTAGGTGATTATATTGGAACTATTAAGAGTAGTGGATAATAATGGTAATGATACCAATGAAATATTAGAAAGAGAAGAACTTCATAACAGAGGTAAACTACATAATGAAGTAACTATCTATATTATAAATAATAAAAAAGAAGTATTATTACAAAGAAGAAGTAAAAATAGAAGATTCTGTCCTAATATGCTCGGAGTTATCGCTGGCCATGCTTGTTATAACGAGTCTCCTCTTATTTGTGCAGAAAGAGAAGTAAAAGAAGAAGTAGGAGTAAGAATAAATAAAAATAATATTCATCCTCTATATGATAGATACTTAGTTAAAGAAAGATTTAATAATCATTTTATGTATCCATTCTATGCTGTATGTAATAAAGAAGCAAGTGAATTCAAAGTACAGAAAGAAGAACTATCTTATGTAAAATGGTATAGTATTGATAAAGTGATTGAAATGATAAAAGAAGAAAATAAAGAACTAGTATTTAAAAAAGAGGAGATACCACTTTTTGAAAAATTAAAAAATATTGAATTATAGTATTGAAATATTTGAAAATTATGCTATAATCTAGATATAAATGTTGATGAGGACATGATTTATATATTTAATTATTTAGAGAGTTACTGGGTGGTGAAAAGTAATTAATTAAAGTATAGATTTCTACCTCGGAGTGAAATGTAAACATTTCCGGCTAGTAACCGTTATCAAAATTAAGTAAAAGAAGAGGATGGTACCGTGCAGTAAGCACTCCTTATGAGTACCATTCTCTTTTATTTTAAAGGAGGAATATATGCGTACTGAAGAAATACCTTTGGGAAGTAAATGGAGACACTTTAAAGGCTCCATTATGGAAGTGATAAATATAGCTAAGAATAGCGAGACTCTTGAAGATATGGTAGTGTATAAACACGATAACAAGTTATGGGTAAGACCTATATCCTCGTTTCTTAGTACTGAGGATATAACTACCAGAAGTGATAATGTTACTGGGCAAAAATATAGATTTGAAAGGATATGATAAAAATGATAGATATTAATTTAATAAGAACAAATAGGGATTTAGTAAAGGAAAATATTAAGAAAAAGTTTCAAGATAAAAAACTTCCTCTAGTGGATGAAGTATATGATATGGATGTTAAATATCGTACTATTAGAACTGAAGCAGATGAAGCAAGAAGTAAAGTAAATACTTTAAGTAAAGAAATTGGTCTTTTAATGCGTGATAAAAAACTAGAAGAAGCAAATAAAGTTAAAGAAGAGGTATCTACGATAAAGGGTAAAATACCAGAACTAGAAAAAGAAGAAGAATATTTAGAAAAAGAAATTAAAGAAAGAATGATGAAGATACCAAATATTATTGATAGTTCAGTACCTATTGGTAAAGACGATAGTGAGAATGTTGAAATAGAAAAATTTGGTGAGCCATTTGTACCAGATTATGAAATACCACATCATGCTGATATAATGGAAAGATTAAATGGTATTGATAAAGATAGTGCTGGTAGAACTAGTGGTAATGGTTTCTACTATCTAATAGGGGATATAGCTAGATTACATGAAGCCACTATTGCCTATGCTAGAGACTTTATGATTAACAAAGGTTTTACTTACTGTATACCTCCATTTATGATAAGAAGTGATGTCGTAAATGGTGTTATGTCTTTTGAAGAGATGGATGCTATGATGTATAAGATTGAAAATGAAGACTTATACTTAATAGGCACTTCAGAACATAGTATGATTGGTAGATTTAAAGGACAACTAATAGATGAAAGTAAATTACCAATAGCTATGACTTCATATTCACCATGCTTTAGAAAAGAAGTAGGAGCTCATGGTATTGAAGAAAGAGGAGTATATAGAGTACATCAATTTGAAAAACAAGAGATGGTTGTTCTATGTAAACCAGAAGATGCTATGGATTGGTATAATAAGATGTGGTCTTATACCGTTGAATTCTTTAGAAGTCTAGATGTATCAGTTAGAACCCTAGAATGTTGTTCAGGAGATCTAGCCGATCTTAAAGTTAAATCATGTGATATTGAAGCATGGAGTCCTAGACAAAAGAAATACTTTGAAGTGGGTTCATGTTCTACTCTAGGGGATGCTCAAGCTAGAAGACTAGGAATAAGAATGAAAACAGAAAATGGTAATAAATATTTAGCTACATTAAATAATACAGTAGTAGCTAGTCCTAGATCACTTATTGCTATTCTAGAGCAGCATTATCAAGAGGATGGTAGTGTTATAATTCCTGAAGTATTAAGACCATATATGGGTGGTAAAGAAAGAATAGAAGTAAAGAGATAAACTATGAATAATAAACTTAGAACTTTTATGATAGGAAGATATGGAATAGATGACTTATATAAAGTATTATTAGTTATATATACTATTCTAATACTAATAAATATCTTTATAAGAAGCAAAATAATTGCTGTAATAGAAGTATTACTTATAATTATAATGATATATAGAGTACTATCTAAAAATATATATCAAAGAAGAAAAGAAAATGATATGTATTTAAAGATAAAGAATAAGATATTAAGTACATATAATTATAATAAAAAGAAATATAAAGATCGAAATACTTATATGTATAAGAAATGTCCTAATTGTAGGCAGAAGATTAGATTACCACTTAAAAAGGGAAAACATACTGTTAAATGTCCTAAGTGTAGTAATAAATTTGAAGTAAAATGTCATAAAAACGAAAAGATAAAAGTAGAAATAGTTAAATAACATTTAAAGAGTGTAAAGTATAGGAAGATTACTAAGCTAATCTTCTTTTTTATTGACATTTTTCACTATATTTCTTATAATTAACTTGTAAGGTAGGTAATAAATATGAAACTAAATGAAAAAAGAATTATTAACGATATAAGACTATTATCACTTGATATGATAAATACTGCAGGTTCAGGTCATCCTGGAATAGCCTTAGATTTAGCTCCAACTATGTATACACTATTAGCATATCATCTAAAGTTTGATCTAGAAAGAAAAGCTTGGTGTAATAGAGATAGATTAGTATTATCTTCAGGCCATGCTTCTTCTCTTTTATATGCCAGTTTATTCTATTGCTTAGATGACTATTCATTAGATGAGTTAAAAAATTATAGAAGAATAACATCACCATTATCAGCTTATCCTGAATATGATCTAAATGGTAGAATAGAGTGTACTACTGGTTTACCAGGAGAAGGTCTAGCTACTTCAGTGGGTATGGCAATGGGTGAAAAGTATCTAGCAGCTACTTTTAATAGAAAGAAGAATCCATTATTTGACTATAATATCTACTGTATATGTTCTGAAGGTGATATGATGGAGGGAATATCCTATGAAGCGGCTTCACTAGCGGGAACACTATCTTTAGATAATTTAATAGTATTATATGATTCTAATGAGATGACCGCTGATGGTAGTACTGATAAAACATTTGATGAGAATGTTCTAGATAGATTTAAGAGTATGAACTGGAATACTCTTGAAGTAAGAAATGGCGAGTCAGTTAGTGAAATATCTAATGCTATAGAAAAAGCTAAGAAGAGTAATAAACCTACAATTATCAAAATAAATACTGTACTTGGAGTACATTCAAAATACGAAGGAACAAATAAAATACATTCTAATTTAGAATTAGAAGATTTAAATAATATTAGAACAGCGTTAAAAGGAACTGGCGAGTTTACTTTTGATGAAGAAGCAAGAAATAACTTATTAAAATTTATTAAAGAAGGAACTGATGACTATTATAGAGAATGGTATAGTGAATATGAAATGTATATTGCTAATGCTACTGATAGTGAGAAAGATAATCTTAACTTAGTAATAGAAAATGATAAGATAATTCTTGATATAGCAGCAGTTATTGATACTAGTAAAATATTTGAAGATAAAGCTATGCGTGATATAAACTACCAAATAATGAATGTTATAGCATCATTCATACCTAATTTTATGGGTGGAAGTTCTGATATGGTATGTAGTACTAAAACTTATCTAAAAGGTAAGAAAGAATTTGCTTATGATGAAAATGCTGGTAGAAATATTAACTTTGGTGTAAGAGAATCTCTAATGGGAGCCATTATGAATGGTCTTGCCCTTACTAATATAAGAAGCTTTGGTAGTACTTACTTAGCCTTATCTAACAAAATGATACCAGAAATAAGGATGTCCTCAATGATGAAACTACCAGTAACTTATATCTTTACTCATGATAGTGTAAGAGCAGGTCAAGAGGGTATGACTCATGAGCCGATTGAAGAATTAGGTAATTTGAGAAATATTCCAGGACTTAATGTCTTTAGACCAGCAGATTATAAAGAATTAATAGGTAGTTGGAATTATATTTTAAAAGAAGGAAAACCTAGTGCTTTAGTATTACCTAAAGGACATAATGAAACCATGAAACATACTAGTTCAGAAAAGACTTTACGTGGAGGTTATATAATAAGTGAAGTAAGAACTAGACTAGATCTTATACTAATAGCTACTGGTTCTGAAGTAGAACTAGCTATGAAAATAAAAGATGAACTACTAAAAAACTATATTGAAGCAAGAGTAGTATCAATGCCAAACTTGGGTTTATTCCTAAAACAAGATAAAGATTATCAAGAACAAGTCTTACCTCGTGGTTACAGAAGAATGGCTTTAGAACTATCTAATGATCCAAATTGGTACCGTCTAGTAAATCAAGACGACTTTATCGGAGTAACTGACTTTGGAAGAACAGGCACTGAAGAAGAAGTATTATCATATTACGAACTTGATTTAACTAATATAATTATAAGAATAAAAAATAGTTTATAATTCGACAAAATATATAAATATAGTATGTTAATATTACTATGGTGATATTATGAGAACATACTATATTTTTAATGTTAATAGATATTTTAGTTATATGTATAAAAATAAGCCATTTAAGATGTATAAAATGTTTGAAGAAATATATTATTCTAAGAGTTATGATAGTCTAAATACTTATAGGAATTTTGAAACAGTAGCTGTTCCTTTTAATAAAATAATGTTAAATGAATATATATATTATGAGTTCAAATTAAAATATGGTTATAAAAGAAATGGTAATAAGCATAACTTAAATACTAGTGAGAATAGTACTCTTCAAATAAATAATTATAATATAAAATTAATTACAGAGGATAATTATTCTATATTCTTTAAATATCTAAATAATTATAATAATAATTTATTTGTTTGTGACTTTGAAAACATGGATTATTTTTGGTTATGTAAATTATATAATAAGAAGAGTAGCGTAGAATTAGTAAAATAACTTTACAAAATACTAATTTAATAGTAAAATTATCTTAAGGAGGGATATAACATGCAATGGTTATGGGATTTATTATATGCCTTAGGTGGTCTTGTACTAGGAGCAGTAATAGGTTTTCTAGTAGCTAGAAAATTAATGAAGAAAGAATTAAAGAAAAATCCACCTATAAATGAACAAATGATTAAAACAATGATGAGTCAGATGGGAAGAACTCCATCCCAAAAACAAGTTAATCAAATGATGAAACAGATGAATAAGTTTATGTAATTTATTCATTTTGTTTTAATACGAAAGGATAGTATGAAGAAAAAATATACATTAAAAGAATTTTATGAGTTAGAAAGAAAAATCTTTGAACTTAGAATATCAGTAAAAAATGGTAATTTTAGTAATGAATTAAGAGAAAAATTAACTACACTTGAAATAGAATATGAAAGAATATCTTCACAAATATCTTGGGATATAGAAAATTGTAATATAGATTATGGTTATGAAGATAATAACGAAGAACTAAAAAGAGTAAAGAAAATATAATATTTAACATATAAAAGTAATAACTAAGAAAGGTATAACTAATATCTTTCTTTTAGTATATAATTATAGCTTATATATAATAGATATGTAGATATATTATATTAAGACTAAGAATTAGGCTTAATATAGCAGTGAAAGACTTACATTGTAAGGCTTGAACTGAATATAAAAAATAAAATGCTTGTATAAATATTTAGTAATATGTTATAATCTAAATATAGATAAAGGAGATTGTTTACATGAATAAAAGTAAAGTATATTTTACAAAAGAAATAACTAGTGAATCATTAGTAAAAATATATGAAGCACTAGGTATAGAATTAAAGGGAAATGTTGGAGTAAAATTACATACAGGAGAAAAAGGTAATCAAAATTATCTAAGGCCAGAATTTATGAAAGAATTAATAGATAAAGTAGGAGGCATCGTAATAGAGTGTAATACAGCTTATGATGGAGCAAGAAATACTACTGAAAAACATAAAGAATTAATGAAAGAACATGAATGGAATAAATATTATAAAGTAGATATTATGGATAGTGAAGGAGATACTACTCTAGATATACCAAATGGTAAAATAATCAAAAAAGATTATGTTGGAAAACATATAAATAATTATGATAGTATCTTAGTATTATCCCACTTTAAAGGTCATCCAATGGGAGGCTTTGGCGGAGCTCTTAAACAATTATCAATAGGTTTCGCTTCAAGTGGTGGAAAAACCTATATCCATACTGCTGGTAAAACAACCGATATGAATGATTTATGGAATAATATTCCAAGTCAAGAAAAATTTATCGAGTCAATGGCAGATGCAGCCTCAGTAGTACATAATGAATTCAAAGGAAATATCGCTTATATTAATGTAATGAAAAATATGAGTGTAGATTGTGATTGCTGTGCCAAAGCAGAAGATCCTTGCATGAAAGATATTGGTATTCTAGCAAGTACAGATCCAGTAGCTATAGATAAAGCTTGCCTAGATTTAGTCTATAATAGTAGTGATAAAGGAAAAAATCATCTAATAGAAAGAATAGAATCAAGACAAGGTACACATATAATTGATGCCGCAGCTTCAATAGGATTTGGTAATAGTAATTACGAACTTATAAATATAGATTAATAAAAAGACAAAAGGGGTCCAAAGGAAGGAATTATATGAATAGAGAAGAAATAAATGACAAGTTAGAATTTATGCAAGAATTAGCTAATCGTTTTCCTACTAAGGATGACGCTGTAACAGAGATAATAAATTTAAATGCTATACTTGCTTTGCCAAGAGGACCAGAACACTTTATGAGTGATTTACATGGGCAAGCCGATGCTTTCACTCATATTTTAAATAATTCTGCAGGAGGAATAAAATTCCGTATATGGCAGTTATTTAATGGTACATTAACTCAAAAGGAACAAGATGAATTAGCTACATTAATATACTATCCAAAAGAAAAAATGCAAATAGTATTAACTGAAGTACCAGATAAAGAAAAATGGTATTATGATAACCTACTTAGAATAATCGAAGTAACTAAAAAGTTTTCCTCTAGATATACAAGAAGTAAAGTAAGAAAAGTGTATCAAGATGATAATTTAAGTTATATAATAGATGAATTATTAAATAATAAAATAGAAGAAGAAAATAAAGATAAATATTATAAAGAAATATTAAATACCATAATAGAACTAGGATATAGTGAAAAACTAATAATATTATTATCCTCTATAATAAAGAAATTATCAGTAGATGTTTTACATGTAGTAGGAGATATATATGACAGGGGGCCAGAACCACATAAAATAATGGATAGTCTTGAAGAATATCATTCAGTAGATATTCAGTGGGGTAATCACGATATACTATGGATGGGAGCCGCTATTGGAAGTAATATCTGTGTATCAGGAGTTATTACCAATAGTGTTCGTCATAATAATCTAGATATCCTCGAAGATATATATGGTATTAATCTAAGGCCATTAGCAAACTTTGCTGAAGAAACATATAAAGATGCCATGGTCTGGAAACCAAGACATACTAAAGATGAAGACTATTTAACTAATTTAAATGTAAGACAATCAGCCAAAATACATAAAGCTATATCAGTAATAATGTATAAACTCGAAGGTATCTTCGCAGAAAAACATCCTGAATACAAAATGACTCATCGTAGACTATTAGATAAAATAGATTATGAAAATAATGAAATAACAATAGATGGCAATACATATCATCTTGAAGATACAGACTTTCCTACTATTGATAAGAATGATCCATATAAGTTAACCAAAGAAGAAGAGAAAATAATCTCAGACTTAGTAAGGTCATTCTTAAATAGTGAGTCACTGCAGCGACATATGAATATCTTAATCGAAAAAGGAAGTATGTATAAAATAGTCAATAATAATTTAATGTATCATGCCTTAGTACCATTAAATGAAGATGGAACATTAAAAGAAGTAACTATAAATAATGTTACAACATCAGGTAAAAAACTATTTGACTATATAGATTTATTAGTCAGAAAAATGTTTTATTGTAGAACACAAAATCAAGAAGAATTAGATTTAATGTGGTACCTATGGTGTGGTCCAGACTCACCATTCTTTGGTAAAGATAAAATGACCACTCTAGAAAGAGTATTAATAAAAGATAAAAAATCACATAAAGAAAAAAGAAACTATTATTATCAGTATCAAGAAAATAAAGAAGTTATGGAAAATATAATGAAAGATTTTGGTATTACAAATTTAAATAATGCTCATATAATAAATGGTCATATTCCAGTAGAAAGAATAAATGGAGAAGTACCATTAAAAGCAGACGGTAAAGTAATAGTAATTGATGGAGGCTTCTCTAAAGCCTATCAAAAAACAACAGGAATTGCTGGTTATACATTAGTATCAGGATCAACAGGTATGCGAATTATTGCTCATGAACCATTTACTTCTTTAGAAAGTGCTATATTAAATAATGAAGATATTCACTCGTTTATAGATATAGAAACAAATCCAAAATGCCGTATTACTATCGCAGATACTGATAAAGGGAAAGAATTAAAAAGTCAAATAAACAATCTAAAAATGTTAATAGAATGTTATAAATTGGGTCTAATACATGAAAATAAAGAATATAAATATGTAAAAGTATATAAAAAAACAAAAAGATGATTGTAAATAAAAATGAATTATGATAAAATAATAATGTCCTTTGAAAAAGACATTATTAATGGTCTGTTGGTGAAGTGGCTTAACACATTGCCCTCTCAAGGCAACATTCATGGATTCGAATTCCATACAGATCACCATATTAAATACTAAGACTGGAGTAATATCCAGTCTTTTATATAACATAAAATAGTATCAAAGATATAATTAAAGATATTAATACCTGATATATTCTACCAATAAAATAATTTCTATATCTTATCCTTTCATCTAAAATAGATATAACCTGCATATGAATTGATAATCCTCCAAAAGATATAATGGATGATGACAATATAACCTTAAATATATTACTAATATTTAGTTTAGATAGATGTTCTAATCCCATAGTCATCTCTAATATACTCTTAATACCAAGAGATAAATAACTATTCAAATGAAATATATTAATAATTAAAGTACTAAGTATTAAAAATAAACATACAGTAACAGATATCATAAGCAGAGAATTAATACTCTTCTTAATAGAACTAGAAAATATCTCAGTAAAAGTTTGACTTTTACTACTTTTAGTTATACAATTATTATTAGTTAGAGTATTCTTATTTCTAACTAAAATACCAAGTATAATACTACTTAAATAAGTACTAATAAGTATAATTACTCCATATTTATTATTATTTAAATATAATACCCCGACAGTATTTAAAACAAATAAAGGATTAGGAAAATGATTAAATAATAATAAATGTTCTGCTTCTTCTTTAGATATTAAATTATTATTATAACTAGTAATAATATTCATAGCATTAAGAGGAAAACCAGATACCAACGAAAGTAATACTATTAAAGTAGCATTATTACTAATATTAAATATTTTAGATATAAAATCAATTATCTTATTAGGTATATACTTAGTAAAATTATAATTAATTAATATATCAGAAATAATAAACATTGGAAGCATTGAAGGAACTAAAGTATTAAACCAAATATAAAAAGAATTAATAATAGTTTCTGATACAATAGTTTTATTAAATAATATGACTATTAAAATAATAAAAGTTAATATAACAATAATTAAATTAGAATATTTTTTCATAATAGATTATATGATATAACATAAGAAAATAGAAATGGAGAAAAATATGAAAGAAAAAATAAAAAACTTTATTAAAGAAAATTATAAGTTCATATTAGTATTAATATTATTAGTATTATTTACCACAATAAGATTACCATACTATATTATGACTACTGGTGGTACTATAAATATTACTGATAGAGTAGAAATGTCCAGCTATGAAAAAGATAAAGAAGGATCTATTAATATGCTATATGTTAGTGAATATGATGCTACACCATTTTCTTATCTAGTGGCCAAAATAAAAGGAGAAGAAATAAATAGCAATAAAGATAGACAAATATCTAATGAAAGTGTTAAAGATATAAATAAAAGAAATAAAATAATGCGTGATAATTCTTTAGATACTGCCACTATTGTCGCCTACAAAGAAGCAGGTAAAACTATAAATATTAAGAGTAAAAAAAACATAGTTATGGCTAAGACTAATGATAATGATTTTGAAGTAGGAGATATTATTCTTACTGTAAATGATACTACTTGTGAAGATGTAAATGCTATTAGAGAAATAATAAATAATAGTAATGAAAATGATATAATAAAATTTAAAGTACTAAGAGATGATAAAGAGGTAGAAGTAGATGGTAAAGTAGTACTAGAGGATAATAGAAAAATAATAGGTATTATCATAACTACCGACTATGAATATGATCTAGATCCAGAAATAACTATTAAGTTTAAAAATAGTGAGTCAGGAGCCTCTGGAGGTTTAATGTTAACTCTTACTATTTATAATGCTATATCAGGTGAAGATCTAATCAAAGGAAGAAATATTGCCGGTACAGGCACTATAAATCTAGATGGTACTGTTGGAGAAATAGATGGTGTAAAATACAAAATAATAGGAGCTAATAATAGTAACATGGACATTGTCTTTGTACCAAGTGCTAATTATGAAGAAGCTATTAGTATCAAAGAAAAATATAACTACGATATGGATATAATCAAAGTAGATACATTTAACGAAGTATTAGAATACTTAAGAAATAATTAATAAATAAAGATAACATCAATATCAAGATGTTATTTTTTAGTATTTATCTCTTTTCAAAATAATTAAAATGTATTATAATTAACTTATGAATAGGAGACTACATAATGAGAAAGAAAAGAAAATTAAATATTAGTAAAATAGTAGTATTAATTGCAGTAGTAATAATCTTAGTACTAGGAGTATTCTTTGTATTAAATAAGAATAAAGAAAATAAAAAACTTCTTATGATAGAATTAACTACACTAGAAGAAGCTAATACCTTTACTAAAGATAATAATCTAAAACTAGAAGTAAGTTATGAATATAGTGATGAAATAGAAAAGGATAAAGTAATATCACAAAGTATCAAAAAAGGTACTGAGCTAAAAGATAATGATATTATCATAGTAGTAGTATCAAAAGGAAAGATAGATAAAGATAAACTAGCCTCTGATGGCATAAATGAACTAGGTAAAGTACCAATTATGATGTATCATGGTATTAGAGAAAAAACTAGTAATAGTACTGGTACAGTAGGAGGCAATGTTGATAAAGATGGTTACAATAGAACACCTGAAGCCTTTAGAAAAGATTTAGAGTTCTATTATGAAAAAGGCTATAGAATGATAAGACTAGATGATTATATTAATGGTAAAGTAAATGTAGAATATGGTAAAAGTCCAATAATACTTACCTTTGATGATGGTAACGAAGATAATATCAAAGTAACAGGCTTAGATGACAATGGTAATATTATTATCGATAAAAATAGTGCTGTCGGCATACTTGAAGAATTTAAAAAGAAACATCCAGATGCTAATGTAACAGCAACCTTCTTTGTAAATGGTGGTATCTTTAATCAAAGTGAGTACAATGAAAAAATATTAAAATGGATGGTAGATAATGGCTATGACATAGGTAACCATACCCAAACTCATCTTGATATAAAGAAATCAAGTAGTGATAGAGTACAAAAAGAAATAGCCTATGTATATGATAAACTAGAAGAACTAATTCCAGGCAAATATGTAAAAATAATAGCTTTACCATTTGGCAGTCCATATACAAAGACACATGATAATTTTAAATATGTATTATCTACCACTTATAATAATAAAACTTATGATACAGAAGCCGCTTTAAGAGTAGGATGGGAACCAGAAGTATCATGCTTTGATAAAGACTTTGATAAGACTTTCTTAAAGCGATGTAGGGCTTATGATAACAATGGTAAAGAGTTTGATATAGAAATGGTCTTTACTAACTTAGAGAAAAATAGATACATATCCGATGGTGATCCAAATACCATAACTATAAAAGAAAGTAATAAAGATAAATTAGTAGAAACAGACAAGAAAGTAATTACCTACTAGGAAAGGAATAAATATGAAGTTAAATAATAAAGGATTTGCTATAACTGGAATATTATATGGATTACTTATATTATTTGCTCTACTAGTGGGTTCTTATTTAACAATATTAACTGCTAGAAAAAATAGACTAGATGGCATAGTAGAAAATATAGAAAACGAATACAATAATAAAGAAAATATATACATTTTGACATTAAAAAGAGGTTTAGGCGTTGAAAAAATATATTACAAGATAAATGATGCCAGTGCCTATACTTCTTCAAGCAAAAATAGTATTGAAATTAAAGTAAAAGATGGTGAAACTGTTTATTACTATGGTGAAGCTAGTGAACGGGAATGTACCTATATAATGGAAGCCTGTACTGAAGCATCAAATTGTTCCATTAATATTGATGCTAGTTCAATATCTAAAGAGGTCAAGGCAATTACCGGTAGATGTCTTACTATAAAAAAAGGTCCTGGGGTAGAAAAAATTTGCTATAAGATAGGTGACACAGGTAATTTTGTGTGTCAAAAAAATGTTGATTCAATATCAAAAGCACTTAAGGTTGGGTCAAAGTATTATTATTATGGTATTCCAGCATCAAATTATACGATGATAAAATGCACAGAAAGTAACAAATGCAGTTCGTCGATGCCAAATCATGAAGAAGCATACACTTTAGCCGCTTCTACAAATACAAGTTCTGGTCCATTCAACGTTAAGATTTATGTTTGGGGGACATTAGAAGTCGATGAAACTACATCTAATGGAACATTTGAAACAACTATATTTGCCAATGGTGATACATATATATATTGTGATGAACCAGCAATAGGAACGGTAGATTATAGTGGTAATGTTACAATAACAAACATTACAAAAGACACTGAGTGTAGTATAGGATAGGAAATGATATTATGAATAAAAAAGGATTTACATTAATTGAAACAATAATGGTAATAGCAATATTAGCTTTACTAATGTTAATACTAGTACCAAATGTTATATCACTAATTAATAAAAACAATATAAAATCATGTCAAAATCTTGAAGCTAGTATTAAGAATGCCGCTAAAGTATATGTAGCAAACAATAAATATCAGTTAGGATTTAGCTGTGATACAACCAAAGAAATAACTATCCAAACTCTTGTGAACTCTGGAGACTTAAAACTATCAAATAATGAATTAGTTAATCCTAAAAATAATGAAACCATACAACCAAGCGAAAAAGTAGTAAAAGTAACATATAATTGTACTACCAAAAATTTCACTTATGATTTTACATTAAATTGTGATTAAAAGTTATTGTAATTTAAAAAAATATATGATAAAATTAAAGAAGAATAGGAGAGATTATTATGGCACTAAGTAAGTTAAAAAAGTTTGTAACTGAAGAAGTTATGGATGAAAATAATGAAGATGAATATTACGATGCTGATAAAGCAGTAGTACCTGGAAACGGAAAAATGATATTATTAGAACCTAGAGCTTATTCTGAAAGTCAACAGATTGCAGATCATTTAAAGAAAAGAAATACTGTAGTAGTTAACATGAAAAGAGTAACTCCAGATCAAGCAAAAAGAATCGTAGACTTTTTAAGTGGTACAGTATATGCTCTTGGAGGAGATCTTCAAAAGATTGGTATGGGGATATTCCTATGTACTCCTAAAAATGTAAATGTTGAAGGTACAATTAGCGAAGAAGACGATAAAAACAAAAAGAAGACAGATATAGATTTAGAATGGTAAGATAAGTAGGTGACTTATGAAGAGGTTTACTATAGTACAAAATGGCTATAATGTTGAGGAAGTAAACAGATTTATAGATATAGTTATTAAGAGACTAGAAAAATTAAATAATGACAATTCTCTTTTACAAGTAAAGATCTCTTCATTAGAGGAACAACTAAAAGAGAAGAAAGTTGAAGAAGTAAAATTATCTGAAGCTATTCTTGCGGCCCAGCAGACTTCAGATCGAATCAAAACTCTTGCTCGTGAAGAAGCAAATATGATTGTCGAGCAGGCTAAAAACAATGCTAATTCTATAGTCCATGAGGCCCTTTTAAATGCCGAAAAGACAGAACATGAGGCTATGCTTCTAAAGAAAAATATTACAGTATATAAAAATAGAGTTAAAAATATTATAAAATCTCAACTTGAAATAGCGGAAGATTTAGACAAATATGATTTAGATAATTAAAGGAGTAATTTATGAAAAAACATTTTTTTGCATTTGTAGGAATAATAATGTTAATGCTTTGCGTTGGCTGTTCAAGCAATGCTAATAATTCACCAGATAATGTTGCCCTAGAAATGGCAAACATATTATCTAAAGGTGACTACAAAAATGCAAGTAAACTATTCGATAGCGATGAAGTATATATAGAAAGCAAAGCTTTTGAAGAATATTTAAATACAAATGATTTAAATATAAAAGGAAACAAAAAAATAGAATTAGTTAAAGAAGCTACTTTAAACGATGAAACATCAAAGACAGTAAAAATAAAAATTGATAATAATAGAATATTAAGTATTGATACTATAAAAAAAGATGATGGATGGTATGTTGATTTAGGAGACTATTGTTATGATGATGATTTAACAATAGTAGTTCCAAAAGATTCTACAGTTAAACTAAATGGTAATAAATTATCATTTGATAAATATGGTGAAACCAAAGAAGAAGAAAGAAGCGTATCCTATGGAAATACATATAAATATAATGTAGAAATGGATACATATAAAGTACCTAAAATATTAAAAGGCAAATATGATTTAACTATAGAGGGAACAAACATAGAAACAATAAATGAACAAATCACTAGTAGGCGTTCAGACTATAATAGTAATGATAAAAGAACTAATTTTATCAAAAATAATAATGCTTATATATTATTACCAAAAGCAAATAAAACTTTTAAAGAAGAAGTTGATAAGTTAATTAAAGAATATTATAATGCAGTATTTAATAATATAAATAACGATAAAGATTATAGTGAATTAAAATCTTATTTTGATTCATCTAATGAAGATACTATAAAAAGATTAGAAACAGAATATAATAAGCTTCTTTCATCAAAAAGTAAAAAGAAATCTTATAGTGAAGAAACTAATTCAGAATTTTCTTTAGATAAAATTGCCTACTATGATGACTATGGAGTATATTATTATAGCAATGATCACATTATAGTATTACTATCTTGTACTATGAAGTACAGACATGTATTTAATTATATTGACTTTATGGCAAGTATGAATGATAGTTTTCATGAAGATGAATATCAAACTGAAACTAAAAAAATAGTATTAAACATGAAAAAACAAGATAATAAATATTTAATTGAAGATGGTACTGCTTTTGTACCATCACTATAGGAGAAAATATGAGTATATATGAAGATTATAATTTTGGATATAATACAGATATTTATGATAATGTAGGTAGTAATATTTTTGCTTCACTAGCAGCTTATTCTGTAGTAGCATCAATCATAAGTATAGGAGTTTCTGTCATTATTATTGTAGCATTATTTAAAATATTTAAAAGATTTGGAAAACCAGGATGGTATTCATTAATTCCATTCTTAAATATGTGGACTTTGTTTGAAATAGTTGGATTACATGGTTGGTTATCATTAATTCCATTTGCTAATATGATATGTATGTATATAGCACTATATAAATTAGCAAAAAAATGTGGAAAAGGTACAGGTTTTGCCATTTGTACAATATTCTTTGCAATTATTTGTTTACCTATATTAGCATTTTCTAAAGATAATAATTCTGATAACAATAGTGATCAAACACCAGTTAGTACTAACACTGAAAATAATTTAGATAATAATACTTTTAGTAATGAGTCTAATATAAATAGTTACAACAATACTGAAGCTAATAATTTAAATTCAGATATGAATAATAATATAAATAATAACAATTTTTAAGTAAATGTATTAAATACCATTATTGGTATTTTTTCTTTTAAATATATTGATAAAAACTCAAAAAAAAGATATAATTAATATGTAGTAAAAAGGAGATGGTTTTAGTGATAAAGAAAGCAGTTATGGAAGTACTCCCAGATGTTTGGCCAATGCTAATAATAATATTAGTAATAATATGTAGTTTAAGAATAACATACTTAATAACTAAACATAAGAAGTTTTTATTACATAGAGAATTAATATATCTAATATCAATAATTTATCTATTATGTCTATTTCATGTCGTAACATTTCAAGATGTAAATTATGGAGCATCAAACTTTGTACCATTCAAAGAAATATTTAGATATAGTTTTGGTTCACCAAAGTTTATAAGAAATGTTATAGGTAACATAATGCTCTTTATACCATTTGGGTTTCTGTCTTCATATCTATTAAAAAATAGAAAGTTTAGCGTAGTAACTATCCTAACCTTAATAGCATCACTTACCATTGAGACAGTACAATATTATATTGGTAGAGTATTTGATATAGATGATATAATTCTTAATCTAATTGGTGGAATAGTAGGATTCTTAATATATATAGGACTAGATGCTATTAGAAGTAAAGTAAAACTATTTAGAAATGATACTGTACTAGATATTTTAATAATAATAATTTTAGTATTAGTTATTATATATTCATTTAATATAAATATATTTGGTATGATAGGGGGAATAATATAATGTTTGAAATAATAAACAATACCAATAAAGAAATTAAAGAATTAGATAAACTAGAAAAATATATGAATTTTGTCGTAGAAAAGTTAGAATTAAAAGAGGCTATCTTTAATATAATTTTTGTAAGTAATGAAGAAATACATAATATAAATAGAGAATATCGTCATACTGATAGAGTAACCGATGTTATATCATTTGCTCTTGAAGATAATCCTGATATAGTCTATGATTCCTTTAGACTACTAGGAGATATCTATATAGCCATAGATGTTGCTTATGATCAGGCAGTAGAATATAACCATTCTAGAGAAAGAGAAGTATGTTTCTTAGCTACTCATGGATTACTTCATCTACTTGGATATGATCATATGACTCTAGAGGAAGAAAAGGTTATGTTTGGTAAGCAGGAGGAACTACTAAATGAGTTTGAAATCAAAAGATAAAAGAACTTTTAAAGGTAGTGTTAAAAATTGTTTAGATGGTATAAGTTATGTAACAAAGAATGAAAAAAACTTCAAAAGAGAAATAGCTCTTGGTATTATAGCTTTAATATTATCGTACATACTAAAAATAGATAAAATAGAATTTATCATTGTATTAACTATGATATGTTTAGTACTTACTACTGAAATAATAAATACGGCGATAGAAAGAACAGTAGATTTAGTTACCAAAGAATATCATGAACTTGCTAGAATAGCTAAAGATGTATCCGCAGGTAGTGTATTAGTAACAAGTATTTTTTCATTAATAATAGGAATAATAATATTTATACCTAAAATAATTACTTTACTAGGAGGCTTATAATGGAAGAAAGTTTAAAGAGATTATTAAAAAATAGTTATAGTCCATATTCTGGTTTTAGAGTGGCTGCGATATGTTTAATGAAGGATGGTAAATCATTTGGTGGAGTAAATATTGAAAATGCTTCTTATGGAGCAACAATATGTGCTGAAAGAGTAGCTATAGATACTGCAATTGCCAGTGGTTATACTAAAGGAGATTTCAGTAGATTATATGTTATGTGTGATAGTGAGAAAGTTTCTAGCTGCTGTTTTATATGTAGACAAGTAATTAGTGAATTTTTTAGTACTGATGCTGAAATAACACTATATAGTAATGATGGTGATAAAGAAGTATATACTGTAAAAGAACTATGTCCTTATCCATTTGGAAGTAAAGATTTAAAGAACTAAAGTTCTTTTTATTATGCTCACTTTGAGTCTAAGGTCTCAAAGTGTTAGATTAAGTCTTATTCTAAGACTTAATCTAATATATCAACCATATCTATTATATATAAGCCATAAATTGTATATAAAAATGTTTAATTTTAAAAAAATAAAGACATTTTAGTAATTTTATGTTACAATGAGTATGAATAATGGTGAAGGTGTTAATAATACACATAATTTCTCTATTATTCAAATCTCAACAATATATGAAAGGTAGGTAAAAAAATATGGGATTTATTCGAGCATTTAAAGGAGCTTTAGGTGGTACATTTGCTGATCAATGGCAAGATTATTACATACCAAGACCTAATGTTCCAGCAACAGCAGCATTATTTGAGGCTATGCCTAAAGGACAAAATGCTGGTCGTGGTGAAAATACAAAAGGAAGCGAAAATATAATTACTAATGGTAGTAAAATCGTTGTTCCTGAAGGAACTGCACTAGTTACAATTCAAGATGGTGCTATAACAGGAATTATTGCAGAACCAGGAGGATTTACTTATACTTCTGATGATCCTAATTCTAAATCAGTATTTGCTGGAGATGGAGTATTTGGAGAATTAATAAAACAAACTTGGGAGAAAGTTAAATTTGGTGGACAACCGGCATCACAACAATTAGCATTTTATGTTAATTTAAAAGAAATACCAAACAATAAATTTGGTACACAATCAGAAATATATTGGGATGATGCTTACTTTGGAACGCAAGTGGGAGCAGTAACAAGAGGTACATATACTTTAAAGATAGTAGACCCATTACTATTCATTAAAAACTTTGTGCCAACAGAATATTTACAACCAGGAGCACCAATATTTGACTTTGCTGATATGGATAATGCCGCAGGGACTCAATTATTTAATGAAGTAGTAGGAACTTTATCAGCAGCATTTTCAAATTATACAAATGATCCAAGCAAGGGAAATCGTATTGCAAAAATACAAGGTGATCAACTTGGTTTTGCTCAAGCAATGGCACAAGCAGTTGAAGATGCATATCAATGGAAATCATCACGTGGATTAGAAATAGTTAAAACCGCAATTCTTTCAATCGAATATGATGAAGATACTAAAGAATTAATGAAAGATGTTAAGAAAGCAGATGCTTTATCAGGAGCTCGTGGTAATTCATTTATGCAACAAGCAGCCGCTCGTGGAATGCAAGCTGCAGGAGAAAATGGTGGCGGTTCTGGAATGGCATTCATGGGAATGGGAATGCAAGCTGCTGGAGGTATGATGGGTGCTATGCAACAACCACAAACACAACCAAGTTATCAGCCAGGATTTGGGCAAGTTTCTCAAAGTCAGCCGGCACAAGATCCAACTACTAAATTATTAGAAATGAAAAAACTTCTTGATGCAGGGGCTATTTCACAAGAAGATTATGATAAAATTAAAGCTCAATTATTAGGATTATAGATTATGGAAAATTCTACTAAAGAAACAAAAAAAATTGTAAAGACTGATGTTGGTGCAAAAAATGGACAAGATAAATGTCCAAAATGTGGTTCTACAGATATTTCAGTAAATGTTAATAATGGACATTTAAGATGTAATTTTTGTAGACATGAGTTTGAACCAGAAAAAGTAACTGCTATAGAAACAAACATAAGTAAATTACAAGGTGAAGTTTTGGGCTCTGGTGCACAAGACATCATAGCTAGTACTAATGATGTTTTAACATTTAAATGCAGTAGCTGTGGAGCAGAAGTAGTAATCGATACTGCAAATGCTCCTCAAGCAAGATGTCACTGGTGTAGAAATACCTTATCAATAAATGAACAAATACCAAACGGAAGTATCCCTGATGTTGTTCTACCTTTTACTGTAAAGAAGGAAGAGGCAAAATCAGAAATAGAAAAATTTGTTGGAAAAAGAAAGTTTTTTGCTCATCCAAAATTTAGATCAGAATTTACTACTGATAACATAATGGGTGTATACTTTCCATATATGATAATTGATGTCAATGCTCATTCCAATTTAAAAGGACAAGGAGAACATTTAGTAAGAACATATTCAAGAGGCGAAGGTAAAGACAGACAAACATATTATGATGCAGATTTATATGATGTAGAAAGGGATTTTGATATAACAATTGAAGGTTTGACTGTTGAATCAAGCTTAGATAAATTAAATAAAAATGCCAAAGATAAGACTACTAATGTAATCAATGCTATTATGCCATTTGACATAGAAAATTCTGCTAAATGGAATGCTAATTACTTGAAAGGATATTCTTCAGAAAAAAGAGATACCAATATTAATGATTTAAAGCCACTAGTGAATGCTGAAGCTAAAGATATTGCTAGATTTGCTGCAAATGAAACTTTAAAAAAATATGATAGAGGAGTAGCATGGTCTAGCGAACAGTTGACAATAAAAGGACAACAATGGCAAGCAGCGTATTTACCAGTTTGGCTATATAGTTATCAAGAAGTAAAGAAAAATGATAAAAAACTATTACATTATGTGGCAGTTAATGCTAGAACAAAAAAGACAATGGGTAGTGTACCCATTCACATGCCAAAATTATTAATAATATCATTATTAATAGAACTTCTTGGTGTACTTGGAGTTGTATTTATAGATTCTGATTATAAATGGTTTTTATTACTTGGTGGAATTATATATTTCTTAATAATATATAATAAATATAGAAATAAAGATGCTAGACATAAACATGAATTAGAGACAAAAAGAAATATGAGTAATTTGAAAAGTGTAGATAAATTAGTAACTCGAAGAAATGGTTTAACTAATTCAACAATGGATGGTGCCAATAATACAAGCATTGGAAGTCAAAGCTTTAGTTCACAAATGCTAAAGGAGTTTACCAATCATGCTGCAGTATCGGATGTAACAAACTTTATAAAAAACAATATAAACAAATAAAAAAGTAACTAATGATTAGTTATCTTTTTTAAAATAGGGAGGTAAAATAATGAAAAATAATATTATTTTAAAAGTATTATTAAGTATACCAATAATATTAATAGCCTTATACTTTATACCATTTCTAGGAGTATGTTTAATAATATTTAAATTATTTGTCTATGGTAGCAAAAAGAGTATTATAACCTCAGTATCGTTACTTATAGTAGGTTTACTAGTATTAATACCTAAAGTATTAAGCCTTACAAAAATAAATATAGATAAAATACCATATTTAAAAGATATTATTAATTCAGATATGTATAATATAAACTTTATTAAATATAGTAAATTATTAATAACAATAGGAATTATATTTTTAGTTATAACTATAATATTAAAATTAGTTGTTACAAAACTAAGTAATAAATTTAATGGTAAAGTAGGCGAGTATATTAATGAAATGCAAAAGAAAGAAATGGAAATATCTAGAGAAAATGATATGAAAATAAAACTAAAACAAGAACGGGCAAAGAATACTAGCTATGTTAAGTGTCCTTATTGTGGTTCGGATAATCTTTTAGGAGAAAAGTTTGGAACTTGTAGTTTTTGTAGAAGAAAGATAGAAAATAAAAATTATAATTCATTATCAAAATAATTTAAGAGTATTCACTCTAGACTTATAGTCATAGAGTGTTTTTAATTTTTAAGTCTTTAAATTATATATAAAAAATAGTATATATCTAATGAAAAAATAAAACTGAATAATCTTTACTAAAATACTATAAAATGATATAATTAATTTGTATTTAGGAGGCAATATGAAGAGCGGATTTGTAAGTTTTATTGGAAGACCAAATGTAGGTAAAAGTACATTACTTAATAGTATATTAAATAAGAAGGTAGTAATAACTTCGAATAAACCTCAAACGACAAGAAATTTAATACAAGGAATATATAATGAAGATGATACACAAATAATTTTTGTAGATACTCCAGGTATTCATAAGGCTCATAATAAACTAGGTAGAGCATTAAATAAACAGGCTTATTTTACAATAAATGATGTTGATATCATCATTATGGTTGTAGATATTACTGAGAAAGTAGGAAGTGGTGATAAGTTTGTTATTGATATATTAAAAAATATTGAAAACAAACCTGTATTCTTAGTAATAAATAAAATAGATAAACTACCTCGTGAGGAGATATTATCTAAAATAGAGGAATATATGTCTCTTTATAATTTTACTGAAGTAATACCGGTATCTGCGAGAAAAAAGGACAATATAGATAGATTAATTGAAGTAATAAAAAAATATCTACCAGATAATATTAAATACTTTGATTCAGACACAGTAACTAATAGTTCTCCAGAGTTTATAATATCAGAATTAATAAGAGAAAAAGTTCTAGAACTTACTGATGAAGAAGTACCACATTCAGTAACTTGTATCGTAGATGAGTTATATGAAGAAGAAAAAATAATAAATATAGGTGCTTCAATTATCGTCGATAGAGAAAATCTAAAAAAGATTATTATTGGTAAGAATGGTAATATGATTAAAGAAATAGGTATAAGAGCTAGAAAAGATATTGAAGAATACTTTGGTAAACAAGTATATTTAGATTTATTTGTTAAAGTAATACCTAAATGGCGTGATAAAGAAAAATTCTTAAATATGATTGGATATAAAGATTTTTTGAATAAATAATCTATAAATATCACAAAATATAAATAGGTGATAAGAAATGAATAAAGAGGTTTTATGGCTATTGTTTAAAAATACTGGTAAAATAGAATATTATTTAAAGTATAAAAATTATGGCAAAGAAGGAAAATAATATGTACAAAAAAATAGAGGGCATTATAGTTAGTGAGTACCCCTTTGAAGAGAGTAGTAAAATAATAAATATATTAACTAAAGATGGAGAATATAACATAATAGCAAAAGGAGCCAAGAAAATAAAGAGCCCCTTTTTTGCAGTTACTAATAAATTTACTTTAGGTATATTTAATATTCAATATAAAGAAAAAGGACTATCTAAATTAATAGATGCTGATATTATAAACAATTATAGTACTATCAAGAAAGATATAAATAAAGTAAGTTATGTAACATATATAACAGAATTATGCTTAAAAGTATATAAACATGAATCAAGTAGTAATATATATGATTTATATTTAGCCTCTTTAAATAAAATAAATGAAGGTTATAACTATGAAGTAATATTTAATATATTAAGATTAAAATTATTAGATTATCTAGGTATTAAACCTGTAATAGATAGATGTATCGAATGTGGTAATACTCATAATATCGTAACAATATCTAGTTATCTAGGTGGATATGTCTGCAGGGACTGCTACCGAAATGAAAAGATAGTATCTCCTAAAACAATAAGCTTAATAAGAATGCTATATTATGTTGATATATCTAAAATAACAAAATTAGATATATCTAAAGAAATAATGAAAGAAATAGAAGAATTTATTAATGATTATTATGATAGATATTCAGGAATTTACTTAAAAAGTAAAACATTATTAGACTATATTAAATAAAATATACTAGGTGGTATAAATGAAATATATTATTATTCCTCTTTTTGTAGGAGTAATTACTCAGTGTATTAAATTTATAATAGAAACTATTAAAACAAAGAAAATAAACATACTAAGATTATTTGATGGAATGGGTGGAATGCCTAGTACTCATAGTAGTTTGGTGTCCTCTCTTAGTACAATTATTTATTTAAACTATGGAATAAATAACCCCTTAACAAGTATAGTAATAATATTTTCTCTTTTAATAATATACGATTCTATGGGTATAAGATATGAAAGCAGTAAACATGCCTATATATTAAATAAAATAACTAATTATAACTTAAATGATAGACTAGGTCATAAGCCTATAGAAACATTACTAGGAGTCTTTCTAGGTATTATCCTTACTATAATGTTTAATATAATAATATAAAATATTTGTCATTACTTCCTGCTTATATATAATAGATATGGCTGATATATTTATTTGAGACAATACTTTGACTCAAATAAACACTCTATAGACCATAGACTATAGAGTGCACACATAAAAACTACCAAAAAGGTAGTTTATTTTTTTATCTTACTAATTAATTTAACAACACCATATAACCATTTATTAATTACCAAATCATAACTTCCAATAGTTTCATATACTTTACCACCAAATCCAATTTTAAATAAATAGTTACCATTATTCTTATCCATATTTTTAATAGAACCAAAGTTAAATATCTTATATCCTTCATCAAGATATTTTTTAATAATCTCCCATTTAATTAAATGAGAAGAATAAAACTTAGATAGTTCTTTATTATATACTTCATCCATAAAATATATTTCTCTATTATTCTTAACTATAAGTATAGCACCAATATTAGTACCTTTAGTATACTTAGTATATATATTAGTAGCTTTAATAATTTCATTATTATACTTAGTTATAGCTTTATCAGATTCCATCTTTTTATTGATTAGTGAAGCAGTTTTATTAATAGAAAAATCTTGCATCATACTATTTAATTTATCATTATTTTCATCTTCTTTTTTAAGTAGAAAACGATAGTTATTAATATATTTCTCAGGATCTATCTTAGCAAAATATATTTCTGCTTTATTATCATTGCCATTAAAATTATCAAGTATATTCTTAATTCTGTCTTTATTTATATTAGAATCAATATTAAGCATAGTATCAATATTATTATTTTCATCTCTATATATAGTAATTGCTCTCTGAAGAGCTAAATTAATATTTCTCTTAGTATTAGAATTAAACATCTTATAAGTCTCATTAGGAGTCTTTTCAGTTTCTAGGACTACTTTTCTAAAAGGTACTTTTTCATTCTTTCTAAAAGATAGTTCATCCATAATCTTAATAATATTAGTATCAAAATATAATACCTGACCATTCTTATCAAACATTTTATAAGTAGTAATATTATCGGTGGTCAAATATACATACTTTTTAGTCTTTAAATAATCTTTTAAAGTATTAATAAAATCTTTAAATAAATTATCATTATCATAGTCAATTAAAAAACATCCGGGTACATATCCAACCTTAAATTTAAGAATTTCTCTCTCTAAAAGTAGAGTAGCTCCCATTAAGGTATTATCGTTCTCATTAATAAAACCTAAATATAATCTACTATAATTCTTCATAGTGCTTGCATATTCAGTAGTCTGCATATAATTTCTAGCACTATGTATTTTAGCATAGTTCTTAAATTGAATATCAGTAAGTTCTATTATTTTCATATAATACCTCCACAATCATAATTATAACATAAAAAAAATTAAATTAAAATACTTATTGCATGACTTTTTTATTTATGCTATACTAATTATAGAATAATAAGGATGTGAGAACATGAGTATTAGTAAAAAAGAAATAAAACAGTTAGATTCATATTTTAGATGTGCTAATTACTTATCAGTAGGTCAGTTATATCTGTTAGATAATCCTCTTTTAAAAGAAGAGTTAAAGTGGAGTGATGTTAAGAAGAAAATCGTTGGTCATTGGGGTACAGTACCAGGACAAAACTTTATCTATACTCATTTAAATAGGGTAATAAAAAATAATGATTTAAATATGATATATATATCCGGACCAGGTCATGGAGGTAATGCCCTTATATCAAATGTTTATATTGAAGGAACATATTCAAATGTATATAAAGATATAACTGAAGATTATGAAGGCTTAAAGAAATTATTTAAACAGTTTTCTTTTCCTGGAGGAGTATCATCTCATGTAGCTCCAACAGTACCAGGATCAATTAACGAAGGTGGTGAATTAGGTTATAGTCTACTTCATGCTTTTGGAGCAGTTTTTGACAATCCTGATTTAATTGCTGCTTGTGTAATTGGTGATGGTGAAGCTGAAACTGGGCCATTAGCCACTAGCTGGCACTCAAATAAATTCTTAAATCCTAAAACAGATGGAGCAGTTCTTCCTATATTACATTTAAATGGTTATAAGATAAGTAATCCAACCATTTTAGCTAGAATAAGTGATGACGAATTATCATCATTATTATGGGGTTATGGTTGGAAACCATACTTAGTGTGTGGAAGTAACACTTATGAGTTACATAAAAGTATGGCAAATACTTTAGATACCATAATAAAAGAAATAAAGAAAATACAATATAATGCTAGATATAATAATAAAGTAGAAAGAGTAAGATGGCCGATGATTGTTCTAAGAACTCCTAAAGGATGGACAGGACCTAAAGTAGTTCATGACTTAAAGATTGAAGGAACATTTCGTAGTCATCAGGTACCAATAACTTTAGATACTGATGAAGATTTAAAACTATTAGAATCTTGGTTAAAAAGTTATCATCCTGAAGAATTATTTAATGATGATGGAAGCATTAAAAAATATATTAAAGACTTAGTACCATTCCATCCAATGGGTAGTAGTCCTTATGCTAATGGAGGAATTCTTTTAAAAGAATTAAAAGTACCAAGTATAGATAAACATGCTGTCAAAGTAGATAAACCTGGTTCTATAGAAAAAGAAGATATGCGTGTACTAGGAGAGTTTATTCGTGATATCATTAAGGAAAATCCTACTAATTATAGATTGTTTGGACCAGATGAAACTATGAGTAATAGATTAAATAAAGTCTTTGAAGTAACAAATAGAGACTGGTATCTAACTAAGAAAGATAATGATGAATACCTAAGTGTTGATGGTAGAGTAATGGATTCATATCTTAGTGAACATGCTTGTGAAGGCTGGTTAGAAGGTTATCTACTAACAGGTAGACATGGAACATTTGCTTCTTATGAAGCCTTTATTAGAATAATAGATTCTATGGCTAGTCAGCATGCTAAATGGTTAAAAGTATGTAATGAACTACCATGGCGTAAAGATATCGCTTCATTAAACTATATCTTAACATCAAATGTTTGGCAGCAGGATCATAATGGTTATACTCATCAAGATCCAGGCTTTATCGATCATTTAGCCAATAAGAAAGCCGATATCGTAAGAGTATACTTGCCACCAGATTCTAACTGTCTATTATCCTGCTACGACCATATTATCAAAACTAAGAATTATATCAATGTGATTGTTGCTTCCAAACATATGAGACCGCAGTGGTTAACTATGGATGAGGCAAAAGAACACTGTGCTAAAGGACTAGGAAAGTGGGAATTTGCTAGTAATGATAAAAAAGGTACTGATGTTGTACTAGTTTCCATTGGAGATGCTCCAACACTAGAAAACATAGCGGCAGTCAAACTACTAAGAGAATACTTACCAGAAGTAAAAGTAAGATTTATTAATGTAGTAGATCTAATGAAACTACAGCCAAATACAAGACATCCTCACGGTTTAACAAATGAAGAATATAACAAACTATTCACCAAAGATAAACCAATAATATTTAATTATCATGGTTATCCAACATTAATACATGAATTCACTTATGAAAGAGAAAACAAAAATGTTTCAGTACATGGTTATATGGAAGAAGGAACTATAACAACACCATTTGATATGCGAGTTAAAAATGAAATAGATAGATATCATATCGTTATTGATGTAATTAAACATCTAGATATATATAAGACTAAAAAGAGTAAAGGAATAATAAAAATAATGGAAGAAAAGTTAAAGTATCATGATGAATATATAAAAGAATATGGTATTGAAACTGAAGAAGTAAGAAATTTCAGATGGGAGTAATAAAGTATGAATAATTTATTAGAAGAATTAAATAAGTATCAAGCCCTAACTAGTATTAGAGATAATTTAAATAGTGAACTACTTAGTTTGTCAGGTAAAAACGATCAAGAAAGTATTAACAGAATCAATGAAATAGGAGCTAATCTAAATCAAATTAGTAAATCTCTTCAGAACTATGATAAAGAAAAATTAGATAAAGTAACTAAATATTATGAAACTAAGAAAGAATTTGATAGATTAGTAGGTGAACTACAAACTATTGAAAAATTATCTAAGAAAAGTAATGGCGAAAAGACTGAAACATTATCTAGTGAGGGAAGAAAAAAGTATATTGATAAATCTCTCCTTGAAGAATACAATAGACTTGCTAAAGAGAAAAGTGAATTAAGAAGAAGATTTAATAGTGAATACAAAGAACTAGAAGGTATTATAACACTCGTGGATGATGTTCCTGCCGAGACTGAAGAACAAGTAGAAACTACCAGTAGAGACTATGAATTACCAATAAAGAGTTATGAAGAATTAACACCTGAAGAAAAACAAAAAGAACTAGAAGAGAGACTTCAAAGAATATTTAATAGTAGCAAATTACCAAACCAAGGAAAGAAAATGATTGTTACTTATAATGGTAAAAAATACTCTATACCAAGAGCTTATCAAGGTAGATTTAATGAGACAGTAAGAGAATTAAATACTATAAAGAAAAGTATGAACTCATCTAAAGAGGCTCCTAAGAAAGAAGAACCCCAGAAAGTACAGGTACCTTTAGAACCACAAAAAAACCTTGATGCAAAACTAGATGAAATATATGTAAAGCCCACAATAGTTGAACCGGTAAAACCATCTACTAAAGCACCATCATTAGAGGAGGAAAATCCATATATATATGGTCACTATGATCCGAGACCTAAACCACTTACTCTTCCAGATTTAATAAGTATGTGTGAAAAGAATAAAATAGAATTACATCCAGTACCGGTAACCTTTAGGAGAAAACATAAAGTGGATATGAAGAAAGCCTTTACTTGTATTAAAAGTAAGGTGAGCCTAGGAAACTTTAAAAAGTTATTACCAAAAGTATGGAATATTGATAAACAAGTTGAACTAGCTTTTGCTAATATGAATAACAAGTTATTAAATAAAAGAATTACTATTAAAACAAAAGCAGTTAATTTTGCCGAAGGAACTATTCAAAAATACAATACTGTTAAAACGCATGTAACAAATATACCTAAAAGAACTAAAGAATACATCAAAGATAAATATAAAGCTTTTAACAATTACTTTAGAGAAAAGAAGGAAATATCTAGATTAAGAAAAGAAGAAAATTACTCTAGAAAAGAAGCAATGGAAATGGTTTATGGTGAAAAAGTTGACAAGCATTTAGATTATAGAATCGTAAATAGAACTGCTAAATTTAAAGAAAATACTTGTCAAAAAATAAATACCGCTAAAGGAAAGATAGTAGGTACTACTAAAGCAGTAATAGATGCTATTAAGAAACCATTTGATTATCTTAGAGAAAATATGAAAAATGATATTAAGAGACAAGAATTACAAGCTAAAATAGATGAGGTACGCATAGCAAATAGACAAAAAGAAGCTGCTTTAAAGAGAATAAAAGTTAATTCAAATGCTGGTTATGTAGGCACAGTAGCTCTAACTATTATTAGTGTTTTTGCCCTAGCGGCCATTATATTTATGGGAATAGGTAGTATAATTAATAGGTAGGTATGATATGGAATTTAATATAATAGATGAAAAGAATGAATTTAAATTAGGGAATATTATTTCAATATTTAAACTACCCGATGATGATAGGGAAATAGCCTTATTCTCTGTATCAGATTTTGATGGAGATGAATCCTCACTAAATGTAGCCTATATAAAAACTGATAGTGAAGGCTATGACTATATTGAAGAAATAGAAGATGAAAAAATATTAAAAAAAGCTATGGAAATAGTACAAGATATGATGGGAGTGATAAATAATGGATGATAAGTTCAAAGTGGTAGATGAAAATAATCTAGAACATGATGCTGAAGTAATAACAGCTTTTACTTATAAAAATAAAGACTATTTGGTATATTCAGTAGATAGTGATGAAGAAAATTCTAATATTTTAGTATCAAGATTAGTAAAAGATAGTGAAGGTTATGACATAATCGAAGATATCGAAGATAATGACGAAAGACAAGAAGTTCAAAATGCTGTTAAAGAAATACTATCAAGTATAGAATAAAAAACACTTCAAACTTGAAGTGTTAATTACTTAACTAAATTATAAAATTCTAAAGGAATCTTACTTACAAAGGTAAGTTCTTTTTTACTAATAGGATTGGTAATAACTAGTTTATTAGTATGAAGAGCCAGTCTACCAAGAGGATTATATTTAGAATCATAGCGGGAATCTCCTAGTATAGGATGCTTAATATCATGCATATGGCATCTAATTTGATTTCTTCTTCCAGTAGAAATATGAATCTTAAGCATTGAATACTTATTATTATACATAATTCTTTCATAATCAGTAACTGCAAAATAACCGTCCTTATTTTTTGAAGAATAAACAAGAAGAGTTTTAGTCTGTTTAAGATATGACTCAATATGTCCTTTATTATCAGTTATTCCTTCAACTACCGCAGTATATTCTCTTATCTTAGCAAGCTCATTCCATTTACTTTGATATAATTCCTGTACTTCTTTATTCTTAGCAAACATAATAACTCCTGAAGTATCATAATCAAGTCTATGTATTACAAATACCTTCTTCTTTTCCTTCTTTAAATAATTAGATACCATTCTATATAAAGTATTATCTTTCTCATTTTTATTAGAAATAGTAAGTAACTTACTAGGTTTATTAACCACAATAATATTATCATCTTCATATATAATATCCAGTTCACTATTAATTCTCTTACTTTTATTAATCTCTATAATATCACCAGTTTTAACTATATAATTATACTTGGTAACAATCTTATTATTAACTAGTATACATTCATTCTTAAGTAAACTCTTAATATTATTCTTAGATTTATTACTTATATTAATTCTTAAATAGTTAAATAACTCATCTTCTTTATCACAAATATATTTCATATCAATTACCTCATCTATATATATTATACATTATTTTAGTTGAGAAAAAAAGTATTAAATCATCTTTAATACTCTTGTAGCATGCCTATCTTTAGAATTAATATTATGATTAAAAGCAATAGCTTCTTCCACTTCTTCATCACTATTTAACTTAATATTAACAGCAAATCTCTCATTTTGTAAGATTTGAATTTTACTTATAGTGTTAACTGAAGAATAAGCAATATAATGATTGTGAGCAAAATGATTTTTAATTTCATTAACTATTTCATTTGCTACATCACTAGGTACAAATCCTTTAATTTCTTTATTTAATAATAAATCACCATTAACATTACCAATCTTATTAGACATAATTCTAATTAGTAATGATGACATATCTTTATCAGAAATTTTATTTTCAATATATACACTATATTTATTATTAATATCTTCATCAAAAGTTAAAATATATCTAATAGTATTAATATAATCTTCTAGATAGTAATTCTTTACTACTTCTTTTTCTTTATTATTTAACATAATTAATCATTCCTTTCTTTTTCTGCGGACGAAGAACAATTATACTACAAAAAAATAGATAATGCAAGTATAAATTGAAAAGGTATATAAAATAAGGCATTGTGGGGTAATATAAACTAGCAGTTAACTAGTAAAATATTCCTAACTATATCATTATAATATGTTAATATTAAGAAAAAAGTCTAAATATATTATTATAATTATTTTATTTTCACTTCCAGACTAAAGTCTTCTAGTGCTATTTATAGCCTGTGCTAGTCTATAAATAGTATATCTACATATCTATTATATATAAGTCATAGGTATATATTTAGTATAAATTTTCTATAAAGTGCTTGTATAAATATTTAAATAATAAATAATTAATAAATGATAGAATAACATATGAAAGGAAAACATACTATTAAGTATATATAATTTGACTTTATAACCATTTTATGATAATATAATGTGGCATTGAAAGGAAGAAATATATATATGAATAAAGATAAAAACTTTGAAATAAAATATCCTCATTATTGTATAGAAATAACTTTAAAGAATGATGATATATTAATGTTTTCATTTCTTAATAGTCAAAAGTATGGTGCTTGTCTATTAGTAGAAGATACCCCTTATATGGAGTGTAGTACTCCTGATGAAGTAATAGCAAATACTAAAGAAGAAGAAAGATTAAAAGAATTAGTAATACTTGAAGAAGGCATTAGTACAGTAGATGTAAATGAGCAAAGAAAAAACTTACCAATAAAAATAAAAGAAATAAATATATATGATAATGATAGAAATAATGGTTTTACACTAGCAGGTAATTTAGTTAAGTATAGTGTAGATATGGCTACTAGATATGGATTAAATGAAAAGTATGCCTATGACTATGTTAAACCTAATATAAGACAAAAAAAATATAAGTAGTATAAATAATTATAAGGAGACATAATTAATGATTAAAACAGAATATATTGACAGCAGTAATTATGAAGTATTAAGTTTTTCATTAAGATTACTTACTAGTATATATAAAACTAATAAGAATATTAATGGAATATATATAAATTATTTATATAGAGATAGTTTATCAGTAGTAAGAATGATATTAATTAGTGATAAATCACTATCACAAGAAGAATTATCTAGATTTGATATAATGATAGATAGTTTATATAAAAGTATAGGAATAAAAATTGAAATATATAATTCGCTTACTGATGATTATGATAATGATATATTTATTAGAAGAAAGTATGAAAGTGCTAGAGATTTAATATATGGTGATATTTTATATGATAGAGATGGTTTTTATAGTGGTCTTAAAGAAGAACTATTAAATACTAAGAAGAAGTATTTACCACCATATATTCATACTTTAAAACTAGAATATAAAACTAAATAAATACAGGATATAATTCCTTGTTTTTTTTCTTTTATTGATATATAATAGTTAGTAGAAAAAGGTGTAATATGAAAGAGTTAGAAGAATATGCTATGATTAATAAAATACCAATAATGCAAAAAGATGGTATTTTATATTTATGTAATTATATAAAAGAAAATAATATTAAAAATATATTAGAAATAGGTAGTGCTATTGGTTATTCTAGTATTATGATGGCTAATGTAAATGATAATATTATGGTAACTACAATTGAAAGAGATATAGATAGATATAATATAGCGATAGATAATATTAATAAATATAATAAAGATAAGCAAATAAATATTATATATGGAGATGCTACCGAAATAGATATTACTGGTAAATATGATTTAATATTTATTGATGCAGCGAAGGGCAAGAATACTTTCTTTTTTAATAAGTTTAAAGATAATTTAGATGATAATGGTACTATTATTACTGACAATTTATCTTTTCATGGTTTAGTTGAAGATGAATCTTTAGTTAAGACTAAGAATCAAAGGGGTATAGTTAATAAAATAAAAGACTATATTAATTTTTTAGATAATAATACTGAGTTTACTACTACTTATGTCCCAGTAGGAGATAAGATAGCAATCTCAAAAAGGAAGGTTAGTAATGAGTAAGTTAATGGTAATTCCAAATAAAAAAGAAGATATTAATATTATTTTAAATAAAGATATAGATGGTATTATACTAGGAGTAAAAGATTTATCTATATATGAATTATCTCTTGATATTGATGATATTATAGAGATAGCTAGTACTACTGATAAAAAGATTTGCATAGCTATTAATAAGATGATACATAATAGTGATTTAGAATTAGTAAAAGAAGTATTATCTAAGATTAAGAATAGTAAAGTATCTGGTATTCTTTTTTATGATTTAGGAGTATTTAATTTAATTAAGAAGTTAGATATAGATAAAGAGTTAATACTTAGTCAAGAACATTTAAATGCTAGTACTAAGAGTAATTTATTTTATTATAATAAGGGTATTAAATCTAGTTATATAACTTCTGATATAACATTTGATGAAATAAGAAAGATAAAAGAGAATACTAAGATGAATATCTATTATACAGTATATGGTTATTTACCTATATTTTATTCAAGAAGATTACTACTTACTAACTATTTTAAATATATAGATAAAAAAATGCAGGATAATAGATATTATATATTTAATAATGATTTAAGATATATGGTTATAGAACATAACTATGGTACTATTATTTATTCTCCTTTAGTTAATTTATTAAATAAGAAAGAAGAACTAAATATATTAGATAATTTAGTTATTGATTTATCTTATACTGATAATTATGATATTATAGATAAATATATTAATAATGAAAAAGAAGATGGTTATATAGGCTTTTATGACACTAAGACAATATATAGGTTAAAAGGTGATAAGAATGAGTAGAATAGAGTTACTAGCTCCGGCAGGTAGTTTAGAGAAGTTAAAGTTTGCTTTTGCTTATGGAGCAGATGCCTGCTATATCGGGGGAAGAAATTATTCACTTAGAGCTAATGCAACTAATTTTAGTTTAGATGAAATTAAAGAGGCTTGTGATTATGCTCATAATATTAATAAGAAAGTTTATGTTACTGTAAATATAGTATTTCATGATGAAGATACTGATGGTATTATAGAATATTTAAAGAAACTTAGTGAATATAAAGTAGATGCTATTATAGTTAGTGATCCTTTAATTATTGATGTAGTAAATGATAATAATATTGATTTAAAGATTCATATATCTACCCAAGCCTCTACTTTAAACTATGAAGCAGTAAACTTTTGGAAGTCGCTTGGAGTAGAAAGAGTAGTTTTAGCTAGAGAACTATCAAAAAGTGAAATAAAAGAAATAATAGATAGAACAGGAGTAGAAGTAGAAACTTTTGTTCATGGGGCTATGTGTTCTTCATATTCTGGTAGATGTGTACTATCTAATTATTTTACTAATAGAGATGCCAATAGAGGTGGATGCGCACAAATATGTAGATGGGAAAGCGACTTATATGATAAAGATATGAATAAAATAGAAAGTTCTACTAAATTTACTGCCTCCTCTAAAGATTTAATGATGGCTAGTAGAATAAAAGAAATGATTGATATAGGTATTACTTCTCTTAAAGTAGAAGGAAGAATGCGTAGTAATTATTATGTGGCTACAGTTATTAATACTTATAGAGGTATTATAGAGGACTACTATAACAATAAATTATCTGATGAAAGATTAGAACATTATATTAGAATATTAGATAGAGTAGCTAATAGAGAGGCTACAGTTCAGTTCTGGGATAAATTACCTGGTGTTAATGAACAATACTATTTAGGAAGAAACGAAGTATCTAATCAAGATTTCTTAGGTATAGTAACGGATTATGACGAAGAAAATAAAATAGTTACTATTACAGAGAGAAACTATTTCAAAACAGGAGATGTAGTAGAGGTATTTGGACCTAATATAGAAACATTTAGTTTTATTGTTCATGATATATATGATAATGATGGTAATAAAGTAAATGTAGGAAGACATCCTGAAGAGATACTAAGGTTTAAACTAGATAAAAAGGTATATAAAGATGATATGATAAGAATAAAAATAGACTAAATATCAAAAAAGTATATAGGTAATTAGTACTGGCTTATATATAATATATATGGTTGATATATTTATTTTAGGGCAATATTAATGGCTCAAATAAACACTAATAAGACTTGAGACAAAGCTTATGGTGAAAAAATAAGAAATATTTAAAAGAAAATGAATATAATATTAAAAGTAAAAATATGCTTGACAAAAGTACTAAAGTTTAGTACAATTTTGAATTGTAAAAAAGAAAATTAATTTGAGGTGATAAAAATGAAAGATGATAAAGTATATTTAACAGATGAAGGCTTTCTTGAATTAGAAGAAGAATTAAATGAACTTAAAAATGTAAAGAGACCTGAAGTAATTAAAGCATTAAAAGAGGCTAGAGCCCTTGGAGATTTATCTGAGAATGCCGATTATGACGCTGCTAGAGCAGAACAAGCACAAGTAGAAGGTAGAATCCAAGAATTAGAAAAAATTATGGAGAATGCTCATATAATAAAAAAAGGAAGTACTGATAAAGTATCACTTGGTACTACAGTAAAAATAAAATATGTAGATGATGATGATATTGAAGAATATAGAATAGTTGGTTCTAAAGAAGCGGATCCTTCTAATAACAAGATATCTAATGAAAGTCCTATAGCTATGGCTATTATGAATGCTAAAGCAGGAGAAATAAGAAAAGTTGCATCTCCTAATGGAGAATATGAAGTGGAAATAGTTGAAATTTGTTAGGGAGGTAAATAGGATGAAAAAAATAGTAAACTATAAAGTAAGTGGTGAAGAATGGACTAAAGCTAAAGATGAAGCATTTGCTAAAATAGTAAAAAAAGCAAAAGTAGATGGTTTTAGACAAGGTAAAGTACCTAGAAGTGTGTTTGAAAAGAAATATGGTACAGGAGATATTATTAGCGAAGCTATGGAAAAAATAGTAGATGCTAAATATGGTGAAACTATTGTTAAAGAAAAATTAATACCAGTAGTAGAACCTAAATTAGAAATAGAAAAAGCTAATGATGATGAATTAGAATTTAAGATTACTTTTATTCTTGATCCAGAAGTTAAATTAGGAGAATATAAAGGATTAAAAGTTAAAAAAGAAAAAGTAAAAGTAACTAAAGAAGAAGTTGAACATGAAGTTGGACATATTCTTGATAGATATGCTGAACTTGTAAGTAAAGATGGCGCAGTAGAAGAAGGAGATACCGCTATTATAGATTTTAAAGGATTTAAAGATAATGAAGCATTTGATGGCGGATCTGCTGAAGGATATTCTCTAGAGATTGGTAGTCATTCATTTATTCCTGGATTTGAAGAAGGAGTAGTTGGAATGAAGAAAGAAGAAAATAAGGATATTGAACTTTCTTTTCCAGAAGACTATATGGCTAAAGATTTAGCAGGACAAAAAGTAGTATTTAACGTTACTGTTCACGATATTAAGAAGAGAGTTATACCTGAATTAGATGAAGAATTCTTTAAAGATTTAGATATGGAAGGTGTAACTAACAAAGAAGAGTTAAATAAAGTAGTCGAAGAAGAAATTAAAACGCAAAAAGAACACGATGCTGAAAATAAATATATTGATGATTTACTTGAAGCCGCTAGTAAGAATATGACTATTGATTTAGATGAAGAAATAGTAGATGCTGAAGTAGAAAGAATGTATAAAGAGTTTACTAATAGATTAAAAATGCAAGGAATTGATGAAGAATTATACTTTGCATATGCTAAAGTAACTAAAGAAAAAGTAAAAGAAGATATGAAGAAAGAAGCTGAAACTAGAGTTAAGTATCGTTATTTACTTGAAGCTATTGTTAAAGCTGAAAAGATTGAAATATCTGAAAAAGATGCTAAAGCTGAATTAAAGAAAATGGCTGAAGATTATAAGATGACTGAAGAAGATTTATTAAAAGAATTTAATAACTCATTAGAAGTTTTAAAATATGATTTAGCTATGAGAAAAGCTATTGAAGTATTAAAAGAAAATAACTAGGAGATAATATGACTATATTTAGAGCAATTGTATTAGGAATTATTCAGGGGATTGCGGAATTCTTACCTATATCATCATCTGCTCATTTAATAATCTTTCCTTATCTATTTGGATGGGAAGAATCAGGACTTGCTTTTGATGTAGCTCTTCACTTTGGTACTATGATGGCTGTACTAGTATTATTCTTTAAAGATTGGTGGAATTTATTTGTCGGAGCTATCAAAGATGTTCGTACTAAAAAGAAAAGTACTAATGGTAAGATGTTCTGGTATTTAGTGGCAGCTACTATTCCAGCCGCTATTGTAGGATTCCTACTTGATGATGTTATTGAAAATGTTATAAGAGGAAAAATGTGGATAATTGCCACTTGTCTTGCCGTAATGGGCTTACTTATCTTTATCGGAGATAAATGGGCTAGTCGTCATTACAAGAAAGAAACTAAGTTTGAAGATATTACTTTAAAACAAGCTGTAATTGTAGGTATATCACAAGCATTCGCAGTTATACCAGGCTTTTCAAGAAGTGGAACTACCATTCTAGCAGGTAGACTTCAAGGTATATCAAAAGAGGCTATTACTAAGTTTACTTTTCTATTGTCAGTACCAGTAATATGTGGTGCTACAATATTAAAAGTAACTGATTTGGCATTAACTAAAGAAGTAATTATAGGTATTATAGTATCTTTTGCTACAGGGGTACTTGCTATTAAGTTCTTACTTAATTATATTAAGAAGCATGATTTTTCAGTATTTGCTTTTTATAGAGTATTACTTGGCATAGTAGTATTAGTAAAATTAATATTCTTTAAATAGGATATTAATTTTCTGCCATAATAGTATAATGGTATTACGAGGCCATGGTAAGGCTTTAATCGGTGTTCAATTCACCGTTATGGCACCAGATTAATAATAAACTCGAACTTTTCATTTTGATTAGTTCGAGTTTTAATATACTTTTAATTATATAAATTATAATATTTAATATTATATAATATGAATGATATAAAAGATAGAATGGATAAACTTGAAGATATTAAAATAGAAAACTTTATATGGGTTATTTATATTGGTATAATATTTCTTAGTTGGTATGCTAATAGTAAGGAAAAGAAATATCTATTATATAATGATGAACAAAGTAAGAGAGAATATCAAAATTTGCTTATACTTATTTTTTCTATATTAGTAATAGTATATTTTTATTTTGCTAAAACTAGTTACGATGATTATATTAAATTAAAAAATGAAAATAATGATAGAAAAAAGAATTTGCACTTAGCCTTATTTATTGGTTCTTTTTTAGTATTAATAAGTGGTGTAATATTCTTATCTATTGCTATAATGGATGAGAATATTGATGTAGAACTAGCTTTTAACTAGTTATATATTTATGGCTTATATATAATAGATATGTAGATATATTATTTTGAGACTTAAGACTCAAAATAACACTTAGAGACCATAGACTCTAAGTGAACTTAATAAATAATATAGACAAATAAAGAGATATTTAGTAAAATGATATTGGGTAGCGATATTATGAATGAAATTATAAAAACATATTTATATTCAAATAATTATTTTCTTATGGTTAGATACACTGGTAATGAGATAGATAATAATATAATTAGTAGGGAATTAGATAATAAGTATTCTAGAAAAATAGAATTATCTACATTTGATATACTTAGTTTAATAGAGGGTATCTCTAGTAATATCAAAGACTTAAAGATAACTATCGTATATAATGATGATGTAGTATCAATATTAGAAATTAAGAATAATAAAATTACTAAGTATTATATTAAAGTAGTAAAAGATAATATAAATATTGAATTATCTTATTCAAATAGAATAGGATTTAGAATAAATATATCTAGTAGAAATATTCTTGATATAAATAATATATTAATTACTGATATTATAAATAATGAGTTAGAATTATTATCTAATTACTCAAAAAGAGCAAAAGAACATAAAACTCTTATAAAAACTAATGACAAAAAGAAAAAAATGTAGTAAAATTAATTTAGGTGATAGATATGCATTCTTATGTAGTAGAATATTTAAATGAAAATGAATTTAAAAAGAAAGAGAAATCATTAAAGAAATATAATATGATTGCTTTTAAGAAACTAATATTTGATTGTGTACCAGCATTAAGAGATGGAACATTTCCTGGTGAAGTAGTATCTAGAAATAGTACTGAGAATTTTGTTAAGTATGAATATAAACTTCCTACTGATCATTTATTTTCTAAAGTACACGGTGATATTAAACTTCATTATACTGTCTATGAAGCACAGAAGTTAGTTATGTTAAATGATTTATCTCCAGATATATTAAGTGAAGGTCATCAGAAAGAATTAACTGCTTATAAGGGTGTAATGGTATCTAAGTCTCATGCTGAGAGGGATATGTTTAAGATTAATTTATTAAATAGTATGAATAAGAATGGTTTCTTAAATAGTAAGATTTTAATAGGAGTAGGTATAGTTCTTACTATTCTAGTAGGAGTAATTATATATCTTATGGTTAAATAAAGAGTTTGGAAGATAACTCTTTTTATTATATTCACTCTAAGCCAGTAGTCTTAGAGTGTTCATTTAAGCCTTATAATAAAAGTCTTAAATGAATATGCTATACGCATCTATTATATAATGGAAAGAGAAAAGGCTATAATAATATGTATGAAATGATAAAGGATTTAAAATCATAATCATTATTAAAATATAAGATAATAAAAAAATAACTATTAAGAACAGTTCTTAATAGTCTTTTATATTTCACGCATATTTTCTGAATTCTTATAAGGATCCTTTGGATCAATATAATCAACAAATAGAATACCATTTAAATGGTCTAGTTCATGTTGGAAGGCAATAGCCAAATCCTCACGAACTCTATATTTTATTAAATTTCCTTCTAGATCATAACCTTCAACAGTAATTCTAGCATGTCTTGGTACAATACCATCTACTTCTCTATTAACGCTTAAACATCCTTCACCCTCACCAGCATAGATAAGTTCTTCAGAATATGAAATTACTTTTGGATTGATTAGTACATAGTCTTCAAATTTACCATCACTTACTTCGTAGCAGACTACGAAGAATCTTTTATTAATACCAAGTTGAGGAGCTGCTAATCCCATACCAGGTCTAAGATTATATTTCTTAGAATATTTCTCTATTTGTGAATACCTTAAATGTTTTAACATTTCTGGTATAATACTTTTATACTCTTCACATAAAGGAAATTCTACTTCAGTATTTTTTGCTCTGACTCTTGGATCTTTTTCATCTAAAATATCTTTTGTTCTTAGCATAAACTACCATTCCTTTCTTTTCGCTATATATTTTACCATAAAAAAATAAAAAAGGGAAGTATTTTCCCTTAACTTAATTAAGCAGTTACTCTTGTACCAATTATAATAACTAATAAGATAAATAATACTAATACAATAGCGGCACTATTTCCATAACCATAGTTACCATATCCATAACCGCCATATCCGTATGAAGGGTATGCATAACTTTGAGTACCTCCGCATCCACATCCACTAGTGCCATATCCTCCAGAATATCCACCGTAATAATACATATATATACCTCCTTTACGATATCTAATATATTGTACTCTTAAAGTTATTTTTTGACATTATGAATACCTAATTATTGTATTATTTTAGTTATTTATTCCATAATAATACTGGTGATATAATGAAAAAAATTAGTATATGGACTGATGGTATAAAAGATGTAAGAATGGATAGTTTAGAAGAAAATATAGAGTGTGATATTCTTGTAATAGGAGGAGGTATCGCGGGCTTGTCTACAGTATATAATTTAAAAGATAGTGGTAAAAGAATAGTTCTAATAGATAAAAATAAATGTGGTATGGGAGCTACTTCTTGTAATACTGGTAAACTAACCTTTATGCAAGATTTAATATATCACGATATAGAAAGTAATTATAATGAAAAAGTAGCAAGATTATATTTAAATAGTCAGAAAGAAGCTATTAATATAATTACTAGTATTATCAAAAAAGAAAAGATAGATTGTGATTTAACTAAGACTAATGCTTATGTCTTTTCTAATGATGAAGATAAATATAAGAACTTTGATAAAGAAATAGAGTTTTATAAAAAGAATAATATTAGGTATAAAGTATTATCTTCATTACCACTTAATTATCCTTCAAAGATGGTATTAGAAACTTATGATAGTTATGTTTTTAATCCTTATAAATATTTACTTGGTATAAAAAGATTATTAAAAGATAAGATAAGTATTTATGAGAATACTAGGGCTATTAGGTTAGATAAAAAGAATGATTATTATCTATGTACTACGAGTGATAACTATGAGATAAAATCTAAGGTAGTAGTAGTAGCTTCTCATTATCCCTTCTTTATAGTGCCTTACTTTACACCATTTAAAACGAGGGTAGAAAAGTTTTTTATTGGGGCTTCTTTTAGTAATGATAGTAAGAATATACAAATGATATCTAATGATAAACCAGGTATATCAATGAGATATTATAAAAAAAATAATAATAATTATTTATTATATGGTAGAAGAAGTCATCCCACTAGTAGTAATTTAGATATTAAGGATGATTATAATGAATTAAATAGTGAATATAAAAAGTATTTTAATAAAGATATAGAATACTTTTATCATACTCATGATGTTATGACTTATGATAATATGCCTTTTATTGGTAAGATAGATAATAATTTATATATAATGACAGGATTTAATAAATGGGGAAATACTAATGGTGTAATAGGAGGTAAATTAATTAGTGATTTAATAGTAGGCAAGCATAATGACTATGAAAAGATATTTACTCCAAGAAGAAGTATGTCTAAAGATAAAATTAAGAATTTATTAGTATTTAATACCACGATTATGTCTAGATATATTATGAATAAGATTAATCCTCATATGAAGTATTATAGTGATGATGTAGAAATTAAATTTATAGAGGGTAAAAGATGTGGTATATATACTGATGATAAAGGTAATAAACATATTGTATCTAATATATGTCCACATATGAAGTGTAATTTGGTATTTAATTATATTGATAAAACTTGGGACTGTCCATGTCATGCCTCTAGATTTGATATAGATGGTAATATTATATATGGGCCAGCAGTATATGACATTAAAATTAAGTAGTTTGTTATGTTCACTCTATAGCTTATAATCTATAGAGTGTTCTTTTTAGCCTAGGGTCTAAAAAGAATATATCAGCCATATCTATTATATATAAGAGAGGGTTATATAAGAGAGATTATTGCAATTATAATGATATTATGATAATATTTAGTTAGAAGATATTTATAATAGAATGGTGGTGATAATGTGAAATATTATAAATATATAGTTATCTTTCTTTCTACCCTAATCCTTCTATTAGGGGGATATATTATTTATGTACAAAGTACAATTACTCCTCTTGATAATAATGATATTAAGGAAGAAAACAATAAAGATAGTATAAATAATATTAATAAAGAACTAGATTATGATTGTTCATTTACTCAGACATTTAGATTTTATAAAAAAATAGATTATGAAACATATGTAGATGGTACAACCTATGTACTAGGAGATATTTATCAAAGTTATGAACCAATACTTCTAATAGTATATGAAGAAGATGCAAATAAAATGGAAAAATATAAATACTATGAATTTACTTATACACTAAAAGGTACTTGGAGTGAAATTACTGATTATAATACTCTTAATATATTGGTTAAAGCTAGTTTTGATAAAGAACATAGTACAAGTACAAATAGTGCAACTTTAAAAATAAAAGAAACAGATAAGGCTGGTTTATCTCAAGTAAGTGAACCTATATGTAAAGGAAAGTAAGGTGAAAATATGAAGTTAAATAATAGATTAATTATTGTTTTAATAGTAATTATAATAGGATTAATTGGTTGCAATATATATTTAGTTGTACAAAACAAGAATATTCATACTAATAAAGAAGATAATGATGTAAGTAAAAAAACTATTAGTAATAGTAGCGATAATGAAGAAGAAAAGAAAGAAAAATATTATGACTGCTCGTTTACTAGAACTTATAGAGTAGTAGATTTACTTGATGGCTATGTAGCAGAAGTACCCGAAGAATCATATGTTGTTTTAGATGCATTTCTAGACCATGGTGCTTTTACTCATAGAATTAGTAATGAGTTAAAGAAAAAATTAGAAGTAAATAAGTACTATGAGTTTACTTATACATTAAAAGGTATAGGAATAGTAAATGATATAGAGGATGTAAGAAATCGTGTTAGTGCTTTTAATTCTATGAAAAGTGATAATAGCCTAAAAGTATTATTAGAAATTAAAGAAACAGATAGAGTAGGACTAGGACAACTACAAGAAAAAGTATGTGAAGGTAAATAACATAAAAGTATAAATAAGTATTAATATTTTAAATTATAAAGCATAGTTTTTACTAGGTGATATGTAATGAAAAAAATATTAATACTTTTATTTTTATTTCTTTTGGTACCAGTAGTAAGAGCAGAAGAAGAGGATTTGGCTCCTAATGCTAAGAGTGCTATAATGATTGAAGCTTCTACTGGAGAGATATTATTTCAAAAGAATAAAGATGAGAAACTGGCTCCAGCTTCAATGACGAAGATGATGAGTATGCTTCTTATTATGGAAGAAATAGAAAATGGTAATTTAAAGTGGGATGAGATGATTACGGCTTCAGAAAAGGCCGCTAGTATGGGAGGTAGTCAAATCTTTTTAAAAGTTGGCGAAAAGATGAGCGTTACCGATATGCTAAAAGGAATATCAATTGCTTCAGGTAATGATGCTACAGTGGCAATGGCTGAGCGCATTTCCGGTAGTGAAGAGTCTTTTGTCAAAGAAATGAATGATAGAGCCAAAGAACTAGGACTTAAAAATACCAATTTTATTAATGCCACAGGATTAACTGCTGATAACCATTATTCTAGTGCTAATGATATGGTACTAATAGCCAGAGAGTTAGTTAAACATGAAAAGATATTAGAGTTCACAGGTACTTATGAAGATTATTTAAGAAAAGATACCAAGAGCCCTTTTTGGCTTGTTAATACTAATCGTCTAGTAAGATTCTATTCTGGAGTAGATGGACTTAAGACAGGATTTACTGACGAAGCAGGATATTGTTTAACAAGTACTGCCAAAAGAGATAATATGCGATTAATAACAGTAGTTATGAATGAACCTGATATTAGTAAGAGAAGTGCAGATACCAGTAAAATGTTAGATTATGGTTTCAATGTCTATATGGTAAGAAATATTATAGATGATAGTAGTATTATAGATAAAGTAAAAGTAGAACTTGGTAAAAATACAGAAGCAGAGATTATTGCCAACGATAAGATAACAGTTTTAAGTAAGAAAAGTGAAGAGAAAAGAAATATTACTTATAAAGCAAATATTGATAAGATAGTGGCTCCAGTTAAAAAAGGAGATAAGGTCGGTACTATTGATATAATTGAGGATAATAAGATAATTGGGACAGTAGAGGCTACAGTAAAGGAAGATATTGCAAAGGCTAACATATTTGCTATATTTTATAGAAATCTAAAGAATACTTTTAAAGGTAATTTATTACTTAAATAGGACATATTATTATGTTCTTTTTTTATATCACTAAAGTTTAGCCAGTGTTGTTTGCTTCAAATGTTATTCGTTATAGTATAGTTAAAGTCCATAACAAATCTAAGAATTGTTGGTAATAATAAAAAAATTAAAGAAATTTTCAAAAAAATGGCAAAATTAGATATCAAATCTTGTATATAGGTATGAGAGGATAAAAAAGGGAGAAGGGAGGAGTATGACATAAACTAATCAAAAATAAAAAGAATACTTAGGAAAATCAAGAAAGGAAAGAAGAAATAATGGTAAAAGAAAAATTAAAAATGACTTTAGCATCAGATGTCTTATTTAAAAAGGTGTTTTTTAGTGAAGGAAGCGCGCTACTTAAAATGCTTCAAGATATTTTAGATATTAGAGAAGACAGCGGTATAACTATAATAGGTTATGAAACAAGGCCTAACAATATATTTGGTAAAAGTTTCAGAGGGGACTTATTAGTAACATTATCAGATAGAACCTATGTAAGTATCGAAATGAATAACAGTAATCCTAAGAATAGTTTAAGTAGAAATATGATACATTTATTTAGAATACATTCTGATATGTTAGTAAAAGGAATGCCTGATAGTGAACTGGAAAAATACAGATTATATCAACTTAATTTTGATAATTTCAGAAACCCAAGTAGAGAGGCAATAGAAAAGTATGCTTTCTGTAGTTTGACAACTGGAAAAGTAAGAAATCTAATATATACATTTTGCGATGTAGACCTTGAAAAGTGTAGAAAACTTGTGTATAATGTAAATGTAAGAGAGGTATCAAAAGACATTAGGTGGGGGGCTATAATGACATCAAATGATATAGAAGAGATATCTAAATTACTCGGAGAGGATATGTTAAGCATGGAAGAAAAAGATAAGTTTTTAAATACTGTAAGGGAATTAAATGAAGATGAGAAAGTCGTAAAAGATTGGATGTGGGAAGAAAATGATAAACTAAGGTATTATAATGATTTAGAAGCATCTAAAGAACAAGGCATTGAACAAGGCATCGAAGATAAATCTAAAGAAGTTGTTATCAATATGTTAAATAAAAATATGGATTATGAAACAATATCAGAAATATCTGGCAAAACAATTGAAGAAATAAAAGAAATAGAAAATGACATCAATAGTTTATAATATCTAAGTATAAAAAATGTACGGTAGCCCGTATCGGAACTTATGTCTGTGGAAGACTCCAATTACAGAGTTCATGGAGCAGAAATCGCATCACTGCGAAGTGATGTATTTCTACTTAATACTTTTACTTTTTACAAAAATATTATATAATTATTAAGGAGGGAAGGATTTTTATGATAATAACTTCTGTTAATAATGAATATATCAAAGGACTATGCAAGTTAAAAGATAAAAAATATCGTGATAGTACTAATTTATTTTTAATCGAAGGTGAACACCTAGTAAATGAGGCTATAAATGAAGATCTAGTCAAAGAACTAGTAATTCTTGAAGGCTGTTCATTTGAATATGTTGATAAATATGCTGACAATATTACTTATGTTAATGAAAATGTTATGAAAAAACTATCAAGTATGGATAGTTACCCAAATATAATTGGCGTAGCATATAAAAGAAAAGAAGATAAGATAGGCAGTAGAGTACTTGTACTTGAAGATATTCAGGATCCAGGTAATCTTGGTACTATAGTTAGGTCAGCAGCAGCATTCAATATTGATACTATAATATTAAGCCCAAGAACAGTAGATTTATATAACCTAAAAGTAATTAGGGCTACCCAAGGTATGATATTTCACCTAAACATTATCACAAGAGAATTAGAACCAACAATTAAAGAATTAAAAACTAACAACTACCTAATACTAGGTACCAATGTTAGAAATGGTACCAATATAAAAGATATCAATATTAGTGGTAACTTTGCCCTAATTATCGGTAATGAAGGTAGAGGAATGAGCGATACTTTGAGCAAACTTTGTGATAAAAATGTATATATAAAAATGAATGAAAGAGTAGAAAGTTTGAATGCTGCTGTTGCGACTTCAATTATTCTATATGAGATAAACAATGGAATTAATTAAAATAGGTAAAATCGTTAATACCCACGGTATTAAAGGCGAACTAAGAATTTTATCAAAGTTCCCATATAAAGAAAAAATATTCATAAAAAATATGAAACTATATATCGATAAAAAAGATATAGAAACAATAAATACCTATCGTAAACATAAAAACTTCGATATGGTAACATTTACAGGATATACAAACATAAATGAAGTATTAAAATATAAAGGCAAAAATGTTTATGTTAACAAAGAAGATATTAACCTAAATAAAGAAGAATACTTAGATGAAGATATTATAGGTATGACAGTAATCTACAACAACATAGAAAAAGGAATAGTAAGCGATATTGAAAGATATGACAAAAACATATTACTTAAAATAGATGGCAAGAATAAATACTATTTAATTCCTTACAATTACAATTTAATTGATAAAATAGATATTTCTAACAAAAAAATATATATAAAAAATATAAGTGGATTATTTGACTAATTAAGTAACTTTTAGTATAATAACATGTAGTTTATTGGTGGTGGTTTATAGTGTTAATAGATGTACTAACTTTATTTCCAAATATGTATGATAATTTCTTAACTGAATCAATTATCAAAAGAGCTCTTGATAGCGGTAAAGTTCAAATTAATATTCATAATATCAGAGATTACACTGTCTATAGTAATAATCAAGTAGACGATTATCCATATGGCGGCGGTGGTGGTATGGTCCTTATGTGCGACCCCATCTTCAGAGCTATTGACACTCTAAAGAAAGAAGACACTCTAGTAATTATGATGACACCATCAGGTAAAATATTTAAAGAAAAAATTGCTTATGATTTATCTAAACATCACCATATAATAATCTTATGTGGTCATTACGAGGGCTTTGATGAACGAATCAAAGCAGTCGTTGATTTAGAACTATCAATAGGAGATTATGTTCTAACAGGTGGAGAACTGCCTTCAATGGTAGTTATGGATTCTGTTATAAGACTAGTAGAGGGAGTAATCAGTAAAGAATCACTCGTCAGTGAAAGTTTTGATGATAATTTACTAGACTATCCAAACTATACTAAACCGCTAGAATACCGTGGTATGAAAGTACCAGAAGTACTTTTAAGTGGCCACCACAAGAACATTGAAGAGTTTAGACATAGTGAAAGATTAAGGTTAACTAAAGAAAATAGACCAGATTTATTAGGGGGAAATAATGAATAAGAATTATTTTATAAGTAAAGATAACAAAAATGGTGAAGTAGTATACTTAGAATACAATAAAAATGGTTATAATGTTAAACCAAAAGTAAAAAAAGAAGATGCAATTGAAGTCAGTAAGATAGTCTTCGTTTCACCAACACTTACTGAAAAACTAATAAAGAAAAAAATAAATAATAAAATTTCTAGATTGCTATTAGAACTTAATACCACTTATGATGATGAGTCTGATAGTGGTGAAGCTAGATTTAGAAATATGTATAAAGAAGCTGAAAAATTACGTACTTATTTGATGAATACTTATGCAAAGTATTTAGGCAAAACCTATGCCAACTTAACACTAAAAAAATTAGAACTAATTATTAACGAATACAAAGAAAAGTTATATATAATAAATGAACATAAACAAAAAGAAATGTTTATGCGAATGTTCGGAATGAATATGGAAGAAGAACATGAAAAGAAAGGTAAAGGAAGATAATTATCTTCCTTATTTAGGTAGTAAATATGAAAATTAAATATACATTATTACATAAAGATAAAAATACAGAGGCTAGATATGGTACATTAGAAACAAACTATGGAACATTTGAAACACCAATCTTCATGCCAGTTGGTACACAGGCCACAGTTAAAACACTAGACCCTGATGAACTAAAAGAAATAGGTTCCGCAGTAATACTTTCTAACACTTATCATTTATGGCTTAGACCAGGAGCAGATATTGTAGCTAAAGCAGGTGGACTTCATAAGTTTATGAACTACAATGGTCCAATTCTTACTGACTGTGGTGGCTTTCAGGTATTTAGCTTAGCTAAACCAAAGGATATAAGTGAAGAAGGAGTAACATTTAAGAGTCATATTAATGGTGAAAAGTTATTTCTAACGCCAGAGATAAGCATAGAGGTTCAAAACAAACTAGATAGTGATATTGCTATGAGTTTCGATGAATGTCCACCATATCCAGTTACTCATGATTATATGAAGAAATCTGTAGAGAGAACACTTAGATGGGCTAAGAGAGGAAAGGCTGTCTTTAATAATCCTAACCAAAGTTTATTTGGCATAGTTCAGGGTGGAGAGTTTGAAGACCTTAGAGAATGGTCCTGCAAGGAAACTGTAAAATTAGATTTTGATGGTTATTCAATAGGAGGAACTTCAGTAGGAGAAGATAAACCAACTATGTTTAAAATGATAGAATATGGTATTAAGTACTTACCTAAAGATAAACCTAGATATCTAATGGGAGTAGGAGAACCTACTGATTTATTTGAGGGAGTAGAAAGAGGAATAGATATGTTTGACTGTGTTCTTCCGACAAGACTAGCCAGACATGGTCATGCATTTACTAGAAATGGTAAAATTAATCTAAGAAATGCTAAATACAAAGAAGATTTTACTCCAGTAGATGAAACTTGTGATTGTAAATGTTGCAAGAACTATACTAAAGCATATATAAGACATCTACTAGTGGCTAATGAAACTTTAGGTCAAAGACTTTTATCTATTCATAATCTTAGATTTTTAATTAAGATAATGGAAGATATTAGAGTTTCTATTAAAGAAGATAGATTCTTAGACTTTAAAGAAGAGTTTTATAAAAACTATAAAAAATAATATTTATTTTATTATGTTCACTGTAAGCCTATGGTCTTACAGTGTTCTTTTTAGTCTAAGGTCTAAAAAGAATATATCTACATATCTATTATATATAAGCCATATCTATATATTGAGATATTAGTGGCAAATGGATGCTTTACAACACTACCTCTACTATGATATACTTATTTTAGAAATATGGTGATAAGATGAAGAAAATTATTAAACTTAACTTAATTAATATATGTTTATTATCTTTTTTGGAATTAATATTCGGTATATTAATGTTTGATACTTTTATAAGAGATACAATAATTAGTGTATTTATACATATACTTTTCTCTTCATTTATAATAACACTTCTTACTACTTTATTTAATAGAAAAATAAATAAAATAATAAATTATATAATATATGCTTTTATATGTATTATATTTTCATTTCAATTTGTTATGAAGAACTCTATGGATTCTTTTATGTCTTTATTAATGTTTTCATTTGCTGACCAAGCGGTTGATTTTCTGGGAGCGGCTTTTAAAATAATATTCAGTAACTTATATGGAATTATAATATGTTTTTTACCACTTATATTTCTTATAGTATTTAGAAAGAGAATAGACTTTGATATAGAAAGAAAAGATAAGTTATACTTACTTTGTTATATAGTACTTATTCCTCTTACAATACTAGGTTATAGATTATATATAAATACTAAGAAGGATACTACTTTATCTATATATGATTTATATTATAATATTAATAATAATGATTTAAATATTCAAAAACTTGGAGTTATTTCTTCATTTGAACTTGATTTATATAGAACAATATTTGGTTTTGAAGATAAAATAATTAATGTTAATTTTGAAGATAATTCTAATAAAGAAGATGAAATATTTTTATACGATAAGAATATACTTGACTTAGATATTGATAATAACATAGATAGTAATATAAAATTATATATCGAGAATAATCCTGGTACTAGTAAAAATAAATATACTGGTATATTTAAAGATAAAAATCTTGTCTTTGTAGTAGCAGAATCTTTTAGTACTATTGGTGTAAGAGAAGATTTAACTCCAACATTATATAAACTTACTAATAATGGTTTTGTATTTAATAATTATTATGTACCTTATTTTCTAAGTACAATAGGAGGAGAATTTCAAGCAGATACTGCTTTATATCCTAGTATTAATTCACTTAGTATATGGAGAAGTGGTAATAATAGTTTTCCATATGGACTTGGTAATAGTTTTAATAATATTAATTATAATACTTATGCTTATCACAATCATAGCGGTTATTTTCAAGATAGATATAAATACTTAAAGGCAATAGGTTTTAATAACTTTAAGGCTTGTGCTATGGGACTTGATATTAACTGCGATGTATGGCCAGAGAGTGATATTGAAATGATAGAAAAGACTTATACTGATTATATTGATAGTGATAAACCATTTATGGCTTATTATATGACAGTATCAGGTCATATGGAATATAATTTCTTTGGTAATAATATTGCTAGTAAAAATAAGTCACTAGTAGATAATCTTAATCTTAGTACTTCAGCATCAGCATATCTTGCTACCCAAATAGAACTGGATAGAGCTTTAGAACTTTTAATTAACAAGCTAGAGGAGGCTAATAAACTAGATGATACAGTAATTATTTTAACCGCAGATCATTATCCTTATGCTTTATCTCTAGAGGAAATGAATGAGTTATCTACTTTTAAAAGAGATAATCTATTTGAAATAAATCATAACTCTTTAATTATTTGGAATAACAAGTTAAATAGAGTAGAGATAGACAAAGTTGGTATGTCAATAGATGTTCTTCCAACAGTATATAATTTGTTTGGAATTGAATATGATTCGCGTCTTTTTGCTGGTACTGATCTTCTATCAAATAGTGAAGGCTTGGTAATTCTTAGCAATAGGTCTTGGATAACTGATAAAGGGAAATATAATAGTATTACTAATGAGTATATTGGTATTGGTGATGTTGATTATGTCAACAATATTAATAAAACTATACAGAATAAGATTTCTTTTAGTAGGAGTATGATTACTAATAATGGATATAAGTATATTAAAATAAAAGAAAAGTAGGAATTACTTTTCTTTATTTTATTACTAGTTTTTTTACTTTTTTACTATCTTTTCCACATTCATCCCAAAAGTCTTTTTGCTCAAATAGTATTTCTTCTGGTTCAAAATATACTATATTACCTTTACTATCAGAATATATATCTAAGAAGTATCCTCCAACTATATTGGATAATCCTTGTTTTTGTTGAAACTGGGTTTTACTACATAAACTTGGTACTTCAATACATCTAACATTACGATATACAAAGAAATAACTTTTATGATAATGTCCTATTAAAAGTACTTTTGGTTTATGCCCTGACTCTAATATCTCGATTCTTTTTTGTGGCTTATAAGATAATGATTGAGAAGAACCTCCACCTGGGTGATCCATAACAAACTTTATACCATTGATATTTGTAACAGCAGTATCTTGACCAAGATATATCATATCGTCACGACATCTAGATACCCATTCATTAACTGTAGCACCACCATTTTTGTAATGGGTCTCATCATGACTACCTAGGATATAGTAGGTGGTGATATCTTTTACTTTGGGATACATATCGACAACATAACTTGCTTGCTCATCAAAGCTATGTAGAAATTGCTGTCTAGGTTGCTCTGGTCTATTAGGATAATTTCCATCTACTATATCTCCACAGTGGAGCATGGTAGTGATGCCACGATTATATGCTTCTTCATAGAAGTAATTTACTAGATGAAGTTGCTGATGGATATTACCAAAGTGTGTATCAGAAACAACACCAATTTCTGTATGAGTAAGTTCATCACTATTTATATCTATTTTGGTATTATTTATTATTTTAGGAGTACTTTTTTTAAATACTAGAATATTATTTTTATTTTCAATATTTATTTCTTTACCATATATTTTACATAGTTCTATTAAACCAATTAATTCAGAATAACTGAAATGAAATTTATCCATAAATGTTTCTATTTGCATATCGTTTTTCATATAACGATACATTTTATTTACATAGATATAGTCTATTTTTTTTGTTTCTTCCATTATTTTTCCTCCTTAGTTAGTTTTAATATTTTTGGTTTTTTATAATCATCTTTATTTGTTACATAATATACAGATTCCATTGCTTTAACTGATTCTAAATATCCTTTATTATCTGTTCTTATTGTTATGTACCAAGCACCAATAGTGTTTGAATATCTTCTATCTAACATTTCTTTAGTAGTGGCACAGACACTTGGTACTGAGATGCAATCTACTTCACGATATTTAAATTTTTCCATTTGTAGGAGACCTCCATATAACATAATATTTGGTTTGTCTTCACTTCTAAAAGAGTCTACTTGCTGCTGTGGTCTATATGATACAGTATATGTTTTATTTAGTTTTGAATTAAATAGTAGTACTTTGGTTTTATCTATGTTTATAATACAAGAATTACTGCCTAGATAAATCATATCCTGTCTTATATCACTAATTCTTTTACCTATATTTATTTTGTTGGCTTTAAGATGTCTTTCATCTCTAGCCCCAGTTATGAAGTATGTTTTCATTCCTTCTATTTCTGGATAGTACTTGGTTATATAGTCTATTTGTCTTAATGAGTCATCTAGAAAGTATGTATCAGCATAGATATTTGTGATAGGGTATATACCAGCGGATATATTGCCGCAGTGGAAAATATTATTGTACCCCATACTTATTCCTTTGGCACATATATCATTTAGTATTGATAATTGTTGATACTTTGAACCAAAGTAGGTATCAGATATGGCCATGAATTTAAATTCGTTGTTATTATCTGTTTTTAAGTTGTAAGAGTATTCTTCAGTTACCTCTCTTTCTCCATTATTAAACATATAGATATCATCATCAAACATTTTGGTAACAATGTTTATGCCACTATTACGTAGTTCGTTAACTAATGATAATACCTGAAAGGAATTGAGCTTTAATGTTCTACATACCTCTGATAGACTTATTTCTTTTGAACATAACTCTTTGAATTTTTCTAATAGTTCTGTATTCATATTTGCCTCCTTATAATAAAAAAATAGGGCGTAAAAGAAAGTACGCTCTATTTTAACAGAAAATGTGAAGTGAATAGGTTTTTATCTTTGTGGTTAATATTAAGCATTTTTATCACTTCCCTCTACTATAATTTTATTTTATCAAAATTATATTATTATTGCAAGTTATTTATTATTATTTTTTTTATTATGCTTACTATAAACCTTATTCTAAGCCTTATTAGTGTTATTCTTAGATATTTTTTACTAGATCAAAAGTATATCCTTTTTCTTTCATAGTTTTAATAAAATTCTCTAGTGCTAGATAGTTTCCTTTGCTAGTGGGATGTAGTAAGAATATGGCTCCATTATGTACTCTTTCTATCATAGAAGTAAGTGCTTCTTCTTTAGTTAATTTATCATCCCAATCTTTATATGCTGAGCTCCAAAAGTAAGTACTATATCCTAAATCTTTCATTATATTTAAGCTTCTTTTTGAAAATTCTCCTCGTGGTTCTCTATATATTTTATCTATTTCTCTGCCAGTAACTTCTTTAAAAGTATCTTCTACTGAAATTATTTCTTCTAAATATTTAGAGAAGTTTTCTTTAGAGGCTAAGCTAGGCATGGATAGGTGAGAAGCAGTATGATTACCAATAGAATGACTACTATCTAACATTTTATTTATTAGTTCTTTGTTATTTTTAATATAGTTTTTACATAGAAAGAATGTTCCTTTAACATTATTTTTATTTAATACTTCTACTATTTGAGGTAAGTATGATGTCATGGTTCCTTCATCAAAAGTTAGATAAATTACTTTTTTATCAGGACCCATAGCATAAGCATTATATTTTTTAAGTTCTTCATTTGAAATATCAGTATTTGGTCTATTACCATCTTTTTTATTATTTGTTCCCCAACTTAGGGTCTTGTTATCTATATTGTTGTATTCTTTCTTATAAGTAAAATCTTTTGTTAATTTTACTTTAACAAATCTTTTTACTTCAATACTATTTCCTTTAGAATTAGTTACTTTATATATTATTTCATAAGTACCTGGCATGCTTTCATTAACATTATTTTTAACTTCTACTTTATTTGTTATATCTTTATCTTTACTATCATAAGCAGTATATCCTAGTTCAGTATATTTATCTCCTGTATTTATGTTAATAATAGTATCTCCAGATAGTTTTAATTCTGGATAACTATCTTGTTTTTCTTTACTAGTATTTTTGCTTATTAAATAATAAATAAAGAAACTTAATAATAATACTAATAATACAATGGAAAATATAATTATATATAATTTTAATTTTTTTATAATATCACTTCTTTCTTTACTTAAATTATATTTATATTATTTTTATATAGAAGTAAATTAGTAAACTATTATTATAATTAATAATAAATTATTATCATAAATTATTATAAGGAGTGATATTTAATATGAATAAATATAAGGTATGTGTATATGCAATATGTAGGAATGAAGAAAAATTTGTTAAAAGATGGTATGAATCTATGAAGGAAGCTGATGCTATATATGTATTAGATACTGGTTCTACAGATAATACAGTTAAACTACTAAGGGGACTTGGAGTAAATGTAGAAATTAATAAAATAGAACCATGGAGATTTGATGTTGCAAGAAACAAATCACTAGAGTTAGTTCCTGAAGATTATGATATTTGTGTATGTACTGATTTGGATGAAGTGTTTGAGAAAGGTTGGAGAAAGTATCTTGAAGATAGCTGGGTAGGATCCACTAGCAGGGCAAGATATAATTACAATTGGAGTTTAGATGATAATAATAGACCTTTGGTTAACTTTTATACTAATAAGATACATCAAAGAAAGAATTATAAATGGACACATCCAGTACATGAAGTACTTACTTTTCTAGGAGATAAAGAAAATATTATTACTATTGATAATATAGTATTAAATCATTATCCTGATAAATCTAAATCTAGAGGCAGTTACTTACCATTACTAGAATTATCTGTAAAGGAAGATCCTAATGATGATAGGAATATGCATTATTTAGGTAGAGAATATATGTATTATGGTAAATGGAATGAATGTATAGATACACTAATTAAACATTTGAATTTAAAATCTTCAACTTGGAAAGATGAAAGATGTGCCTCAATGAGATTTATTGCTAGATCATATAAGAACTTAGGAAGAGTAGAAGAATCTAGAATGTGGTATGATAAAGCAATAAATGAAGCACCATATTTAAGGGATTCTTATGTAGAAAGAGGTATTTTAGAGTATGAGTTAGATAATTATAAAGAAGCCTCTAAATATTTAAATGATGCTTTGAATATAAATAGTCATGAGAAGACTTATATTAATGAAATATTTAGTTGGGATAATACTATTTATGATATGCTTTCTATTTGTATGTTTTATTTGAACAGAATAGACGAATCGTTATTTTATATAGATAAAGCTATAGATATGAAACCAAATAATGAAAGACTTATTAATAATAAAAAGATAATAAAAAGGTATAAAGAAAATAATAATAGTATTTGATATTAGTTAAGTATTTAGTACTGGCTTATATATGATAGACTTTGTTTTAAGACTATGGCTTAAAACAACACAGCAAGACTTAACTTGTTAAGGCTAGGTGTGCTAATAATATAAAAAAACTAACCAAAAAAGGTTAGTTTAATTTTTATTTATGGAGCCATAAAGGTTGAAGTCGGACAACCTCTAATTATCTAAATTATAGGTAGTAATAAACTACTAACTGATATAAGTATACCATGAAAATACCATAATTTATAAAAAAATGATAATAATTATTAAGCAGGATAAAGGGAGTGATAGCACTGCCCTAATTCATTCTATATAAATATAGGAATAGTTGTGCTATCAT
>OLHG01000059.1_pt1 | contig 78468 bp, 83 predicted proteins | sample 1605971 | NCBI WGS metagenome assembly OLHG01 (sample SAMN03283289) | human gut metagenome | biome: human-associated habitat; material: feces | host: Homo sapiens | place: Peru | collected 2012 | reverse complement strand
TTAATGATTATATAGATAGGGAGAATTTAATTAAAGAATTAGATAGATTGTTTTAGTGTCTACGAGTGCTTCGGCACTCTTTTTTCTTGACTTATTATTCAATAAAAATTACAATAGAATTAGATGTTAAACGTATAATATAAATTTAACATATATAGAAATGGAGGAAGAAATATGGATTTAATATTCTCCATTTTGCTAGTCGTAATTGGATTATCAACGGGTATAGCTGGAAGTTTTTTAATAAACAATATGAAAGAAAAAAACTCTAGTAAAAAAGCAGAAGAAATAATTGAAAAAGCTAAAAAAGATGCTGAAAAGGCAAAAAGAGATTCTTTATTAGAAGCAAAAGAAGAAATGCACAAACTAAAAATAGAGACAGATAAAGAAATTAAAGAAAGAAAAAATGAATTAAAGATTTCTGAGGATCGACTTATTCAACGTGAAAATAACATGGATAAGAGAGAAGAGTTATATCAAAAAAGAGATATTGCTCTAGATGAAAGAGAAAATAATTTGTTAGCAAAACAAGAAGAGATCCAAAACGAACGTGCAAAAGTGGAAGACTTAAAACAAGAACAACTAGATTTATTGAGCAAAATTTCAGGACTTAGTAAAGATAAAGCTCATGACTTAATGATGAAAAAAGTAGAAGAACAAATGTCAAATGAAATAGCAGCTTACATAAAAGAACAAGAAAACGAGGCAAAGTTAGTTGCTGATAAAAAAGCAAAAGATTTAATAGTATTGTCAATGCAAAGATATGCATCAGATCTTGCTAATGAACAAACTGTTACCGTAGTAACACTACCTAATGATGAAATGAAAGGTAGAATTATTGGTAGAGAAGGTCGAAACATTAGAACTATTGAAGCAATAACAGGAGTTGATTTAATAATTGATGATACTCCAGAGGCAGTAGTATTATCTAGCTTTGACCCACTTCGTAGAGAGATGGCTAGAGTTACATTAGAGACATTAATCAAAGATGGTAGAATTCACCCTACGAGAATCGAAGAATTATATGATAAAGTAAGTAAAGAAATGAAAGCTAAAATTATCGAATATGGTAATGATGCTTTATTTGAATTAGGAATTACTAAAGTTGACCCAGCTTTAATTGAAATAATAGGTAGACTATATTTTAGAACTAGTTTTGGTCAAAATGCATTAGAGCATTCTAAACAAGTAGCTCACTTATCAGGGTTAATTGCTGGAGAATTAGGTGAAAATGTAGCACTTGCTAAAAGAGCAGGACTATTACATGATATTGGTAAAGCAGTAGACCATGAGATAGAAGGAAGCCACGTAGAAATAGGTGTAGATTTAGCTAAGAAATATAATGAAAACAACGTTGTTATTAATGCTATAGCATCACATCATGGTGATACTGAAGCAACTTCTATTATCTCAGTAATAGTAGCAATAGCAGATGCATTATCAGCATCTCGTCCAGGTGCTAGAAACGATTCATTAGAAAACTACATTAAGAGATTAGAACAACTTGAAAATGTTGCAAATGAAATGGATGGAATCGAGAAAACATTTGCAGTACAAGCAGGACGTGAGTTAAGAGTAATAGTTAAACCAGAAGAAATAGATGATTTAGCAGCTCATAGAGTTGCAAGAGAAATCAAAGAAAAGATTGAATCTACTATGCAATATCCTGGTACTATTAAAGTAACAGTAGTAAGAGAAACAAGGGCACAAGAAGAGGCTAAATAATTAGCTTCTTTTAATTTACACTTTAATTTACATCTCCAAGTATACATGTTATAATAATTATGGAAAATCATATTGAAAGAGGTACCATACAATGAAGAAAAAAATCTTATTCACAACGTATAGTTTAGATATAGGTGGAATCGAAAGTGCGCTTATTAATATGCTAAAAATGTTTGATTATAATAAATATGATGTTACTCTGCTATTAGAGAAAAAAGAAGGAATATTTTTAGATGACGTTCCAAAGGAAGTAAAAATAGAAGAATATAAAATTAGTGATAATAAAAATCCTATTATTAGAAAAATAAAAAATAGATTAAAATTGATAAAATGGATAGTAAAAAATCATAATAAATATGACTTTGCTGGTTGTTTTGCAACATATTCGATTCCAGGGACGATTCTAAGCCGTTATGCGTCTAAACATAATGCTTTATGGATACACAGTAACTATTATTATGTTTATCATGAAAATGTTCAAAAAATGAAAAACTTTTTTACTGAGCGAAAAACCGAAAAATTTGAAAACTTGGTCTTTGTTTCAAACGAAGCAAAAGAAGACTTCTTTAAAGTTTTACCAAATATAAAATCCAATGCAATTGTTTTGAACAATATTTTAGATGATAAAAAAATAGAAGAAAAAAGCGATGAATTAATTGAAGAAAAAGAATTAGTAAAAGAAAACAAAACAATCTTTACTTTTGTTGGAAGGTTAGAAGAAGAATCAAAACGTTTAACTAGATTGTTTGAAAGCTTTAAATTGTTTTTAGATAATCACGATGCAGTATTATGGATAATAGGTGATGGTCCATCTAAAAAAGATTATGAAGAAAAAGTAAAAGAATTAAAATTATCCAAAAATGTTTTATTTTTAGGACGAAAAAAGAATCCATATCCGTACATTAAAGCATCAGATTTAATTGTATTAACATCAGATTACGAAGGATTCCCAGTTGTGTGTGTGGAATCAATGATACTAAAAAGACCATTTTTATCAACAATAAGTATATCAGACCCATATATTAAATTATCGGATTATGGAAGAATAGTAGATAAAGATGTAATTAAAATAAAAGAAGAATTAGATAAATTCGTTAATGGAGAAAACTTTATCAAAAAAGAGTTTTCTTACTATAAATATCAAAAACAATTAAAAAAAGACTTAATAACATTAATAGAAGGGAAGTAATCGCATGGGTAAAGTTCGCTATAGTATTTTAATACCTGCATACCAAGCTGCATCTACAATTGAAAGATGTCTAGATTCCGTTATAAAGCAACAAGCTGACTATGAGATTATTGTTTTTGATGATGGATCAACTGATAATTTAGCCGAGATATTATTAAAATATAAAGATAAAATTAAATATTATAAACAAGAGAATAAAGGTGTTGCAGAAACTAGAAATGAATTAATAAAAAAAGCAACAGGTAATTATTTATTATTCATTGACTCAGATGATTATATCAAAGATAATTTTTTTGAAATATTGGATAAATACTTAAATAAAAACAAAAATGTTGATGTTATCAGTTTTGGAATAGAAGTGGTAGATGAAAATGGTAAAACATTATCATACATGTCAAAACCAGAACTAAAAAAAGAATGCCTAGGTGAAGAAGCATTCAAATTATTTGTAGAAACAAAAGCCACTTTTGATACTCCAGTAGGTTATGTATATAATAGAAATTATTTTTTATCTAATAAATTTAGTTATGTAAAAGGACATAATCATGAAGATTTTGGATTAACACCTTTAACTATTGTAAAAGCAAAAAGAGTTGTTTCTATAAAAGATAATTTATATTGCTATGTTCAAACAAGTAATAGTATTACTAGAGGTAATTCTAAAGAAAAAATAAGGAAAAATGCATATGACATACTATATCATTATGACAATTTAAAAAGCATTATAGATAGTGATAACGAACTAAGTAAAGAAAGCAAAAAATATTTTTATTCTTTCCTAGCTAACAGTGTAATACTACAGTTAAATGTTTTAGAAGGTAATGATTATAAAGAATTTAAAAAAGAATTGCAGAAAAGAAATGTTACTAAGTATTTATTTGATGATACTTTAAAAAGAAAATTGAAAAAAATGTTTTTAAAACTAAAGATATCTATATGAAAGGCGAAAATATGAAGAAAGTAAGTGTAATAGTTCCATGTTATAATTCTAGTTCATATATTGAACGTTCGGTTAATTCTTTGATTAATCAGACTTTAGATGACATTGAGATACTTTTAATTGATGATGGAAGTACTGATAATACATTAAGCAAATTAAAGGAGTACGAAAAAAAATATAAAAGTAAAATTAAAGTAGTTGCATTAGAAAAAAATGGTGGACTTGGTAATGCCAGAAATGTTGGAATGAAAAAGTCAACAGGAGAGTATATAGGTTTTGTTGATTCAGATGATTATGTTGATAAAGAAATGTTTGAAGAAATGTACAACAAAGCAAAAACAACCGATAGTGATGTTGTAGAATGTGATTTTATATGGGAATATCCAAATAAAAATAGAATTGATTCTGGAATAGAGTATTCAAAAGGTAAAGACATGTTAATTAATGTAAGAGTAATGGCGTGCAATAAGATATACAAAAGAGAATGGCTAAATAAAATTAAACCACAATTTGCTGTTGGATTAAAATATGAAGATGTTTTATTTACATATCAATACGTACCTTACGTTAATAAAATAGAATTCGTTCATAAAAACTTTTACCATTACATCCAAAGGTCAACATCTCTTGCTAATCATCAAACTAAGCGGGTAAGAGAAATATATGAGATTTTGAATCAAGTAGAAGAATACTACAAAAAGAAAAAAATATATAACAATTACAAAGAAGAATTAGAATACTTATTTACTCGTTATATATTGGGAAGTTCATATAAAAGAGCATGTAAAATAAAAGACAAAGAAACTAGAAAAGAAGTATTAAAAGAAGGTTGGGTTTTCTTAAATCAAAAATATCCTAATTGGAAGAAAAGTAAATATCTAAAAAAAGGTTTAAAAAACAAGTATTTTAAAATGTTAAACTATGCATTTTATAATATAAATACGATTCTCTTTAGATAGGATTAAGTTATGAAACGATTATGTACAAAAGAAAATTTTCTCTATCTTTTCATTCTTATTAGTCCTATCCTAGATTTATGTAGTTCTCTTTGTAGAGTAGATAATCATTCAATATCATTAATATTAAGACCGATTATTCCTTGTGCTTTATTGATGTATATTTTTATTACTGATAAATCAACAAGAAAAAAACTTATAATTGGTGGGCTTGTATACTCGGCATATATGGTGATACATCTACTTTTATATAAAAATTTAATAACAGATTATTCATATGGTGGAATTAATTATGAAGCGAGTTATGTTGCTAATTATACATATCTAATATTTACTTTATATTTATTTATATATGTATTTAAAAAGATAGATACCTCTAATTTAAAAAAATATTTCTTAATTTATACAATAATGTATATAGTGAGTATTTATCTTGCAATTATCACTAAAACCTCATTTTCAACTTATGTTGAAGGATATGGTTATCGTGGATGGTTCAATACCGGGGGAGCAGTTGGTTCCATTTTAATTGGAGCATTATTTGTTCTAATTCCTTATTTATTCGAAAGCAAAGATAGAATTATTTTAAAAGTAATAATGCTAGCATCAATTATATTTTATTTGACTTTCCTACTAGGTACTAGAACAGGTTTATTTGGAACCTTAGTAGCATTAGGTAGTTACTTTGGAATTCAATTAATCAATTTCTTGTTTTTTTCAAATAAAAATAATATAAAAACAATAATTATTAGTTTTTTAATTATAATAGCATTAATTGCTAGTGTTACTATCTTTGGTTCTAGCACTTTATCAAGAAGACATCATCTTAAAGACATAGATGGACAAGTTCCTGATGGTAGTAGTACTGAAACAATTTACATGGCATATGACTTGGTTATATTAAAAAAGCAAATGGATAATAACGAAATACCAAAAACTTATATGACTGATGCAGAAAAAACAGCTATTATTAAACTAGATAAGTATAGCAAAGATAAAAAATTATCAAGTACAGATTTAAGAAAACAACAATTAATATACCATCATTACTTATATAATGCACAACACGATTTTTTATTAAAAATATTTGGTAATGGGTACTTAACTAATATGGGAATGCTCACTTTAGAAATGGAAACGATTGCTTTATTTTATAATTTTGGTATTTTAGGATTCGTTTTATTCATGGGACCATTTTTAGCTATATTTATATATAGTTCTATTGAAGGATTAAAATATTTAAAGAAAACAGATGTTGCTTATTGGACAATTATGGTGGGATGTTTTATGACTTACGTAATTTCCACTTTAGCAGGCCATACTTATTTTAATACTTCCGTTATGATTGTAATCATTGTTTTACATACATTGTTGTATATAAATGCATCTAAATTGAAAGGAGAATGTGAATAATGAAAAAAGTATTATTTGCTATTACTAATTTAGATATTGGTGGTGCAGAAAAAGTTTTAGTTAATTTAGTTAATAATTTAAAAAATGACTATGATATTACTGTTTTAACCTTATATAATGGTGGACAATTGGAAGAAACAATCAATAAAAAAGTTAAAATCAAATCGATTCTTAATAATAGATATGATAATATGAGTTTTATTAACAAAAAACTATTTGCACTTAAAATAAGAATGCCATTTTTTAAAAAGAAAATATATAAACAAATAAATATTGCTTCATATGATACTGTTATATCATTTTTGGAAGGACCTATAACAGAACTTTTAAAAGATGTACCTAATAGAAAAATAGCGTGGATTCATACTGATTTAACAGAACATTATCCTAAAACCAAATATAATCGCTTAATAAATGCTTACAAAAAATATGATGAATTAATTTTTGTAAGTCAAAATAGTTTAGATAAATTTCTCATTATAGATAAAGACAACGAATGTAAAGCTACAAAGAAAATCATTTATAATTACATAGATGAAAAAAATATACTAAAAAATAGTAAAGAAAGTATTGATATAGAATTCAGTAAATCTAAAAACTTTGTAGTTGTAGCACGTCTTGTAGAAGCTAAAGGAATAGATAGGTTGATGATGGTACATAAAAGGTTAATAGACAATGGCTATATGCATCACATATATGTTATTGGAGATGGTCCACTTAGAATTAAATTAGAAGAATTGCAAAAAGAATACAAAATAGAAGATACTTTTCATTTATTAGGTAAAAAAATGAATCCATATCCTTACATTATTAAAGGAGATTATTTTCTGTTACCATCTTATTATGAAGGATATCCTGTATCTTTGATAGAAGCTGAAATTCTTAATCAGTACATATTAATTACTGATATAGCTAGTAAAGAAGTAGTAAAAGATTATCCTAATAAAGAGATATTTCCAAATACTGAAGAGGAAATATATAATGGTTTAAAAAAGATTATAGAAGAGAAAAAAATAAGAAGTAAAGAACACTATACTGTAACAAATAACGAGAAAATAATAGAAAGTATAAAGCAACTAATAGGTGGTGAAAAATAATGATATCGATAATTACTGCAACTTATAATAGAGCATACATTTTACCTCAATTATATGAAAGTCTACTAAAAAATAAAAAAACATATTCAGATTTTGAATGGGTTATAGTAGATGATGGAAGTACAGATGATACTAAAACACTAGTTGAAAAATGGATAAAGGATAATAAAATAAAAATAAAATATTATAAGAAAAAAAATGGTGGCAAAATGTCTGCTCTTAATTATGGAATTCCTAAGACAAAAGGTGAAATAATAATAGAAGTAGATTCTGATGATTATTTAAACGATATATGTTTTAAGAATGTTAATGACAATTTTTCTAAGGTTGAAAATGATGATGATTTATATGGAATTCTTTTTAGAAGAGCCTTCTCCGATGAAAAGCTTGATGCTAAAAACTCATTTCCATTTGATGAAAAAGTAAGTACAATGTTTGACTTGTATATGAAAAGTAACTTTGATAAAGATGCGTGTATTGTATTTAAAGGTGATATAAGAAGAAAATTTTCTCATAAGTTAGAAAACAATGAAAAGTTTGTAACAGAAGCAAGAATGTATAATGAAATGGATAAAAAATATAAAGGGTTATTATGTATTAATAAACCAATTATTGTAAGTGAATATTTAGAAGATGGATATTCTAAAAACATAGAAAAATTATTTATTAATAATCCGTATGGTTACTACCACTATTTTAAAGAATGTTTAGAGATGAATTTATCTAAAATACCATTCAAAAAATATTTATATTTGTTAAAACATTATATTTTATTCTCTTACCTAACTAAAAAGAAAAAGAGTGAAGCAATAAGGAATGTAAAAGGTCTAAATAAGTTAATGATTTTAATTTTAATTATCCCTGGATACTACGTTAGTAAAAAGAGATTTGGCAAAGTACAATAGTTTATTGTACTTTTTATCTCATATTTGATATAATAAATATAGTCGAATTAAGAAAGCGTAGGGTGAAGGATTTGAAAAAAGTCTTATTTATATCAAGTGCAGGGGGACACCTTTCTGAAATGCTAGAGTTAAAAGAACTATTTAAAAAGTACGATTATCATATTATTACAGAAAAGACAAAATCAACTGATTATCTAAAAAAAGAATATCCCCAAAAGGTTAACTATTTAATTTATGGTACAAAAGACCATATGCTTACATATCCTTTTAAATTAATAGCTAACTGTTTTAAAAGTTTATATTATTACTTCAAGCTTAGACCTAAAGTAATAATAACTACAGGAGCCCATACAGCAGGGCCAATGTGTTGTATTGGTAAAATTTTTGGAAGTAAAATCATTTATATAGAAAGTTTTGCCAATATTCATACCAAAACAATTACTGGTAGAATAATATATCATTTTGCTGATTTATTTATTGTACAATGGGAAAGTATGTTAAAACTTTATCCTAAAGCAGTATACGGAGGGTGGATATATCAATGATTTTAGTATTATTAGGAACTCAAGATAAAAGCTTTCATAGATTATTAGAACAAATTGATAAATCTATCGAAAAAGGAACAATAAAAGAAGAAGTAATTGTTCAAGCAGGATATACAAAATATGAAAGCAAAAATATGAAAATATTTGATTTTGTATCTAAAAAAGAACTAGAAAAATATGTTGAAGAAAGTTCAATTATTATTACTCATGCAGGAGTAGGTTCAATTCTTGATGGAATAAGAAAAGGTAAAAAAATGATTGTAGCTCCAAGATTAAAAAAATATAAAGAGCATACTAATGACCATCAATTACAAATTTTAAAAGAGTTTGCTTCACTTGGATATATTATTCCATTATATGACTTTAATAAATTGGACAAGATGTTAGTTAAAGCTAAAACATTTGAACCTAAAGAATTTAAAAGTGGTAATAAAATAATAGATTTAATTACTGACTATATTGGCAAAAACGTAAAGGACGTGAAATGATGAAAAAACAACAAAAAGATATAGCAATTGAAGTCAAACATGTAAGTAAAGACTTTAAATTGTTTTATGATAAGGCAAATACCTTAAAAGAGAAACTATTATTTTGGAATAGAAGTAAGAATGATGTTCTTCATATTCTAAAAGATATAAACCTAGACATATATAGAGGTGAAACAGTAGGATTAGTAGGAGTTAATGGAAGTGGTAAAAGTACTTTATTAAAATTAATGACTAAAATAATTTATCCTAACAAAGGAACTATTAAAACTTATGGTAAATTGACATCACTATTAGAACTTGGTGCTGGCTTTCACCCAGACTTTTCAGGACGTGAAAACATCTATTTTAATGCTTCAATTTTTGGATTAACAAAAAAAGAAATAGATGCTAGATTAGAAAAAATAATTAAGTTTTCTGAACTTGAAGAATTTATTGATAATCCAGTACGTACGTACTCTTCAGGAATGTATATGCGTCTTGCATTTGCAGTAGCAATTAATGTAGATGCTGATATTCTCCTAATCGATGAAATACTAGCTGTAGGTGATCATCATTTCCAAGAAAAATGTTATAAAAGACTTGATGAACTTAAAGAAGAAGGAAAAACAATTGTTATCGTTACACATAATATGAACGTTGTTAAATCTTTCTGTACTAGAGCAATATGGTTAGAAGAAGGAAATATAGTTATGGACGATAATCCTAAAAAAGTTGTTGATGAATACATGAAGAAATGTGGATAGAGGTGTAATAATGATAAATAAAATAAAAGAAATATATAGTTATCGTGAACTATTAAAAACTAACGTTCAAAAAGAAATAAGAGGAAAATATAAAGGAGCATGGCTTGGTGTATTATGGTCATTCTTAAATCCATTATTACAATTACTTGTTTACTCAATTATTTTCCCAATAATCTTAAAATTTCAAATACCACATTATCCTGTATTCCTATTCGTTGCATTAATTCCTTGGACATTCTTTACAAATGCAATTACTCAAGGTGCAACCTGTGTTATACAAGATGCTAATATTATAAAAAAAGTTTACTTTCCACGTGAAATATTACCAATTTCAGTAGTAGCTGGAGCAGCAGTTAACTTTTTAATCTCATGTGCCATAATAGTTGCTGTTTTATTGATAAGTGGTATGGGTATTTCTTGGCACATTATTTTGTTGCCAGTTATAGTTCTAGTTCAAACTACAATTTTACTAGGGATTGACTTAATAATTTCTGCACTTACAGTTTACTTACAAGACTTACAACATTTAATAAGTGTAGCAATAATGATGTTATTCTATGCAACACCAATAGTTTATACACTAGAATCTATTCCTCAAAACTTTATTTGGGTATTCTATTTAAACCCTATGGCATCAATTATAACAGCATATAGAGATATATTCTATTATCAACAAATGCCTAATATGTTAATGCTAGGATTACTATTCCTAATAGGATTAGTTTTAATAGTTATTGGAATGAAAATATTTGATAAACTACAACGTAATTTTGCTGAAGAATTATAGTTATACTAAAACGTTTTTATAAAAGAGAAAAGGGTAAACAAATGAAAAAGAAATTAATAATTTTAATTATATTGATATCTGTTATTGCGGTAATAACGGGTGGAGCATTAATTGTTTTTTCAAAACCAACAGATAAAAAAAATAAAGATGGACCTAAAGTTATTGATTTAACAGAAGTTAAAAGCAAATATCAACCATATGTTAAAGTAACCAAAGAAACGTCTTTATATAAGAATATAGATGGTGAATATATAAAGCATGGAACAACAGGCGAAAACGTAACTCTTTCTTTAAATATGGAAAGAGAATTACCTTTAAATGAGGATGCATTTTATTTTCAACTAAAAGATTTAGATTACTATGTCTATTACAAAGATGTGGAACCCACAGAAGCATCTATTGAAGACTATTCATATAAAAATTATATATTGTTTAACGAAAATGTAATTACACAAGATAAGACTAGTTTTTATAAAGATAATAATTTAATATTTACATTAGATGAAAGTATTAATCTACCAATCATAATAAAAGATAAAGAGTATTATTATGTAGAATATGCTAATCAATTATTAGGGGTAAAAATATCTGAAGTAAGCGTTCAAGAAACTAATAACAGTAGTGAAGAACGTGCTTCTAGTATTGCTGTTTTAAATTATCATTTTTTCTATGATGATACTAATAGAAATGAATGTCAACAAATCATTTGCCATAGTGTTAATCAGTTTAAAAGTCATCTCGACTATATGAAAAGCAATAATTTTTATACACTTAAAATGAAAGATATGGAGTTATTTGTTGATGGTAAAATTAATTTACCAAAAAAATCAGTACTTATAACAATAGATGATGGTTGGTTAGCCGAGAAGGGAATAGCATTATTAAACGAATATCAAATGAATGCTACAGTATTTTTAATAACCTCTGCTTATTTGCCAGAAGGTTTTGAATCCGAATATGTAGAAGCTCATTCACATGGTGATAATCTTCACTTTCAAGGTGCTTGTCCAGGAGGACAGGGAGGCGCTATAAAGTGTTACGAGGAAGAAAAACTTTTAAAAGATTTAGAAACAAGTCGTAATAAATTACATGGCAGTACTGTATTTTGTTATCCATTTTATGAATACAATGATTACTCAATATCAGTTTTACAAAAAGCAGGTTTTACAATGGCCTTTATAGGTGGAAACAGAAAAGTTAGAGTAGGCGATAACAAAATGAAATTAACAAGGTATCCAATTGTTTCTAGTACAAATGTAAACAGTTTAGCAAAAATATTAAATTCTTAAAGTTACTTTATGTAACTTTTTTTAATTGCTGCAACACTTGTAATTTAATACTTATCTTTGATATAATGATATTGGAAATACTGTATAAGTATTAATAATTTAATTTCAAGGAGGTTTTATGAAAGGAATTATTTTAGCAGGTGGAAAGGGTACTAGACTATATCCAATGACATTGGCTACTTCAAAACAATTATTGCCAATATATGATAAACCAATGATTTATTATCCACTTTCAGTATTACTTTTAGCAGGAATTAAAGATGTATTAATTATATCTACTCCTGAAGATCTGCCATCATATGAAAAACTATTAGGAGACGGTAGTAATTATGGTATAAAACTATCATATAAAGTTCAAGAAAAACCTAGAGGATTAGCAGATGCCTTTATTTTAGGAGAAGAATTTATTGGTAAAGATAAAGTATGCTTAATATTAGGCGACAATGTATTCTATGGAGGCGGAATTACCCTTGCTTTAGAAGAAGCCAAAAATCAAAAAGAAGGAGCTACAATATTTGGTTACCCAGTAATGAATCCTACAGCTTTTGGTGTAGTAGAATTTGATAACGATGGAAATGTTTTGTCAATTGAAGAAAAACCAGAACATCCAAAATCAAATTATGCGGTACCAGGACTATATTTCTATGATAATGATGTTGTAGAAATTGCAAAAAATGTCAAACCTTCTGCACGTGGTGAAATAGAAATTACTTCAATTAATAATGAATATTTAAAACGTAAAAAACTTAAAGTTAGCCTTTTAGGTAGAGGAATGGCATGGCTTGATACAGGAACTCCTAAAAACATGCAACTTGCTTCTTCGTTTGTTGAAGCAGTACAATCACAACAAGGATTCTATGTAGCATGTCTTGAAGAAATTGCATATCGTGAAGGATTCGTTACTTTAGATGAATTAAAAGCACGCGGTGAAGCTCTAAAAATGAGTGAATATGGTAAATATATATTATCAATAGTAGAAGAAGAGAGCAAATAAGCTCTTTTTTAAATTTTAATTCATTAAAATGGCCGTTTTCCTTTTAAATAACGGGTGAAACGTGTTATAATGAAGATAGACAGAATGATATGTCATATGAGGAGGTATAGGTATATATGAAAATTTTAGTTACTGGAGGAGCAGGTTTTATTGGTAGTAATTATCTACACTATGTAGTTAATAAATATCCAGAAGATGAATATGTATGTCTAGATGCACTTACATATGCAGGTAATTATGAAAATCTTCTTCCAATTGCTGACAAAAAGAATTTTAAATTCGTAAAAGGGGATATCACAGATAAAGAATTTGTAGATAAATTATTTGAACAAGAAAAATTTGATGCTGTAATTAATTTTGCTGCAGAAAGTCATGTTGATAATTCAATTAAAAATCCAAGCGTATTCTTAACAACTAATATAATTGGGACACAAACATTAATGGATGCTTCTAGAAAATATGGTGTAAAAAGATATCACCAAGTTTCTACTGATGAAGTTTATGGAGATTTACCACTAGATAGAAAAGATTTGCTTTTCACAGAAGAAAATCCAATTCATACATCAAGCCCATATTCAGCTTCTAAAGCTAGTGCTGATTTATTAGTAATGGCTTATTATAGAACATTTGGATTCCCAGCTACAATCTCAAGATGCTCTAATAACTATGGAGCATACCAGTTCCCAGAAAAACTAATTCCAGTAGTAATTAGTAAAGCGTTAAACGATGAGAATGTTCCAGTTTATGGAAAAGGTGAGAACGTTCGTGACTGGATACATGTACATGACCATAACGTTGGTGTAGATATGATTCTTAGAAATGGTAAAATAGGTGAAGTATATAACTTAGGTGGCCATTCAGAAAGAACAAACTTAGAAGTTGTTAAAATCATTTTAAAACAACTAGGAAAACCAGAAAGTTTAATAACTTTTGTAACTGATAGACCAGGACATGACTTAAGATATGCAATTGACTCTACAAAAGTAGAAAAAGAACTAGGTTGGGATAGAACCTATACTTTTGAAGAAGGAATAAAAGATACTATTGATTGGTACGTTAACAATCAAGAATGGATTAATGATATAAAAACAGGAAAATATAGAGATAGTTATAAATAGGAAGGATGAAAACAAATGATAAATGTTACAAAAAGTTTTATGCCTCCTTTCGAGGAATATGAAAAATATTTAAAAAAAATTTGGGAATCAGGTTATTTAACTAATCAAGGACCTTGTGTTCAAGAGTTAGAAGCAAAATTAAAGGAATTCTTAGGTGTAGAATATTTTCATTATGTAAATAATGGAACTATTGCTTTACAACTTGCTTTACATGCTCTTGATATCTTAGATGGCGAAGTTATTACAACACCTTTTTCCTTTGCTGCTACAACAACATCTATCTTATGGGAGCATTGTACCCCTGTATTTGTTGATATAGATGAAAATACTTTAGAAATTGACCCAAATAAAATAGAAGAAAAAATAACAGATAAAACTAGGGCAATAATGGCTGTTCATGTTTTCGGATACCCATGTGATGTTAAAAAGATTAAAGAAATAGCAGATAAGCATAATCTAAAGGTTATTTACGATGCTGCTCATGCTTTTGGCACTAAATATATGGGACAATCTCTTTTATCATATGGAGATATTTCTACATGTAGTTTCCATGCTACAAAGGTTTATCACACTGTAGAAGGTGGAGCATGTGTTACAAATTCTCCTATAGTAAATGAAAAATTAGACCTTATGAAACGTTTTGGTTTTAATAAAGAAGATTACAAAGAAGTAGGAATAAATGCTAAGTCATCAGAATTTCATGCTGCTATGGGATTAGCAAACTATCCATACATTAATGAAGTTATTCAAAAAAGAAAAAATATTTCAGAACTATATGATTCATTATTAACTGGATTAGTAAAAAGACCAGCAGTAGTTGATGATTTAGAATATAATTATGCATACTACCCAGTTATATTTAAAGATGAAGAAGAATTATTAACAGTATTTAAAGAATTAAATAGTCAAGATATATATCCACGTAGATACTTCTATCCTTCCTTAAATACATTGCCATACTTAGAGTATGTAAATTGTCCAATATCAGAGGATATTTCTAAACGTATTGCATGTTTACCATTATATCCTGATTTACAAGAAGAAGAAGTTAAGGTGATTTGTAAAACATTAAAAAATAATTTGAGAAAGTAGGTGATATTATGACGACAAAACCCAAAATAGAAATACCTATTATGTTTTGTTTTGATAAAAATTATGTTATTCCAGCAGCAGTTACTTTTTATTCTCTATTAGAGCACGCTGATAAAAATTACCATTATCATTTCTATGTATTGCACTCTGACATATCAAAATTACAACAAGAAAAGTTGCAAGAAACAATTAAAGACTTTGGTGAAATGGCAGAGTTAGAATTTGTTGATATGGCTCATAGATTCGATGAAATATGGAAAAGGATTTATAAAGGCGGTCATTTTGCAAAAGAAGTTATGTATAAATTACTAATTGCCTCTATATTTCCGCAATATGATAAGTTAATAGTAACAGATGTTGATGTTGTATTCCTTGGAGATGTTTCTAAAAGTTATACTGAATTAGATTGTAATGATGATATATATATAGCAGGAGTTCGCCCTATAGGAAAGATAAATTCTTATATGGAGAATTATAAAGAGCAATGGAGCGATGAAGAAATACAAAAATTAGGACACATTTGTGGTGGTTACTTAGTAGCTAATCTAAAGAAAATTAGAGAAGACAATATGGAAGAAAAATTCATTAATTGTTTTAAAGAAAATGGATATAGACTTAATCAAATGGAACAGGATATTCTAAATATTTGTTGCTATCCAAAATTTAAGTATTTACCATTATCCTATGTGGCATGTAGTTACATGTGGGATTACTTTCCAAATGATGCTAGCAGAAAAACAGATGAAAATTATTCATATGAACAAATATGTGAAGCAATGGATAATACAATTCAATTGCATTATGCTACAAGTATTAAACCTTGGAAGAATGTAAATTGTACTAAGTCTGAAGAATGGTTTAAATATTTAGCAAAGACTCCATTTTTAGCAGAATTCTTAGATAATCTGGGAAGAAAAATGGAAAATACTAAGTGTAAAGCAGCACTAAATAATACTAAAACACGAGGACCAGTATATAGATTATTAAGATATATTAAACATAATCCTACATTTATGTTTAAAAAAGACTTCTATCATAGAATACTAGTTAAAATACGTAATAAAATATATTTCCATAGTAAAAAAGATATTTTATATATTTGTGATAATGTTTTTCCTAGTAAGTATTCTGGTTTTAGATATGAAGAATTTGTTAGTTATTGGAATAAATTTAATGATGTTACAGTATTAACTTCTAAAAATCAAATTGAAGCACTAGAGCACACTGAAAATGCTGATAAATTAATCAATGATTTTAAAAAGAGTAATGCTAAAAAACACCATAGTATTATGACTTTTCCTTTTGATGATAAATTTAGAGAACAAGAATTCACTATGCAATTAAAGAATTATAAGAAAAAACTAGCATATGTTATTTTCCTTAACAATTTAATTGATAAAGATTTCAGTTATTTGAATTTACTAGAAAAATATCAAATACCTTTTGTATTTACTTTATATCCTGGTGGTGGATTTGCATTAGATAATAATACTACTGATGAAAAGTTACAACGTGTATTTAATTCACCAATGTTTAGAAAAGTAATAGTTACTCAAAAAGTAACTAGAGATTATTTGATTAATAATAATTTCTGCAATGAAAAATATATTGAATTAATATATGGTGTAGTTGTACCAGAAAAGCAATTATCTGTTGATACCTCTAAGAAAATTTATTATGGTAAAGATAAAGATACTTTAGATATCTGCTTTGTAGCATATAAATACATGAAAGAAGGTAAAGACAAGGGATATGACTTATTTATTTCATCAGCCAAGAAAATATGTCAAAAACATGATAATGTAAGATTTCATGTAGTAGGTAACTTTGATGAAAATGACATAGATGTATCATCAATTAAAGATAAGATTACTTTCTATGGACCTCAAAAAACAGAATGGTTTTCAGATTTTTATAAAGATAAAGACATTATTATTTCACCAAATAGAAATAATCAATTAACTACTGGTGCTTTTGATGGATTTCCTACAGGAAGTGCTATTGAAGCTGTGTTAAATAAGGTAATGCTTATGGCTACTGATTGCCTAAAGCAAAATATTGTTTTCAAAGATAAAGAAGATATATTACTAATCAAGTCAGAAGTGGATGATATTGTAAAAAAAGTTGAAGATTGTTATAAGAAACCAGAAAAAATGATTAAAATTATTGAAAATGGATATAAAGTTGCTCAAGAAAACTATTCTTATGACAAACAAATTTCTTCTAGAATAAATATTATTGAAGAAGAGTTAAAAAAATAGTTTTGTGGAGGTATTATGAATAGTTTTTATACAAGAGAAGAATTAGAAAAAATAGGATTTAAAGCTCTTGGAGAAGAAGTTTTAATAAGCAGAAACGCTAGTATTTATGGTGCTTCTAATATGACTATAGGAAATCACGTTCGCATTGATGATTTCTGTATTTTATCAGGAAATATTACCTTAGGTAATTACGTTCACATTTCAGCATACACTGCTCTTTATGGGAAAGGCGGCATAGAAATAGGTAACTACTGTGGTTGTTCACCTAGGTCTACAATTTTTAGTCAAACAGATGATTTTTCGGGTGAATTCATGATTGGTCCAATGATTCCGGAAGAATTAACTAATGTTAAAACTGGAAAAGTTACTTTAGAAGATTATGCCCAATTAGGTGCAAATACAGTGGTCCTTCCTGGCGTAACTTTAAAAGAAGGTGCGGTTACTGGTAGTATGTCTTTAGTAACCAATTCTTTAGAAGAATGGACAATTAATGTAGGAATTCCTTGTAAAAAACTTAAAAATAGAAGTACAAAAGCTAAATTATTATCAAAAGAAATTAGGTGAGAACATGAAATATAAACTAACTGTAGCAACAACAACTTATAATCAAGAAAAGTATATTGGAGAATGCTTAGATGGTATAGTAAATCAAAAAACTAATTTTCCATTTCAAGTAATAGTAAGTGATGATGGTTCAACTGATAATACAAGAAAGATATTAAAAGAATATAATAAAAAATATCCAGATATAGTTAAGCCTATATTTAGAGAAAAAAATTTAGGACCAATGGATAATTTTATTGAAACATTAAATAACATTGACACTGAATATGTAGCACTATGTGATGGTGATGATTTCTGGACTGATTATGATAAATTACAAAAACAAGTTGATTTTTTAGATAATAACAAAGATTATACTATTTGTTTCCATCAAACTAAGATTTTCTTTCAAGATGGAAGTAGAAAAGAAGAACTTTCACCACAGAGTAATGCGGTTGAAGACACTACAGAATTCTCTGATTTAGCTAAAGAGTGCTATATACCGGCTAACACTGTTATGTATCGTTGGCAATTTAGTAAAAAAGATTCATTTAAAAAGAAGTTTCCTACTAATGTAGTTCCTGGAGATTATTTTGTTCACTTACTACATGCTAGAAGTGGGAAAATCAAATTTATGAAAGAAGTTATGTCATGTTATAGAAGGCATGAAGCAGGTATGTGGTGGTTATCATCGCAACCAGATAAACAGGAAGAATTTCACTTAAAGTATGGAGTAAAGTATTTAAATTTCTTCAAGGCTGTTGAAAAAGAATTTGGCTTATCAGATGACTTTTATATTAATCAAAAACGTTATTTAGTATATCAAATAGCTAGAGCATATTTAGATCATCATATGTGGGAAGAACTGGCAATCTTAGAAAAAGAAAACAAGGACTTAGTACAAGATTATTTTAAAACTATTAACTTTAATCAGTTATATTATAGTCTATCAAAACCCAAAAAGATGCTATATCTATTACTATTTGACCGTAGCATTTTAAATCAAAAAATCAAAGATAGATTAGAAAAAAGACCTAAGTTATTTAAAATATATAAAATGATAACTAAGTATAAGAAAATCTTTTTATATTTAATATTTGGAGTATTAACTACTTTAATAAATATTATAACGTATTTATTATTAACAAGGACATTTTCAGTAAATATTTATCTATCAAATGCTATTGCTTGGATTATATCTGTTCTATTCGCATTTGTTACAAATAAAACGCTTGTATTTGAAAGTAAAGATAAAAGTGGAAAGACAGTAACAAGAGAAATAATATCATTCTTTGCATGTAGACTAATGTCTTTAGGCATTGATATGGCAAGTATGTATGCAATGGTAACTATATTAAAATGGAATGATTTTGTTGGTAAAATAATTGCTAATGTTATCGTTATCATACTTAATTATGTGTTTAGTAAATTATTAATTTTTAGAAAGAAGAAATAGGATATGAGACAAAAATGTTATTTAGTATTTAACACAGTATTTGTAATACTGTTTTTTCTAATATTTATAGGTTCTATAATATCTAATCAAAGTATTTGTTTCACAACCTCTAATCCGCTATTTCTCATATTAAGCGTGTTAATAGTAATTGCTTTATGGACAATTTTTTATAAATTGCTTTCAAAAATAAAAAAGTGGAGTACAAAAACAGAATTAATCGTAGTAATATTAATTTTTACATTAATTATTGGACTTCAAGTATTTTTTGCACATTTTTTAAAGGTAAAACCGTCATGGGACTTTGGAATGATTTATGATAATGCTGTAAACTATGCTAAATTGGGTAGTCAGGCAAAAATTTCAGAATATTTTGCAATGTGTCCAAACAATACTTTCCCACTTTATGTGTTGACAATTATATATAAAATATTGGCAAAATTACATTTCTATAATTTTATGTCTTTTAGTATTGGACTAAATATATTATCTATAGATGTTGCTTTGTTAGGAATGTATTTAATAATTAGGAAACTAATAAATGTTAAAACAGCCATATTCTCTATGATTGTAACTATATTTATAAACCCGCTTTTCTTATATACTCCTGTATTTTATACAGATACATTATCTATAGCTTTTCCAATATGGTTATTCTACTTGTATCTTAATCGACCAAAAGATGATGCACCACTAAAGAAAATAATGATGCATTCTATAATATTTTCATTTTTATTATTTCTGGGTTTTGAAATGAAAATGACATGTATTATTATTGTTATTGCTATATTAATCGAAGAAATATTATCAAAAGAAGTTCTTTTAAATAAAAAGCTATATGTATGTATTGGTATTTTCTTTATAGTAGTACTGGGAATTTATTCTATTATTAATAACAAACTAACAAGTAGCTGGGATAGAGATAAATCATTACCATATATTCATTATGTTATGATGGGAACCTCTAAAACTCCTTTAAAGAACAATAAGTATGCATATGGTATATATAATGTTGACGATTTGGGATACACCAATTCTTTTGATACCGAAGAAGAAAAGATAGAGAACGATAAGAAATTGCTAAAAGAAAGGTTAAAAAATTATGTATTTGTTGGAAGTATTGATTTTTTCTATAAAAAGGCACTTCAAACATTCGGAGATGGAACTTATTTTGCACCAGAAAAATTAAGACGTTCACCAATAGAAAAAAATTATCTTCACAATATATATTTAGTTGATGGTAAGTATTTTTCATATTATTTTTATTATGCAGAAGGTGTTCAGTTAAGTTTATTATTGCTACTAAGCACATCGGGATTATCAGCACTAAAGAAAAAAGAAGATAAAACCAATATAATTAGAGTTGCCATATTTGGTTTGTTATTGTTTTTAACGATATGGGAAGCACGCTCTAGATATTTAATTAATTATATACCTATTATAGTGATTGGAGCTATAGTTGGATTTACAGATATATATAATTATATAGAAAAGAAAGTAGGTAAGTAAGATGGAGAAAATATCAATTATTGTCCCTTGTTATAACGAAGAAGAGGCTTTGCCACATTTTTATTCTGAAATTGACAAGATAAGTAAAAAAATGAAAAACGTTGATTTTGAATTTATGTTTGTTAACGATGGAAGCAGGGATAATACATTAGAAGAATTTAGAAAACTAGCTAAAAAAGATAAAAGAGTTAGGTACATTTCTTTCTCACGCAACTTTGGTAAAGAAGCAGCAATGTATGCTGGTCTTGAAAATGCTACAGGTGATTATTTAACAGTTATGGATGCAGATTTACAAGACCCACCAGCACTTTTACCAGATATGTATAATTACATAAAAAACGATGATTATGATTGTGTAGGTACAAGAAGAGTTACAAGAAAAGGTGAACCACCAATAAGAAGTTTCTTTGCAAGATGTTTTTATAAAATAATTAATAAAATGAGTAAAATTGAAATGGTTGATGGCGCTAGAGACTTTAGACTAATGACTAGACAAATGGTAGATGCCATTCTTTCTATGAAAGAGTATAACCGATATTCTAAAGGGATATTTAGCTTCGTTGGTTTTAAAACTAAGTGGTTAGAATATGAAAATATTCAAAGAGTAGCAGGGGAGACAAAATGGAATTTTTGGAAATTACTTGTTTATGCCTTTGAAGGAATAATTGCTTTTACAACAGTACCTTTAACAATTTCATTAATCACAGGTACAGTATTTAGTGGTGTGTCATTGATAGGAATTATAGTCATGTTAATAAAATTATGTTTAGGACATGCAGTAAGTGCTACAGCAGCAATTATTTTCTCTTTATTCCTTGTTGGAGGATTAATACTAATTAGTATAGGAATTGCTAGTGAATACTTAGCTAGGGCTTATTTAGAAGTAAAGAATAGACCAATTTATATAGTTAAAGAGACAGAAAAAAACTCACATTAACTTGTGAGCTTTTTTTATTTTTTAATATCTAATATTACAGGTAATATAATTGGTTTTCTACCTGTCGTTTCATATATAAATGGGAATAAATCTGTTGTGATTTGACTCTTAATATCATTGAAATTAGCATTAGGTTCTTGTAATTTCTTTTGAATAGCAGCAGCGGCGATAGATTCAATTCTTTTTATTAGTTCTTCGTTTTCATTTATTAGAATGAATCCACGAGTAGTTATATTTGGTTTTATTAATAATGTTCTGTTTTTCATATCAATATTAGCAATAACTACTAAAATACCATCGCTTGCCATTATTTTTCTATCTCTTAAAACAGCTCCATTTATTTCTCCTAATCTGTTACCATCTACATAAATGTCACTTGCAATTACAGGTTCTCCTTTAGTAATTACGTGGTCTTTTAATATTAGTACATCACCGTTTTGTAATACAAAAGTATTTTCTTTAGGAATACCACATTCAATACCTATATTAGCATGATTTTTAAGCATTCTATAGTCGCCATGGAAAGGCATTAAATACTTAGGCATAATTAATCTAATCATTAGTTTTAACTCTTCCATGTTAGCATGTCCAGATGTATGAATATCATTTAGAGAAGTATTAGTATAAACTTTAACACCTTGTAAATATAATTTATTAATTGTTCTTCCAATTGCTAAAGCATTTCCAGGAATAGCTGAAGAAGAGAATACAACTACATCATCAGGTCTTAATTTTATTTGCTTATGAGTATTATTAGCAATTCTAGATAATGCAGCTAAAGGTTCACCTTGCGAACCAGTACATAAAATTGCTACTTCTTTAGGTTTTAATCCATTAGCTTCCTCAGGAGTTACTAATATTTCTTTATGATTGATATATCCTCCTTTAATAGATATCTCAATGTTATTTTCCATACTTCTACCAAATACACAAAGTTTTCTACCATGATTGTAACAAGTTTCAATAATATGTTTTAATCTATAAATATTTGATGCAAATGTAGCAATAATAATACGATTATTCTCATGCTTATCAAAAATTTCATTTAAAGCATTATCAACTTTAGTTTCACTAGTAGATATTCCCTCATTTAAAGCATTAGTAGAGTCACTTATAAGTAAATCAACACCTTTTTTACCAATTTCAGCCATTTTATGTAAATCAGCCATTGGTCCAATAGGAGTAAAATCAAACTTAAAGTCACCAGTAGTTACTATTCTTCCATTAGGAGTAGATACTACTATTCCATGTGAATCAGGGATAGAGTGGGTAGTTCTAAAAAATTCCACTTCTATATTTTTAAACTTTAATATATCCTTATCTGTATAAACAAATAAATTATCATATCTAATATTACGGTCTTCTAATTTTAATGCGATAAGTTCTTTGGCTTGATTAGGTGCATATATAGCCGGAACATTAACAGATTGTAATAGGAAAGGAATACCACCAATATGGTCTTCATGTCCATGCGTTATAATTAAAGCTTTAATTTTATCTTGATTTTGTTTTAAAAAAGTATAATCTGGAAATACATAATCGATTCCCAACATACCACCGTCTGGGAAAGAAATACCCGAATCAATAATAATAATCTCGTCTTCATGCATTACACAATACATGTTTTTTCCGACTTCACCTAAACCACCTAAAACTATTATCTTAGTTTCACTTTGGTTATTATTCATAATTTCTCCTTTCTATATATTAAAGAACTAACTAGGCAATTATACTATAAAATTGTCTTTTTGTCTATATTATGGGAATAATTAACAATTACTTTACATGAAAAAAAGAAGTTATTCTTCACTTTCAACTTCTTTCTCTTCTTCATTATTTGATTCGTTATCCTCAATATTTTTCATATATTTAGACATTTTTTTCATTTTTTCTTTCTTTTTTTTCCTACTATTACTGATAATTACAATCAATAATATAAAGTATGTGATTATAAGTAGGGAACCTAAACCAATAATTATATATTGATACAATTCCTCTTTTTGAACTGAATCTTTTAAAAGTTCCTCACCATTATATCGTTGAATTGTTTCTTCATTGCTGTCATAAACATATAAATTCTTTTTACCAGTTTCAACATTAACACCGTAGAATAAGTAGAATTTAGATGTTTTATCTAATTTATAAGCAGTTACATTATCTTTACCAATTTTAACAGTAGCTTTGCTATAACCATCAGGTATCTTATTAGTGTCATCTAATATACAAATAATTGATGACTTAAAGTTATATTCTTTATATAGAGTATAAGTATTGTTCTTTTCATCATATATGTATAAGTTAATATTAGCATCACTATCTTTTAGTCCTACTAAAGTATATCCTAGTTTCTTATTTTCAAAAGCAGGTACTTCTAAATCATTAATTTTAATTACTTTTTCAGTATAAGTAGAGTTAGGAGCAGTAATTTGTTCTTTCTTTCTAACGACATTATATTCCTTACCATCTACTTTAACTAAAATAGGGTCTAATTCTTTAACTTTAACATTTAATACATAAGTCTTAACAGAACCATTTTGTGCTGTAACTTTTATCTCAAATCTATTAGCACCTTCAACTACGTCAACACTACCAGCACCTTGAATATTCGCTTTACTATCTTCTTTGTTAGCAATTATATTAATTTTAGTAGTACCATTGGGAAGTTCTATACTGTATTCTAAAGTGTTTTTATTAAAAGCAGGGGATAGTTGATATCCTTCAATTGCCAAACTAGATAAATTATTATTCTTACTATAACTTGCTTCTAACTGTGCTTGAGTAATTATATTAACATATTTATCTAAAGTACCACCAATACCCATTGGGTTTTCATTAACATCATATATATTACTTAATCTAAATGAGAAAGCAGCATTACCACTAGCTTTAGCACGATAAGTAAATTGATAACTAACCGATTTAGTAGTTTTATTTGGTGGTAAGATACCAGTTTTTAAAACAGGGCTACCACTAATATATGTAAGATTACTTGAAGCACTAGTTCCATAATCCCATACTCCTAAAGGACTATCACCAGATACTGTGACGTAAAAAGTAACGTTATTTCCAACAACGATAGTAGAAGCACTACTACTAATTGATACATAAGCACTAGCAGCTTCAACATTTGTCCTGAATCCTATAGTAAATACAAAAGTAAATACTATTAAACATAAAACCTTTCTTATTCTTTTCATCTTTACCTCCTAATTTTGAGATATAATTATATCTTTCCAAATATGTCTTTGAACTCTTAATAAGTCCAAGTTAGTAATTTTACCATCTTTATAAACATCAGCAGCTTTAAAATGTGCACCAGTTAAAACTATATCACCCCATAAATGTCTTTGAACCCTTAATAAATCCAAGTTAGTAATAACACCATCACCATTAACATCACCGTATAAGACAAGCTCAAATGTTTTAGTTTCTTTATTACTAGTTATAGTTATTTTATCTCCGGTTCCAAGGGCACCGGTTGTTTTAACAACATCCTGGTTATTCTTTACTTGAACAACTGCAAATGGATTAAATTCTAATAATTGATTAGTAAGTGTATCTGTACCTAATCCAAAAGTTATACCACTTATATAAGTATCATCTATGGTTAATTTTGCTTTATCTATTATTTCTTCTATAGTAGGTTCATCAGTAGGTGGCATTTTTTCTCTAGTTACTTTTAATGTATAAGTCTTAGTATCTCCGTTTCCAGCAGTAACAACGATGTTAAAGTTATTTTCTCCTTCTACCAAGGAAACTTGTTTAGATGTTGTTTTTATTACACTTTCACTACCATCAATAGAAACATATGAAGTTTTAGCAACAGTAGTACTATTGATTGTAATATTATCTATATTACTAGCTACGTTTAGTTGATAATCTGTTTTACTACCGTCAAAGTTAGATACTGAATTAGTACTATCACCAATTTTAACAGTTAATGAAGTTAACCAGTTATTTGGATTTCCTAACTTAGGTAATTTAGTTTCACTAGGCATATTATTGTATATAGGAATATAGAAAGTATAACCACTTCTTAAAATATTATTGTTAGCATATATTTCTCTAAGATTAGTACCTTGAGATTTAGGATCTTCTATATTAGTCATATATTGATGCCATATAGCAGTATTAGCATTAGCAGTATTGAATTTTTGAAAATAATTAGTATATTGTGTTCCATTAACATAACGATTAGCAATCCATTTAATACCACCTTCAAGTGCACGGTCCTTAGTATTCCAAGGCAGTAAATAAGTCTCATCAGTAGTACCAGCATAACATAAACCATTCAAATCAGCATTTTTTGGACTAGTGAAAGCACCTATATTAAAGAAATTATAAAGAGGAGCATACCTTGTCGCAACAATTTCATTAGCAATTTCAGTATATCCATTTTTAGAATTACATGTAACGTTAATTGTACCAAGAGTAGGCCTGTTATTTAAAGTGCCTTCTTGTCTAATTTTAACAGCTATAGCTAGAGGAGAGTAGTTATATTTTTCTCCGTTGCTATAAATAAGTTCGTTATATTCATCCGTTCCTAAAATAGGAGTTATTTTATCTTTAGTTTGATAAGAACCATTGAATTGTAACCCTTCAAACATAAATATAGTTGATTCATTTAAGAAATTTCTAGGGTCTAAGAAATAAGCAACAGTAGGTTCGTTGGCTAGAAAAAAAGTTCCATCATAACCTGTATACATATTAGTGTACCAATCGTAGTGACTCTCTGTACTTAAGTACGCTTCATGTCCAGCTGATTCTCTTATGGAATTTATGTAATAAGTACTATAACCAATTTGACTTTCCTCTTTTAAAGTCGCATTCCAATCTCTACCAGTTTTAACACCTTTAAATATCCACATTGGATATCTTTGATGCAATTCTTTTAATTTTACTTTATAAGTTTCATCAAAGCCTTGTTCTGTTAAATAAGCATCGAATTCTTCATCAGTCATTTTTGACATATCATTTTCTATATCATTAATTTCTTCAGTTGCAATTACTTGAGTCCACTGCTTACATACGTATCCATTTTTACCTGATACATAAATCCATTCATTACATGAATCACTATCATTTTTCACAATATCACTATCTTTGTATTTAAAAGTTGCTTTGTATCCTAAAGTATTAATAATAGTTGAGTTAGTAGAGGCAGCGCTCCTTACATTAAGACCAGCAGTTGCAATAACCTCAGCAGTATACTCATTATAACTAGAAGCGTGTACTATCATAATAGGAGAAAGAATCATCATCATGATAATTAAACAATTTATCAATTTAATAAAGCTCTTCTTCAAAATATCACTCCTTCCATTATAAGATTAATATAATTATACAATATATAGGGGCTCTTTTAAATTCAAAAGTCGAATTTTGTAGGTAATATACAAAACTTTACATGTGATTTTCGAAAGGATTAAAAGTAATCAAAATAATTAAAAATAAAAAAAGTAATGTCAATTATTGTCTAATTAAGTCCGTTTTGTTGAAAAGAAATGTAAAGAGGAGTATTCTAATAATAGGGAGTGTGATAAAGTGATTTACCCATCAATTGATAAACTTTTAAATATTGTTGATTCAAAATATCAACTAGTTCACATTGCTGCTAGACGCAGTAAGGATATGACTAGAACTGACTACTATCAAATGCCTATTAATAAGTATGTTTCAAAAAAGAATATAGGAAGAGCATTAGAAGAAGTAGCAGAGGGTCTAATAACTGTTAAGGAAGAATCAAAATAGATTCTTTTTCTTTTGGGTATATAAGAAATAATACTTGCTAAAAATTATAATTACAAAAATATATATTTACGTTGACAAACATTTGTTTGCAAGTTATAATGGTGATTAGAGAGACAGGATAACTATATAAGACCTATCGGGGGGCATGACCATGAAAATAGAGAAATATACAAAACTAAAAAATGGACAATATAAATTAAATTTTGATAATAATACCAACGCTATTCTTCATGAAGATTTAATCCTAAAATATAATCTTTTAATTCATAAGGAAGTAGACGAATCATCTTTAGAAAAAATGTTAGAAGAGAATACTTCTTATCTTGCATATGATTTAGCAATAAATTATTTAAAATCTAAAATGCGTAGTACAAAAGAGATAAAAGAATATTTAATTAAGAAAGGAGTTAAAGAAGATTTAGCGAATGATGCCATTAAATTATTAAAAAAGCAAAATTACTTGAATGATAATATTTATTGCAAGGCATTTATAAATGACAAACTTAATTTAAGTAGTGATGGTCCATACAAAATAAAAGAATCGTTAAGAAAACTAGGTATTAGTGATGAGATAATATTAAAAAACATTGATATATTTACTACTGATTTAGAAAAAGAACGTATAAAAAAGTTAATATCTAAACAGATTAAAACTAATCATAATAAAAGTACTTATGTCTTAAAAAGAAAAATAACCGATTATTTAGTTAATCTAGGATATTCCAAAGAAATAGTTATTAGAGAAGTAAATAATATAAATATAGATGATAAAGACATAGTAAAAAAAGAATATGAGAAAATATATAGTAAATTATCAAAAAAGTATTCAGGTAAAGAATTAGAATATAAAATTAAACAGAAAATGTATCAAAAAGGCTTCTTTCAAGAATAGAATTTGACTTTTTTTACTTTTTGTGGTAAAATGTCCTTACTTTTCTAAAGAGGGGGATATTATGGAAAAGAAAGAAATTAAAAATGTAGACACAAGTAACGGTATTTATACTGAAAATGTTTGTATTGGTGTTGTTTCTCTTATAAAAGTAGCTGATAAAGATGAAAATACAAAGGGTAGTGTAATAGATCAAAGTACTACTAAGAAAGTAGTAGCATTAGACATAAGAAAAATTGCTTTTTCTGCTAACTATGGTGCTGGTAAAGATTTATTCTATAGCTTAAGTAGAAATAATCCTTATTGTTATGAATATATTGATAATAATGATTTTGTTAATAATACATTAGTTATTAGAAAAACTTCACAAGTTAATGGTGTTTTAAATTATGCTGGATTTGATGAAGAGTTAGATTCATCTGATTTAAGAGGAATAAAGAAAATGCTATTATCAAAAGGTAATACAATTCTTATAAAAGAACATGAAGTAGAATTACCAGAATTAATAGTACCTAGTACAATTGAATTAATTAACGATCAAGCAGGTCAATTAAGTAAGTTTAAAAAATTATCATTACCTACAAGACCACAAAGAATAGAAAAAGTCTACAATAAATACTTTAAATAAAAAAAATCCACGATTGTGGATTTTTTTAGTTTGTAATACTTTCAATATAGTTTTTATATTGTTTGTTTAAAGTATCATCTTGAATTTCAACTTTCATTTCTTTTCTTAAATTGATTAATGCTTTATTTTGTAAGTTAGAATCTGCATTTTTCTTTTCTTCTGCTAAAGTATCAATAATATCTTCTTTAACATCTTTTAATTTAGGTTTATCCTTTTGGTCAGTTTTAAGAATGATATGGTAACCAAACTTAGTTTTTACTGGCTCAGTAGTATATTTACCTTTCTCTAACTTTATAGCAGCTTCTTCAAATTCATCAACCATTTCACCACGGTTAAACCATCCTAAGTCACCACCATCATCTTTAGTACCATCTTGTGAATATTCTTTTGCTAAATCAGCAAATTTTTCTCCATTATTTAATTTTGATAAAACTTCATTAGCTTTCTTTAATGCTTCTTCATAAGCCTTATTCTTTTCTTCTTCAGTAGCATTATCACTATAATCAGCTTTAATTAAGATGTGACTAGCTTTAATATCACCAATAGTCTTATCATTGTAGTATGATTCGATTTCTTTATCAGTAACTAAAGTTTTAGCATAATCATCTAAATAAGCTTGTCTTTTGTATTGTAATGCTAAAGTTTTATTAACTGCATCCATATCTGATACCCCAAAATAAGCAATTGCAAATGAATTGAAATTAGAATAATAATTTACATAATAACTATTTTTATATGTATATTCCAATTGCTCTAATTGAGCTTTAATATATTCTTTTTCTTCATCTCCACTTGGATATTTTTCTTCTAATAGTTTAGTATCAATCATGTTAATAAGAGTAGTTAAAGCATAAGTATTCTTCATCTCTTTATATAAATCATCTACTGATATTTCACCACTATCAGATGTTATAACAGCTTCGGTACCATCTTTTAGTTTAGGAACTTTACCGCAACTAGTAACTAGTAACAAAACTATGCACATACAAAGCAATAATTTTTTCTTCATATTTTTCTCCTCTCCTTTAAACGTACATATTTATAATAACAAATATACCTTTAAATTACAATTGTTTTGTCTATTTTTTGACAATAAGAAAGAACACTTTTTTAGTTTTTCCATAAAATACTGTGAGTAAACAAAAAAGGAGGATTAAAATATGGGAAATTATGTATCATCTTCAGCAATCGTTTTAGTGTTATTTATTTTACTAGTAATCATACTAGGTGCTTATATTTAAGTTAAGGAGGTGCAATAATGTCTTGTCAAAATAATAATCCAACACAAACTTGTGGAGGAAACAACGGCTTTGTAATAGTAATAGTATTATATATTTTACTTGCTATTATCTTAGGCGCATGGGTTTCATGCTAAAGAAAGAGAACAATATGTTCTTTTTTTCTTGCTATAATAAGTAATAAATATGTATAATTAATATAGGTGATAAAATGAAAAAGATATTTATATTATTAATAGCACTATTTTTAATAACGGCATGTGGTAAAGAAGTTGATTTAATAGGAACTTGGGTATCAAATGACAATGCTACATACACGTTTTTAAGTGATGGGACTTGTGAAAAAAGGGACAGCGTAAACATATATCCATGTACTTATTCTAAAGAAAATGGAGTAGTTAATATTTACTTAAAAGAAAGTCCTAATGAAATTTATGAATCAGGTCAAATCAATCCTGACCGTATCATAATAGGAAGCGACGTTTACAAAAAAGGAGAGTAATGTTACTCTCCTTTAATAATTTTAAATACTTCTTCGATTGGTTTAAGCATATTCTTATTATATTCATGACTCAATAAATCGTTTTTATATCTTGGAGTCAAATGAACATGATAATGTTTTATTTCTTGACCGTAATCATTATTTTGAATAACAGTCATACCATCACAATGAAGTTTTTCCTTTAATAATTCATACATTTCTTTAACGATTTTATTGATGTGATTAAGAACATCTAAAGGTATATCAACCACATTAGTAAAATGCTTTTTAGGAATAATTAACAAATCTCCATTAGTTTTAGGTGAAATATCTAGAAATACTTTCACTATTTCATCTTCATATACAGTATAACTTGGTATTTCGTTATTTATAATCTTACAAAAAATACAATCCATCTTATCATCTCCTAAAGATATTTTACCAAAAAAATAAAAATGCATAAAGCATTTTTGGTGAATCAGCAAATATTCATTAATATTGTGATATAACTTTAATAAATTTATACACAATAAGTATATTTTTCGATTAAATATATACCTGTTTGTGTTATAATAAGAATATCTCATGGAGGGAATTATGCTAGAAATAAAAAACTTAACAGTTAAAGTAGGAGATAAAACTATTTTAGATAAATTCAATATAAATATTAAAGATGGTGAAATACATGCTATCATGGGACCAAACGGAACAGGAAAAAGTACTTTATCAAAAGTTATAATGGGTAGTCCTGAATATCAAGTAATAGATGGAACTATTTCTTTTAATGGTGAAATAATCAATAATATGAGTCCAGATGAAAGAGCAAGAAAAGGATTATTTTTATCATTTCAAAGTCCACTTAGTATTGAAGGTGTATCTAATAGTGAATTTTTAAGAACGGCTATAAATGCGAAAAATGAAACTCCAATTGGATTATACGAATTTATCAAACAATTAGATAAAGGAGTAGAAGATTTAAAAATGAGTAACGATATGTTACATAGGTCTATAAATAGTGGTGCTTCAGGTGGAGAGAGAAAAAAGAACGAAATTTTACAAATGAAATTACTAAAGCCTAAATTCTTAATACTAGACGAACTAGACTCTGGACTTGATGTAGATAGCCTAAAAATAGTTTGTGATAATATAAATGCTTACTTAAATGAAAATCCTAATACTTCAGTTTTAATAATTACTCATTATCCAAGAATATTAGAATATATAAAACCTAAGTATGTTCATGTCCTAAATCATGGAAATATAGTAGCGACAGGTAACTACGAATTAGCACTTGAAATAGAAAAAAACGGTTATATCAAGATAAATAATATAGGTGGTTCTGTTAATAATGAATAAACTAATAATAGATAATGTAGATGAATTAAGTGATTTAATAATAACTGAAGATACAGCACTTTTAATTAATTTAAAAGATGAATCAGGTTTTGTACATATAGATGTAATGGATAATATGTGTTTATATGTATTAGAATTTGGTAACAATACTAAAAATGAAATTATATATAATCTGAAAGACAACAGTAAAGTTATAATAAATAAAATATCTTATAATACAAGTGATAATATTAATATTAACTTAAATGGTAAAGATGCCAATATAATTTACAACAGTAGTATTATTAATGATGTAAATAATAATTATTATGAAAGAATTAATCATAATGCTTCAAATACTATTAGTTCTATATCAAATCATGCTATAAACATGAAAGATGCCGATTTCGTCTTTGATATAGACGCTAAGGTTTTAAATGATAGTAATGATTGTAATACAAGTCAAGATAACCGAATTATTAACTTAGGTAGTGGAAAAAACGAAATAAAGCCAAATCTACTTGTGGATAATAATTTAATAACTGCAACTCATTCAGCGTATATTGGTAACTTTAATAAAGACATTATATTCTATTTACAAACTAGGGGAATAATGCTTGATGAAATAAAAGAATTATTAATGTTAGGATTTTTACTAGAAAAAATGGAATTAACTAATGATGAAAAGGACAAAGTAAATGCGTTCATCAAAAATTATATATAGGAGGTGACAAAGTGAATAGAAATGATTTTGAAATGTTAAATGACAATATCATTTACTTTGACAATGGTGCAACCACATTAAAACCTAAATGTGTAGTTGATGAAGTAATTGATTACTATACAAAATATACCTCTAATGCTCATAGAGGTGACTATAATATAAGTCAAATAGTAGATAACAAATACGAAGGAGTACGAGATAAAGTCAAAAATTTTATTAAAGCGTCTAATAGAGATGAAATAATTTTTACTAAAGGAACTACTGAATCATTAAATACCATCGTATTTGGATTTATGGATAATTATTTAAAAACTGGCGATGAAGTATTAATTACTAAAAGTGAACATGCTTCTAATGTACTTCCTTGGCTTGAATTATCTAAAAGAAAAGGGGTTATAGTTAAATATATTCCACTGGATAGTAATCATGAATTAACTATTGAAAACTTAAACAACGTAATAACTAGTAATACTAAAGTTATTTCAATTGCTCATGTAACTAATGCAATAGGTGATATTAGACCAATAAAAGAAATAGGGCAAATTTGTAAAGAAAAAAACATTGTATTTGTAGTAGATGCTGCTCAAAGTATAGGACATATTCCAATTAATGTTGTTGAAGATAATATCTCTTTCCTAGGCTTTTCTGCTCATAAGATGCTAGGACCAACTGGAGTGGGAGTTTTATATGGTAAATACGAACTTTTAAATAAATTAATCCCTCTAGAATATGGTGGCGGAATGAATTCTTTCTTTGAGAGTGATGGTCAATTAGAGTACAAAATGCTTCCTGAAAGATTAGAAGCGGGAACTCAAAATATTGCTGGTGTCTTAGGAATGGGAAAAGCAATAGAATATCTAGAAACAATAGGACTAGAAAATATACATAAGCATGAACTTGAATTAAAAGAGTATGCAGTAAAAAGATTGGAAGAAGTACCTAATATTAAAATTTATAACAAATATTCTAAATCAGGTATTGTTATATTTAACCTTGATAAAATATTTAGTCAAGATACAGCAGTATTCTTAAATCATTTTAATATATGTGTAAGAGCTGGGAATCATTGCGCTAAAATAGTGAAAGATGAAATAAATGTAACTAATACATGTAGAGCTAGTTTTTATTTATACAATACCAAAGAAGAAATTGACTTACTAGTAGATGCATTAAAAAAACAAAAAGATATATTTAATATTATTTTATAAAAAGAGGTGTAATAATGGACGAAAAACTAAAAAGAGATATTATTCTAGATAATTATCAAAATCCCGTTAATAGAGGATTAACTGATAGTAGTGGATATATTAAAGTTAATACAAGAAATTCATCTTGTGTAGATAACATTGACGTAATGGCCAAACTAGAAAATGGTGTATTTATAGACATAAGATTTGATGGAGAAGCATGTGCCATATCTACTTCAGCTACATCTATTATGATAAGAACTTTAATTGGAAAAACAGTTGCTGAAGTTAAAAATATCATCGATAATTATGAAAAAATGATTAACGAAGAGGAATACGATAAAGCAGTATTAGGAGATTTAATCGTATATGATACTATCTCTAAACAACCTAGTAGAAAGAAATGCGCAACATTACCTTTTGAATCAATAAAACGTATTATAGATGAAATAAATAACTAGGAGGGTTATATGAAATATCAGGGAGTAAAAGAAATAGTTGGATTATCAGTAAGAGAGTATTTAGGAGTACGTGATGGCACTGATGCATGGGTTCATATTAAATATGCTATAGGAGTTATAGTAGACAATGCAGTTTATGATTACCGTAGTGGACAACAATATGATTTTATAGGAAGAGATAAAGATGGTAGCTTAAATGCATATCGTAGTAATATTAAAATTGGAAATGTTTATGCTGTTCAAGATAATGTGATTAGACTTTCTGACAGTAAAAAATATAGTGATTATGATATTAAAAGAATTATTAGAAATTCAGGATTCTTTGGTGAAGAATACATAAAAAAAGATAAAGCAAAAGTACTTCAAAAAAACAAATAATAAAGGAGGGCAATATGGAGATTGTAGGAATAGACGAAGAAAAAGTAAAAGAAATATCTAAGGTAAAACAAGAAGATGAATGGATATTAAACTACCGACTTGATAGTTATAAAAAGTTCTGCAATTTAGGCATGCCTTCTTTTGGACCAAAGTATGATATTGATTTTGATAAAATAATTTATTATAAAAAAACAGACGAAAAACTAGAAAATAGTTGGGATAAAGTAAATTCTAATATTAAATGTGAATTTAGTAATCTAGGTGTTATTGATAGTGAAAAAAAAGTTGATGGTATAGGTGTTCAATATGAAAGTGAAGTAATCTATCATAACATGATAGAGGAACTAGAAAAAAAGAACGTAATATTTACATCAATTGAAGATGCAATGAAGAGATATCCTGATTTAGTAAAGAAATATTTCTCAACTATTGTAAAAAATGATGAAAACAAATTTGCTGCTTTAAATAGTGCAGTCTTTAGTGGAGGCAGTTTTATATATATACCTAAAAACACTAAGTTAGATAGACCACTACATAGTTACTTTAGAATTAATTCTAGAAGTATGGGCCAATTCGAAAGAACTTTAATTATTGTAGATGATAATAGTGAGCTTCATTATATAGAAGGTTGTACCGCACCAAATTATAGTGATTCATCTCTTCATGCAGCTGTAGTAGAAATATATGTTGGAAAAAATAGTAAATGCCGTTACAGTACTATTCAAAACTGGGCTCATAATGTTTTGAACTTAGTTACTAAACGAGCTTTAGTAGAAGAAAATGGTACCATGGAATGGATTGATGGGAATATTGGTTCTAAAGTTACTATGAAGTATCCTGCTTGTATCTTAAAAGGTGATTATTCACAAGGAACATGCATTACTATAAGTGTTGCAACTAATAATCAACAACAAGATAGTGGTGCTAGAATGATTCATTTGGGTAAAAATACTAAAAGTACCATTATTTCTAAGAGTATAGCAAGAAGTGGTGGTAATGCTAGTTATAGAGGTAAAGTAGATATTAAGAAGACTGCTTTAAATAGCGAAGCAATAGTTAAGTGTGATACTCTTATATTAGATGAATTATCAAAAAGTGATACTTTTCCTACTAATATATGTTCTAACTCATCAAGTAACTTAGAACATGAGGCAACAGTATCTAAAATTAGTGATGACAAACTATTCTATTTTGCAACAAGAGGTATTGAAAAAGAAAAAGCGATTGAATTAATTGTTCTAGGATTTATTGAAAAATTTAGAGAAGAATTGCCAATGGAATATGCAGTAGAATTAAATCAATTATTAAAACAAAATTTATAAATTTATTAGTTTTAAGACATTATTACTATTTTATTTTGGAATATCAATTTTTGTGTAATTGCAAAAGTTAATATTCTTTTTTTATTTGCTTATCAAAACCTAATTTTAGCAATTTGAGTAGTTAAATCTATTATGATACATTACATTTGAAAGGAGGTAAGAGCATGTTAAATCAGGTGGTTTTAGTTGGAAGATTAACAAAAGATCCGATAGTTAACAAGTCAGATAACAATAAGGATTATTCTTATATTACTTTAGCAGTACCTAGAAGTTTTAAAAACATAAACGGTGAATATGAAACAGATTTCGTTGATTGCATTATGTGGGATAGTGTAGCGCGTTCTACTGCAGAATATTGTCATAAAGGTGATATAGTAGGTATAAAAGGTAGAATTCAGAGTAGAACAATCGAAAAAGAAGATGGAACAAAAAAATATTGCTTAGATGTTATAGCAGAAAGAACTACATTTCTATCAAGTAATAACAGTTCAAAGAAGGAGGCAGAATAATCTGCTTCTTTTTAGTATCGTCTAACAAATTTAGTACACACTATTAAAAGTTACTATTTAGTTAACTTTGGCCAAACTTAAGTAGTAATTAATTATAATGATGGTACTTGGGAGTGATGGTATGACTGTTATTGGACAAAGAATTAAAGATCTACGTAAAGCTAATAATATGACACAACTAGAATTAGGTAAAAGACTAAATGTAACCAAAGTAAGTGTTTGTTGTTATGAAAAAGGAACAAGAATTCCATCACTAGACACATTAATAGATTTATCAAACATATTTAATGTAGGATTAGATTATTTTGTTGGTAATGACACATTTGCTATATCAGAAGAAAATGACAAATATGGAATTTCTAAAGAAGAAATAGCAATAATTAATGAATTGAGAAAAACAAATAATGAAGATTTATATAACAAGTTAATAAACGACCCTAAAAGAACAATAGAATTAATAAATAAAAAATTAAGATAAAAGATACTAAAGGTATCTTTTTTTTGATATACTTAATATGGTGATAATATGAATTATAAAGATATTTGTAAAAAACTAATAGAAAACGGCGTTAATATAATAGATATTAATAATACTTATATTGATGAAGAAGTAGTAATAAAAAAAGGAACTATAATATATCCTAATACAGCTATAAGAGGAAACACCATAATAGGTGAAAACAATACAATTGATATGGGGTCTATCATTATAAATAGTAATATAGGAACTAATAACGTGATAATTAATTCTTATATTGAAAACTCAACAATAGGTAATAACAACAATATAGGACCTTATGCTAGATTAAGAGGAAATGCAATTATTAAGGATAACGTTGTAATTGGAAACTTTGTAGAGATTAAGAATAGTACTTTAAACGAAAATGTCAAAGCAAAACATCTATCATATTTAGGTGATGCTACTATAGGAAATAATGTTAATATTGGCGGTGGTACAATAACTGCTAATCTAAATGGTAAAGATAAAGTAAAAAATAAAACTGTTATATGTGACAATAGTTATATTGGAGCAAATACTGTTCTAGTAGCGCCACTTGTTTTAAATAAAAATTGTTTAATAGGAGCAGGTTCAGTAATTACTAGAGATGTAGAAGAAGATGCTTTAGCTATAGCAAGAGAAAGACAAGTAAATAAATTAAACTTTAATAAGAAAGAAGGTAATGTATGAATATAATTGATATTATTAATAAAAAAAGAGTTGGAAAGTCTCTAAGTTATGAAGAATTAGAATACAGTTTCATGGGATACTTAAATGATGAAATCACAAACTATCAAATGTCCGCTCTTTTAATGGCAATATGTATTAATGGAATGCAAGATGAAGAAATAATTAATTTAACAAAAATATTTATAGATAGTGGTGAAATATTAGATTTAAGTGATATTGAAGGAGTAAAAGTAGATAAGCATTCAACCGGAGGAGTAGGAGATAAAACTACTTTAGTAATCGCACCAATCGTTGCTAGTTGTGGAGTAAAAGTAGCCAAGATGTCTGGAAGAGGACTAGGTTATACAGGTGGTACTATTGATAAATTAGAAAGTATTCCAGGATTTGTTACTTCCCTTGAAACAGATGAATTTGTGAATGAAATAAAACAAGTAGGAATGGTTATATCTAGTCAAACTAAGGATTTAGCACCATTAGATAAAAAAATATATGCCTTAAGAGATGTTACTGGAACAGTTGAATCTTATCCTTTAATCGCATCGTCTATAATGAGTAAAAAAATAGCCAGTGGTGCTGATAAGATATTAATAGATTTAAAACTAGGTACTGGAGCATTAATTCATACTTTAGAAGATGCTAACAAATTAAAAGAGATATTGATTAAAATAGGTAAAGGTTTTAATAAAGAAACAAGAGTTATTATTACAGAAATGAATACACCATTAGGTAGATGTATAGGAAACAGTGTTGAAATACTAGAAGCTATTGATACATTAAAAGGTAATATTTCTAATGACTTCGGTGAATTGTGTGTTGAACTATCTAGCAATATGGTTAGTATGGGTAAAGATATAAGCTTGGAAAAAGCAAAAGAAGAAGTATTAGATTCTATTAAAACAGGAAAGGCGTATAATAAATTCATTGAATTTGTTGAATATCAACATGGTGATTTATCTAAGCTAACAATCAGTAATAAAATGATAAAAATTAAAAGTGATAAAAAAGGAACAATTACAGGAATAGACGCTAAAATAGTAGGAGAAGTATCAATGCTATTAGGAGCAGGAAGAATAACTAAAGACGATGAAATAGACCACACAGTTGGAATTGTTCTTCATAAAAAAGTAGGGGACAAAGTAGATATAGGAGATGTACTTTGTACATTACATGTAAATAAAAAAGAAGAAGAGTTTAATATAAAAGAAGCTTTTACTATAGATTAGTAATCGCTTCTTTTTACTTTGCAATATATTTAAAATAATATTCTTCATATGTCATATTATTCTCGTGAATTAAAGCGGCTATCTCAACACCTACATAACGATAATGCCATGCTTCATACATATAACCAGTTATATCTTCTTTGCCTTTGGGGTATCTTAAAATAAAACCATATTTATAAGCGTTATCAAGTAACCATTTATACTCTTTAGTGTTTTCAAAGTTATTAAAACTACTTTTACCATTATCAACATCAACTGCTAATCCTGTTTGATGCTCAGAAAATCCAGGTCTTGCTGAATACTTATCAGCATTACTAACACCATCTTGTTTTACATAATTATCATATAAGTTTGATTGATAAGAATAACTTCTATATGTTGATGCTGCTCTAATACTATATCCTTCACTTTCGGCTTTTTTAGCAAGATGTTCAAATGATATTCTAGCAACATTTACTAACTTTTTACCGGGAACTGAATATTTAGAGTCAATAACTTCCAAATTTTTTGGAACATAATCGCTATCTAAATTATAATACTTGTTAACTAATACATAGGTTGTATCTATATTTAAAGCTTTTTTAAAATTAGTATAAAATTCCTGATCAAGACCGATATTAACCCTTAAAACAATATCAAAATTCGACAAATCTTTATTCTTTTTTTTATATTCCAAATACCTATCTATGTAATCATCATTAAAATAATTAATTTTTTTATTGATGTTGCCAAGTAATTTATATTTTTCTTTTAAAGTTATTTCTTCACCTTTAGAATTTCCACTTTTACTTTTAGAAAAAACTTTAGTACTAATAAGGATACTACCTACAAGAACTGCTATTACTACTGCTATAGTAATTTTCTTTGTCATTAGATAACCTCCGTAAAAATAATTATATGGTTACTAAATTATATGTCAACCGATTACTGTTTATATTACAAAATAAGACAAAAATAAAATAGAAATATAAGTCAGATGTATTACATAATAATTTAATAGAGGTGAAATAATGTTAAAGAAATTATTTATTATATTATTAATGACGATTCTTTTATTTCCATTAAGTACTAAAGCGGAAGAGTTATTACCAAATGCTAAAAGTGGATTATTAATAGAAGCTAGTACTGGTGAAATATTATATGAAAAAAATAAAAATGAAAAAGTATCAGTTGCTTCTATGACTAAAATGGTTGCACAAATTATAATTCTAGAAAACATCGAAAAAGGGACTTTAACTTGGGATGAAAAAATAAAAGTAAGTAGTAATGCCGCAGGTATGGGCGGTTCCCAAATATGGTTACAACCAGGTGAAGAAATGACTGTAAGAGATTTAATGAAAGGTATTACTATGGCAAGTGCTAATGATGCAACAGTAGCAATGGCAGAACGAATAGCAGGAACTGAAGATGCATTTGTAAAACAGATGAACGACAAAGTTAAAGAACTAGGATTAAAAAACACTCATTTTGTTAATCCAACTGGTCTAGATGAAGAAAATCATTATTCAAGCGCATACGATATGGGATTAATTGCTAAGGAATTATTAAAACATGAACAAATATTAGAATTTTCCAAAGTATATGAAGATTATATAAGACAAGATACTCCTAATAAATACTGGGTTGTTAATACTAATAAATTAGTAAGATTCTATGAAGGTGCCGATGGCTTAAAAACAGGATTTACTGACAATGCTGGATATTGTATGGCTGTTACTGCCAAAAGAGATGGTATGCGTTTAATTGCAATCGTATTAGGAGAAGCGTCAGGAAAAGTAAGAAATCAAGAGACTTCAGAATTACTGGATTATGGATTTAATTTATACAAAGTAGATGTGGTAAAGAATAAAAGTGATATTATTCAAGAAATAAAAATAGATAAAGGTACTAAGAATAAAGTTAGTTTGTCACCTAAAGAAGATATAGTAGTATTAAAGAAAAAATCTGAGATAAGTAAAAAATATGATTTAGATGTTAAACTAGAAGAAATAAAATTACCTCTTAAAAAAGGTGATGTAATAGGTAAAGTATTAGTTAAAGATAATAATAAAACAATAAAAAAAGTTGATTTAATTGTAAACGAAGATGTAAAAAAACTAGGATACTTTAAAACAATACTAGTAACATTAAAAGACATACTACTAGGAAATATGATTTAAAAAAGGAACACTTAGAATAACAATTCTAGGTGTTTTTTTTATTTTCAAAACCATGATATAATACATTAATAAGAAATTGGTTTAAAAGGAGTAATTATTAATGCAAATAATAGAATATGAAGATAAGTATTTAGAAGATATCAAAGATTTGTTAGTAGAATTAGAAGAATATATTATCAGTATAGATGAAGATAACTTAGATAGACTTCATCCAGAATATAGAGATAAAATGGCTGTTTTAGATTTAGAAGAAGTCAAAAAGAATAATGGTAAATGTTATTTAGCAGTTGAAAACGAAAAAGCAATCGGATTAATTATGGGATATGTTAGAACTTATGATGAGTATGATTATTTAGATTACAAGTGTCCAAAAAGTGGTGAAATATCAGAATTAATTATTTCTAAAGAAGCCAGAGGTAAAGGGATTGGAAAACAATTAATGAAGAAAATAGAAAATTATTTTAAATCAATTGATTGTGAATATGTTTTTTTAGATGTTTTCGCATATAACAAAAATGCTGTTGAATTTTATAAAAAAGAAGGGTATCACTCACGAATGCTGATTGATGTAAAGAGGTTATAAAATGAAAATAATTACTTTATGTGGAAGTTTAAAATTTCAAAAGGAAATGATGACAATTGCTGAAAAAATGGCGTTAGAAGGAAATTGTGTTCTTACACCAATTTATCCTGTGTTGGAAAACTATCAAAGAACAGATGAACAATTAAATAACTTGAAAAATGAACACTTAAAAAGAATAGAATTAGCAGATACTATCTTAGTAGTAAATGTTAATGATTATATTGGCGATAGTACAAACTATGAAATAGAGTATGCGAAAAAGTTAGGTAAAGAAATTATTTACTACAGCAATTTAAAATAATATTACATCGAAAAAGAAAAAATCTTTTTTTTTTAGGAAAACACTTCATCAATGTTTTATATATTATTGAGGTGATTTTATGAAAAAAATATTTCTATTTGTTTTTCTTTTTCTAATGTTCATAATACCGCAAGAAGTAAAAGGAGAAGTTTATTATTTTAATGAAAGTGAATACGAATATGCTGACTTTGAAATAGAAGAAAACTATGATGTGGAAGTAGAAAAAGACTATGAATTTGGCTTCTTAAGATATAAATATAGGTATAGAAGATTTATAGAAATTCCTGATGAATTTGTTGTATATTCTAAAGATGTTGACCCTAAAAGTTATTTATATACTAATATTCCACTAGAAGAAATAGATGTACTATTATATTATGATTTAGATACAATGAATCATTGTGAATCTTCAATAGATTTTATTTATCAAGGTACAGTTATGTCTAAGAAGGTTTTAATTGAAAAGGCGGAGTATTTAATAATACCAGAAGTAATAATTGTCAACGATTATGACTTTGACATTTATAGTTATATGAACACTAATTTCAAGAAAGATGAAATAAAAATAAAAGGAGAATATGATTTAAAGAAAAATGATATATACGAATTAGTAATATCGGCTTCTGATATAGAAAGGAAAGTATCTTTAGTTGTAAATATTGCTAAAAACGATGTTAAAGAACCGATTATTGCTGAGCCAATAAATAACATTACAAATAATTATACAGAAAACAAATATATTAGTGAATATTATCCTAAAGAGACAATTAAAATAGTAGAAACTCCTTTAAAAATAGAACCAATTACTTTACCAAAAATAATTCATTGTAAGAATGATATAACATGGTTTTATTATAGTACTTGTGCCTTTTATGTAATTTTTTTAATTCTAATGTCGATTTTTGTCATACGAAAAAAATAAATAGTTTTGTCGAATTGGTATAAAATAAAACAAATATAAACTATATTTAATAGCGAGGAGATAATATGCTTAAAATAGAATTTGAATTTAAAAGAGGAATACTATTTGTAAGATTGATAGGAGAATTAAATAAAAGTACAGCATCTAAATTAAAAATAATTGATGATACTATAAGGAAAGCTGGTATTAAGTATTTATTAATAAACTTAGAAAAAACTACTATTATAAATAACAATGAATTAAATAATATGGTTGAGCGTTATAAAATGCTAATTGGAAAAGATGGAAGATTATTAATATGTGGTTATTATAGTCCACTAAAGCTTAATATAAAACAAGGAGAATTAAATAAAATATATTTATCAGAAAGAGAAATTAGTGCATTTAATATAATTAATATTTAAGGAGATAATATGAACGGACAAGATTATGAAAAAATGATTTACAGTATTGCACACAAGTATAGTTTTGGTAATGATTTTGAAGATTTGTGTCAACAAGGAAGAATTGGTTGCATGAAAGCTATGGAAAATTATGATGCAAGGAAGGGAAGTAATAACTTATCTTCATATGTATATTTGTATATAAAAGGAGAAATACTTAAATATATAAGAGAGAATAATGTAATAAAAATAAGTAAAGATTTGATTTCTTTAAACAATTCTATTACTAAGGCAAGAGAAGTTTTAGCACAAAAAATGATGAGGACTCCAACGGATGAAGAATTATCACTTTTCTTGGAAATACCATTAGAAAAAATAAATGAAGCATCAATTGCTAGTGAATATGTAAAAAGCTTAGATTATGAATTAAATGATGATGGTAAAGAAATGACTTTATATGATTCAATAAGTTACAATGAAAAAGGTTATGATGACAACATCTTAGATTTAAGAGAAGAAATATCAAAACTATCAGAAGAAGAAAAGAAATTAATAAAAGCTAGGTATTATGATGATAAAAGTCAACAAGAAACATCTGAAATTCTAGGGATGAGTCAAGTTCAAGTATCTAGAAATGAAACTAAAATACTAACAAAGCTAAGAACTAAATTAGCAAGTTAGTATTTTTTTGTATAAAAATATCAATAATAGAGAAAATATTGATAGGTGATAAAAATGGAAAAGAAAGAATATCAAAAAATTGTCGATAGACATAAACCAAAAGAAAATAGGGTACAAAATGCCTTTATAAGTTTTTTAGTAGGCGGATTAGTAGGAATAATTGGCCAAGGATTAATTGATTTTTATTCAACATGGTTAGAGATATCTACTAAAGATGCTTCAGTTTTTATGATTGTTACGTTAGTATTTATAGCATCTCTATTTACAGCATTAGGCTTTTTTGATAAATGGGTAACATTTGCAAGATGTGGATTAATAATACCTATTACAGGTTTTGCTCATTCAATGACAAGTGCTGGAATAGAATACCGCAAAGAAGGACCAATATATGGATTAGGTATGAATATCTTCAAACTTGCAGGTTCAGTAATACTATATGGAATAGTAGCAGCATGGATTTTTGGAACACTAAGATATTTATTATTGGGAGGACTATAACATGACATACGAATATAACAATGTATACGTTGGAGGATATTCAACAGTAACTGGACCATACGAAAAAGATGGACCATTATCAAAAGGTTTTGATAAATGTTATTCCAATTTATATAATGGCGAAGAAACATGGGAACAAGCAGAAGTTAGATTGCTTACTGACAGTATTGATATCTTGTTAAAAAAAGTAAATAAAGATAAGAAAAATATAGATGTATTAATATCTGGAGATTTATTAAATCAAGTAACATCATCAAGTTATGCTGCTTTAAAGTTTGACATACCTTTCTTTGGAATATATAGTGCTTGCGCATCTAGTGCGGAAGGAATAATACTAGGTTCTAGTTTAATTGATGGAGGTAAAGTAAAAAATTGTATAGCAGCAACTTCATCTCATAATATGTCTAGCGAAAAACAATTTAGAAATCCTACTGAGTATGGTGCTCCAAAACCTAAAACAGCAACTTTTACTTCGACAGGTGGAGCGAGTATTTATCTAACTAATGAAAAAGGAAAAATTAAAGTTGAATCTTCCACAATAGGAAGAGTAGCTGATATGGGTCAAACAGACCCATTTAATATGGGAGCAGTTATGGCAGTAGCAGCAGGCAACACAATATATGAACATTTAAAAGCATTAAAAAGAGATCCTAATTATTATGACCTAATTATTACAGGAGATTTAGGAGTATATGGAAAGGAAATTCTAATTGATTATATGCACAGCGAATATGGCATGGATATTAGTAATAATTATGATGATGCTGGAACAATGCTTTATGATTTATCTAAACAAGAAGAAGTAATGGCAGGTGGCTCAGGTCCAGTCTGTAGTGCTTTAGTAAATTATTCAAAAATATTACCTAAAATGGAAAAAGGGGAACTTGATAGAGTTTTATTTGTAGCAACTGGAGCATTATTTTCTCCAACATTTGTATATCAACATGAACATATAAATTCAATTGCACATGCAATTAGTTTGGAGGCGATAAGATGATTTACGTTTATTCATTTCTCTTTGCGGGATTAGTATCTATGGCTGGGCAAATAATACTTGATAACACCAAATTAACTGCGGGTCACATTACAAGTTTATTTGTAGTTATAGGTGCTGCATTAGATAGTTTTAGCATTTATGATAAAATTATTATGTGCGTTGGTGGAGGAGCAATGGTACCAATTACTAGTTTCGGGCACTCTCTAATCCATGGCGCATTAGCTAAAGCAAGTGAGTATGGCATTATTGGAATATTAATGGGAATGTTTGATTTAACTGCATCCGGAATAACAGCAGCAATTATCTTTACTTTTGTATTCTCATTATTCTGTAGGCCTAAAAATTAAGAGTTCGTAAGAACTTTTTTCTTTTGCCTAAAAGCAAGTTGTGTTATAATTGTATTAACAATTGGAAGTGGTAAGATGAATATAGAAATTAAAATCAATGAGTTTGAAGGTCCATTAGACTTACTATTACATTTAATAAAAGAGTCAAAAATGGATATTTTTGATTTAAAAATAGAAGTAATTACAGACCAGTATTTAGAATATATAAATAAAATGGAAGAAATGAATTTAGATATTGCAAGCAGTTACTTAGTGATGGCTGCAGAACTTATTGAAATGAAATCAAGGATGCTCTTACCAAGACATGAAGAAGACGAAGAACAAGAAGAAGACCCACAAGAACAATTGGTAAATAGACTTATTGAATATCAAAGATATAAAGATTTAACTAAAGAGTTTAAAGAATTAGAAGAAGAACGACACAAAGTATATACTAAATCACCAGAAAATATTAAAGAATATCTACCAGAAGTAGAAGTGATTAGTAATACAGATGTAACTTTAGATGACTTAATTAAGGCTTTTCAGAAGTTTTTAGAAAGGCAAAAAGAAAATGAACCTTTATCTACTAAAGTTACAAAAAAAGAAATGTCAGTAGAAGATAGAAGAAAATCTATAAGAAATATTTTAAAGAAAAAACATAAATTTAATTTCTTAGAATTATTTGATGTATTAACCAAAGAATATGTAGTAGTAACGTTCCTAGCTATTTTAGAGATGGCAAGACAAAATGAATTAATTATTGTACAAGAATCAAACTTTGGTGAAATTATGTGTGAGGGGATATAGATGAATTTAGAAGCAGTTTTAGAAGGACTTTTATTTGTAGTAGGTGATGACGGATTAACAATGCAACAGATAAAAGATATAATGTCACTAAATGATGATGAAGCAAAAGAATTAATAATGTCATTAAAAGAAAAATATGAAAAAGATGATAGGGGAATCAGAATTAATTTTCTAGGTAATACATTTAAACTTACTACTAAGAAGGAGCATAAGGAATATTATCAAAAACTAATTGAAAACCCAGAGACTAATGTTTTATCTCAGTCGGCATTAGAAACTCTAGCAATTATTGCTTATAATGAACCAATTACACGTTTAATGGTTGATGAGATAAGAGGAGTAAGTAGTAGAGAAATGATAAAAAAACTAGTTGCTAAAGGACTAGTTAAAGAAGTAGGAAGAAGTGAATTACCAGGTAGGCCAATACTATATCAAACTACTAGTGAGTTTTTAGATTATTTTGGATTATCGTCTAAGGATGAATTACCAAAATTTGATAATATTGTCGAAGAAGCTACTACTGATTCTGTTGATTTATACGATTCAAAGTATAAAGAAGAAATTGACGATACGAATTAATTATTGTATAATAATATTCGTACTTGCCTGAATGGTGGAATGGTAGACGCGTCGGACTCAAAATCCGATGGTAGCAATACTGTGTGGGTTCAAGTCCCACTTCAGGCACCAGATTGATTTTAAAACGACTTGTAAAAAAGTCGTTTTTATGTTATTATGTATCTAGCAAGAAAGTTTGCATAAAATAAAAAAAGGAACACTTAATAGTAGCATGTTGAGTGTCACCGTATTTTGGTTCCACCTAAATCATTACTGAGTTAGGTGGATTTCTTTTATATTAACACTACAAATAGTAATAACAATAAAAGGAAGATAATTATTACTAGAGATAGAATTAAAAAATCCTTCTTATTCATAATATCGCCTCCCTTCTTTTTGAAGTTCGACTCCACCCAACTTATCAAATGTTCCTAAAAAAGATTGTATCAAACGTTTGTTTTAAAGGCAATGATTTATATTAAAATTTTAATAATCAAAATAAAAGAAAGTGAAGGTGATATTATGATATTAAACGTAAGTGGTAGAACGGATATAATTGCTTTTTACTCTAATTGGTTTATGAATAGATTAGAAGAAGACTTTGTTGATGTAAGAAACCCTTTTAATCCTAAATTAGTTAGCAGAATATATTTTGAAGATGTTGATTTAATTCTATTTTGTACAAAAAATCCTATTCCTATTTTAGATAAAATAAACAAAATAAATAAACCAATACTATTCCATGTAACTGTAACTCCTTACAATAAAGATATAGAACCTTACGTACCATCTAAAAAAGAAATAATAGATGCTGTTAAAAAATTATCTAATATCATAGGAAAAGAAAATTTATATATAAGATATGACCCAATATTTCTAAGCAATAAATATAATATTGATTATCATATTAAGGCTTTTGATAAGTTGTGTTCTTTATTAGATGGCTATGTAAACACTATAATAGTATCTTTTATTGATGATTATAAAAACGTTAGGAATAATAGAAAAGTTTTAAATTATAGAGAATTTAATGAAGAAGATTACAAAATAATAGGAGAAAATTTTAGTAGAATAGCAAAACTTCATAATATGACAGTTCAAACATGTTTTGAAGATAGAAATTTAGTGGAATATGGTTTTACTAAAGGTGAATGTTTATCACATGAGTTAGCATACAAACTAACTGGTAAAACCTATAAAAATTGGACAGCAAGAAAAGAGAAAAAATGTAATTGTGTTCAAATGGTAGATATCGGAGCATATAATTCGTGTATGCATTTTTGTAAATATTGTTATGCTAATTACGATGAAAAACAGATAAAAAATAACTTTAAAAATCATAATCCTAAATCAAGTCTATTGATTGGCGAACTAGAAAGTGATGATATCATTAAAAGAAGAATTAAATAGTTATAAAAGCCTGAAAAAGGCTTTTTTGCTTTTTTTAGGAATTTGTGGTATAATAACAGAACTCAAAGGGGATGGGTTTTGTGAGTGAATTAAGAGAGTGTAATAAATATGTGTTAAAGCGTTGTTATAATTTTATACAAGCACAAGATTTGGCAATTCCATTATTAGTATCTTCAGATGATAATTACATAGATGGACTAAATAGAAAAATCTTATATATTGGTCAAGAAACAAATTGCTGGTTGAATTATGAAAATATTAATTATATGCCTGATGTAGAAAAAGTTGAACAAGAATACTTTAACTTCTTAGCCAAAAGATGCGCTAATAACAAGGACTTTTGGAGATTTATTAGAGATTGCTTGGAAATATCAAGAGAAGAGTTATCTAAAAATGTTATTTGGAATAACACTATTATCTCTAGTAAAAGAACTAGTATCGGTAATCCTAAAATGACTCAAGAACTAGAAGATATAAGTATTAAATATTTAATTTATTTACATGATTATTTTAAACCAGAATATACAATATTTGTAAATGGACCTAAAAAGCCTTATTTGACAATAACAAATGAAGTCTTAAAAAATCTTGGTTCAGATTTAGTAGATAATCGTCCAACTGTTCAAAATCCAGTATTAATAGATAGTAACAAAGGAGTAATATGGACATATCATCCAAATTACTTGAATAAAAGCCATTTAAAAAATGAAGTAATTCAAAAAGTTAAAAAGAAAATTTTGTAAAGTTTCTATAATTTAGAAACTTTTTTTAGTTATATCTTGAATTTTAAACTTAAAAGTATTAATATATAAGTATATAGATGTTCATCTATATAGATTAGAGGATAACTATGACAAATTTATCTGAATTATTTAAAATTTTAGCTGATGAGAATAGGTTAAAGATAATAGAAATATTATCAAAACACAATGTCTGCGGTTGCAATATTCTGGAAAATTTGAACGTAACTCAGCCAACATTGTCGCATCATATGAAAGTTTTAACAGATGCGGGATTAGTTATGCCAATTAAAAAAGGAAACAAAGTAGTATATCAACTAGAAAAAGAAAATTTTGCAAGAATAAGCAAATACATAGAAAAAATAATTGGAGGTGAAATTATGGAAAAAGATAAAAAATGTGATGAAAACTGCACTTGTGGTTGTCATGAAGGAAAAGAATGCACATGTGATGACAATTGCCAATGCGGAAGCGAATGCACTTGTGGTTGCAATGATAATAAAGAAGAAAATTGCGATGAAGAGTGCACATGTGGTTGCCACGAAGGAAAAAAGTGTACTTGTGAATAAGAACAGCGTGAGCCGTTCTTTTTTTGTCGAAAAGTTGTGCTTAAATGCACAAAAAGCGTTTTTTTTCGTCAAAAAAGACATTTGCCAGCCAAATATTAACATTTGAGCCACGTTTTCATATTTTTTAAAAATGCTATGATACAATCTTTTTTGAAAAGTGAAGGTGTACATAATGATTAATTTTGTGTTATATGAAGATGGCAAAGAAATGCGTGAAAGATACAAAAAAATAATTTTAAAACTAATTGGTGCTAATAACAATAATTTCAAAATTATAGAAATAGATAAATATGACCAAGAGGCAGAGAAGAAACTAAATAACATTGATGGTAACAAAATATATCTATTAGATGTAGAGGTTCCAGGTAAATCAGGTCTAGATTTGGCAAGACAAATACGAAATAATGGTGATTGGAGTAGTCAAATAATAGTTATTACCAGTCATGAACAATACAGTAATATTGGATATACAAGTAAATTATTGATGTTAGATTTTATATCAAAATACTCTGATATAGAAAAAGAATTAAGAGAAACATTGGGGGTAGCTGTAGGTATTTTTACTAAACAAAAATCTATAACTTTTACACTAAATGGCGAACTATATCAAATACCATACAATCAAATTTTGTATATTGAAAAAAGCCTAAATAATAACAACTGTAAGATTGTTACTAACGATGGGGAATACTTTACAAGAGATACGATTCAACATTTAGAAGAAACGTTATCAAATGACCAACGATTCATGAAGACACATAGAAGTTGCATTGTTAACTTAAGTAATGTATCAAGTGTTGACTTAGCAAATAATATTATTTTTTTTCCAAATAAACAAATAGATTTAATTGCTAGAAATAAAAAAAGAGAATTAAAAGAAAGGTTATAGGTTTATCATGCAGCAGTTTATTTTAAGTATAATTAATGGTACTATTTTTGCTTTAACTATATTTCTAAAAAGCAAAATCATTTATCCAAAGCAGAAATTAAATCACAGCGATATAATAATAGCGTTTGTAATATATGTTACATCGTTTGTAATAAATATTTATAATTTTACACCACTATTTACTATATTTTTCTATTATATGTCAGTAGTTGTTTTTCAAAAAATTATTTTTAAGCAAGAGTTAGCCAAAACATTATTAGTATCACTGCTTATATACGTAATTCGTATGTTAGTAGAAATTGTATTAATTGCATTTGGATTATTTCATCCGAGTGTTATATACGCTACAAACTTGTTGCCAATAGAAAAATTTAATTCTAATGTTTGTTCTGCTATTATTGCATTAGGAATCTTTATATTAATGCAAAGAATAATGAATAAAGTTATTAAAAAGGTTAATAATGAACCTTGCCATAGTTTTGTTATATTTACATTAATTTATTTTTCATTAATCTCTGTGTTCTTAATAAGAATGCCATACATGAAACGTGATTTTAATCTATTATATGATATTGTTATCATAGTATTAATAACTATAATTACTGGAGCCATTATCGATAAGGAAAATAAAATGGATATGATTTCAAAAATGTATGTTGAAATATCTAACTATGCTAAATCAACTGGAACTTTAATGGAAGAATACCATCGTACTTTAAGAGAAAGAGAAAACAACTTAACAACTATTAAAAAACTCCTTTGTAAAAATAAAAAAGAAGCTAGCCAATACGTTGACAAACTAGTTAATGAAAAAGAAAGTATTACTTCTGAGTGGCTAAAAGAATTTAATAATATTCCTATTTTAGGGATGAAAGGATTCATTAATTTTAAGATGACTGAAATGAAAACCGCCGGAATCACTCCTGAAATTTTAGTGAGTCCATCGGTCGCAAGAATGAAAGAATTATCAGAAGAAGATGTTAATGACTTATATACAATAATGGGAATCTTATTAGACGGTGCCATTGAGTCATCTAAGAATAACAAAGAAAAAATGGTAAGTATTCAAATGTATGAAGAAAACGGAAAAATTCATATTACAGTTGCCAATAGCTTTGATGATGAACCGATACCTAAACAACTCAATAAAATTAAATACCCCACAACCGAAGAAAATATAAAGAAAGAAATAATAAGAAATATAACAAAGAATAAAGATATATATCAATTAGAGACTAAAATATTTCAAAATTTCTTTGTTCAAGACATAATTATTTCCATTTAAGTAAAAAAACAGACACTTTAGCACAAAAAGATACAATCATCGACTTTATTTGTTAATATATAGAAGCAAGGAAGAGGAACTTGTAATAATAGAAAGTGGAGGTAATAATGAACAATTCAAATATTTTCACAAATACGGCAAATAAAGTTAATATAGTGCATTTTTCAACACATGAAAATTTATTAAGACCAGATGCATCTTATTATGCTGTTAGAAGAAAAAAGTATCTGAAAAATGAATGCGTTGATTTAGAACTTGCTTATGTACAATATCGAACAGTTAATGAATGTATAAAACCAATGTGTCACATTGAAATGTAGAAGACTATAAGTCTTTTTTTTCTATTTAAAAACTGTTGGAAGAGAAGAAAATATGTTATATACTAGAAGTATGAATTATGGAGTTAGTAATTATGGAACAACAGAAAAGATTTAAAATGATTGACGAAAGTTTTTTATGTGAAGTATGTGGTAAAAAAATAGAACCATTAGGTTATACAGCAAGGGACCACTGTCCTTATTGTTTATCATCAAAGCACTTAGATATTAACCCAGGTGACAGATTATCGCCTTGTCATGGTATTCTAGAGCCAATAGGAGTAGAAAATGCTAAAAAGGGAAAATATAAAATCGTTTATAAATGTAATAAATGTGGTGCAATAAAGCGAAACATTATGGCTCATGATGATAATATGGACTTAGTTATTAAGATAATGGCTAATCCTTTCTAATAATATTTACGTAAATAAAAAATATTTAATAATACAATATCCTTTTGGTATTGTATTTTTTTATTGATAGCGTATAATATAATATATGAACAGTTATTCATATGAGGAGGATACATGGAAAATCAAGTAGAGTGCCAAGAAGAAAAAGTTCACAACGAAAACATTGAATTTGTAAGAGAAAACATGATAGATAATTACTATTCTTCAAAATTATCTTTGTTATTCAAAGTCTTTGGAGATGATACAAGAGTAAGGATACTTTTATCACTTTTAAACAAGGAACTTTGTGTATGCGATATATCCAATTTACTTAATATGACTCATTCAGCAATAAGTCATCAATTAAAAGTATTAAGAGATATGGATTTGGTTAAAACTAGAAAAGAAGGAAAAGAAGTGTATTACTCATTAGGTGATAGTCACGTAGAAGTAATACTAAACATTGGAATAGAACATATAATGGAGGAGAAAAATGCTTAAATTTATTAATAAAGATTTAATTCGCATAATTATCAGCTTAATACTATATATAATTAGTTTCTTTCTAGATGAAAAACTATCTTTAATAGTATTAATAATTACATATATCATAATTGGATATGAAACATTTATAAGAGTTATCGAAAACTTTAAAAAAGGAGAAATCTTTGAAGAAAACTTTTTAATGACTCTAGCAACAATAGGTGCTTTCTTTATTAAAGAATATAAAGAAGGCGTTGCTGTTATGCTTTTCTATGAGATAGGTGAATATATTAATGACTTAGGAATAGATAAATCAAAAGATTCAATTAAAAACTTAGTTGATTTAAGAAGTGACAAAGCAACAATATTAAAAGATGGTAAAGAAGAAGTAATAAAACCAGAAAATTTAAATATTGGTGACACCATAATAGTAAGACCAGGAGAAAGAGTACCAATAGATGGAATAGTTGTAAAAGGAAACAGTAGTGTTGATACCTCTAGTATTACAGGAGAATCGATTCCAAGAGATGTATCAAAAGATAAAGAAGTTTATTCTGGCTATATAAATTTAAATGGAATTATAGAAGTAAAAGTTACAACTTTATTTAAAGAATCAACTGCTTCAAGAATATTAAAAGTTATCGAAGAGTCAGATGTAAAAAAATCTAGAACTCAAAAATTTATTAATAAATTTGCTAGTAAATATACACCATTTGTAGTAATATCATCACTTTTAATCTTCCTTGTTCCAGTAATATTCTTTAATGGAGAATTAAATACTTGGCTTTATCGAGCACTAATCTTTTTAGTGGCATCATGTCCATGTGCCTTAATATTATCAGTACCTTTAGGATACTTCTGTGGAATAGGTCTAGCGTCACGTCATGGAGTTTTAATTAAAAGTAGTAGTGACTTAGAACAACTAGCAAAAATAGATACTTTTGTTTTTGATAAGACAGGTACTATTACTGAAGGAAACTTTGAAGTTAAAAAAATAAATGTTAAAGAAGGAACTAAAGAAGAATTAATTAAACTAGCAGCATATAGTGAATATCATTCTAATCATCCAATTGCAAACTCTATTAAAACTTATTACAATAAAAAAATTGATAATAAAAAGATAACTGATTTTAAAGAACAAGACGGTGGTATTAAAGTAAAAATTGATAATGATGATGTCTTAATTGGTAACTACAATTATTTAAAAAAGAATAAAGTTAAAGTAGAAGAGTGTAGTGATGTTGGTTCTATCGTATATGTAGTAAAAAACAATAAATATATAGGAAATATTATAATTGGTGACGTTATTAAAGCGGAAGCAAAAGAATTCTTTAAACAAATGAAAGATTTAGATAAAAATAATATAGTTGTTTTATCTGGAGACAATGAATCGATTGTTAAAGATGTTTGTAATACTCTTAATATTAGTAACTATAAATCTGGATTAAAACCAATTGATAAGAAAGATGTAGTTAATGAATTAAGATGTGATAGCAAAGTGTGCTTCGTTGGTGATGGAATTAATGATGCTATTGTGTTATTAAACTCTGATCTTGGAATATCAATGGGTAGTATCGGAAGTGATGCTGCAATTGAAGCAAGTGATATTGTAGTAATGAACGATAACTTATTAAATATAACTAAAGCCATTAAAATCAGCAATTACACAAACAAAATAGTTTGGGAAAATATTATTTTTGCTCTAATAATCAAATTTGTAGTTCTAGCACTAGGAGCATTCGGCTTATCATCAATCATTATGGCAGTATTCGCAGATATTGGTGTAACCATAATAACAGTATTAAATGCCACTAGAATATTCTATAAAGGGAAAAAATTGTAAAAAACGTTGTAAAAAAAATGTATATGTGTAAAATTCATATATATTTTTTTTACGCTATGATATAATTTTCTTGGATGTGAATATAATGGAAAGTATATATAATAAGAGTTTCAATGACTTAGAAGAATATTTTGTATCAATAAATGAAAAAAAATTCAAAGCATCTCAAGTATACGAATGGTTATACAAAAAAAGAGTTACCAGCTTTGATGATATGAGTAATCTAAAGAAAGAAGTTATAGAAAAATTAAAAGAAGATTTTTGTATTGATGAATTAACTATTAAAAAGACTGAGAAAGATGTTGAAGTAAATAAATATTTATTTGAACTTAAAGATGGAAACCTAATTGAAGCAGTATTGATGATGCATGACTATGGAAAAAGCTTATGCATATCTAGCCAAGTAGGATGTAACATGGGTTGTAAGTTCTGTGAAAGTGGTAGATTAAAAAAAGTACGAAATCTAGAAGCCAGTGAAATGGTTTTACAAGTATTACAAATAGAAAAAGAAATAAATGATAGAATTAGTCACATTGTTATAATGGGAATAGGTGAACCTTTTGATAACTACGATAATATTGTAAAGTTTATCGAAATAGTTAATCATGCAAAAGGACTACAAATAGGCTCTCGTCACATAACTGTATCAACTTGTGGACTTGTACCTAAAATACAAGAATTTGCATCTCTTCCATATCAAGTTAACCTAGCTATATCACTTCATGCACCTACTAATGAAAAAAGAAATTTAATAATGCCAATTAACAAGGCCTATCCAATTGAAGTATTAATAGATGCTATAAAGAAGTATATTGCTAAGACCAATAGAAGAGTAACTTTTGAATATATAATGTTAAAAGGTGTAAACGATACTAAAGAAGATGCAATTAATCTATGTGAACTACTAAAAGGAATGAATTGTTATGTCAATTTAATTCCCTATAATGAAACTAATAACATTGAATTTAAAAGAAGTAAAAAAGATACTATTTTGGAATTTTATGATATAATAAAGAAAAGAAATATAGGGGTTACAATAAGAAGAGAATTCGGCAGTAAAATAAGTGCTGCATGTGGACAACTTAGATCTAAGAAGGAGGATTTATGAAATCGTTTTATTTAACTGATGCTGGTAAAGTAAGAACTCATAATGAGGACAGCGTTATTATAGTTAAAAATAAAGATGGAGATTATTTAATGGCTGTAGCTGATGGTATGGGTGGACACTCAGCCGGTGAAGTTGCATCAAGCATCGCTATTAGTTATTTAGGGAAAAGTTTTAATGAAACATTTTCTAATATGGAAAAAGTAAAAGCAGTCAACTGGTTACGTGATAGTGTATTAGATATTAATGAATTAATATTTAGTTATGTAAAAGACCATCCAGAATCACGTGGTATGGGTTCAACTCTAGTAGTAGCCATAGTAACCAAAAACTATATTTTATTTGGTAACATAGGAGATTCTTCTGGTTTTGTTATTAAAGATAGTCACTTACATAAAGTTACATATGACCATACTTTAGTAAATTTACTATTAAAAGCAGGAGAACTAACTGAAGAAGAAGCAAAAGACCATCCAAAGAAAAATGTCTTAATGAAAGCATTGGGAGCAAATGACCCAATTGACATAGATGTATTTGATTGTGATTTAGATATTTCATCAATTTTACTATGTAGTGATGGATTAACAAATATGTTAGACCAAGAACAAATAGAAAAAGTATTATTAAGTGATTTAGATATAGAAGATAAAGTAATTAAATTAATTAGAAAAAGTAATAACCGAGGGGGAACGGACAATATATCAGTAGCTTACTTAAGTCTAGAGGAAAGTGGTGAATAATATTGATAACAAAGGGGCAAAAAATTAATGATAGATACGAAATAATTAAAAGTATCGGTGAAGGTGGTATGGCGAATGTTTATCTAGCAAGAGATGTTATTTTAGATAGACGTGTTGCTATAAAAATATTAAGAGGCGATTTAGCAAATGATGAAAAATTTATTCGTCGTTTTCAACGCGAGGCCTTATCAGCTTCTTCATTATCACACCCTAATATTGTAGAGATGTATGATGTTGGTGAAGATAATGGAAATTATTATATAGTAATGGAATATGTAGAAGGTAAGACATTAAAACAATACCTAAAGAAAAGAGCAAATGGCCGTTTAACTGTTAGTGAAGCAGTAGATATTATGTTACAACTTACTGACGGTATAGCACATGCTCATGATAGTTATATTATTCATAGAGATTTAAAGCCTCAAAATATAATGATTCAAGATGATGGCAAGATAAAAATAACTGACTTTGGAATAGCTATGGCACTAAATTCAACCCAATTAACACAAACTAATTCAGTTATGGGTAGTGTTCATTACTTACCACCAGAACAAGCAACAGGTAAAGGTTCAACTATTAAATGCGATATATATTCGATGGGAATTTTGTTCTATGAATTATTAACAGGAACATTACCATTTAAAGGCGATAATGCTGTAGAAATCGCCCTAAAACACATGAAAGAACCTCTTCCTAGTGTTAGAAGACAAAATCCAAGTGTGCCACAAAGTATTGAAAATATAATACTAAAAGCAACAGCAAAAAATCCTAAGAATAGATATAACGATGTTAAAGAAATGCATAATGATTTAAAACGTGCATTAGATCCAGATGTAATGAATCAAGAACGTTATGTTTATCCTTATCCTGAACATGAACTTGACGATACAAGAGTAATACCTGCTATCAAAAAAGAGAAAAAAGAAAAAACTAAAGATAAAGAAGAAGAAATAGAAGACACTGGAGACTTTATCCAAGAAGTTCCAACTAAAGGTGAGAAAAAATTCAATGCTGTAATATGGATTCTTTCAGGAATTTTCCTAATTATTTTAATAGCAATGGCCTTAATCATATTTATAATTCCTGCCTTGACAAAAGTTCCAAATATAAAAATACCAGATGTTGCTGGACTATTAGTAGCGGATGCTGAAGAAATATTACAAGAAAAAGGTTTCAAAGTAAATGTAGAAACTGTAAAAGAAGCTAGTGATAAATATGATGTTGGAGAAGTTACAAGAACTGACCCGGGTATAGGAAGAAGTATTAAAAAGGGAAGTACAGTTACATTACATGAATCAATTGGTACTGAAACTTATGTAGTAGAAGATTATACAACACAAAACTATATTCAAATTCAAACATTACTTGAAAATGTTCATGGATTAAAAGTAAGAATTGAGAAAAAATCAATAACTTTAACTGATGACACAGACCCACAAGCTATAATTGATCAAAGCGTAAAAGCAGGTACTGAACTTAAAAAAGGTGATGAAATCATACTATATATTCCAGATGTATACGAAGAATATCCAGATTTCGTTAATGAAGAGTGGTCTGTTAGTGATATTGAAGAATTCTGTACTAAAAATAATATTAAACTAAATATTCAATATGAAGAAACAAGTCAATATCCAGCTGGAAAAATAATAAGTCAATCTAGAACTGGTAAAGTAGTATCTGGTGCAACATTAAAAATAGTAGTAGCAAAAGAAATAACATTACCGCCAGAAATTAATCCTAGTGATAATGGCAAACCTAGTGATGATAATAACTAATTATAAGGGGGACTAATGGAAGGACAAATAATAAAAATAATTAGTAACTTATACACTGTAAATAGTAATGGTAAAATCTATGAGTGCCACAGTAGAGGTAAATTCAGAAATGATAATATAAGTCCAATGGTTGGTGACTTTGTTAAATTTGATAAAGAAAACAACTATATATTAGAAATGTTACCAAGACATAATGAATTAGAACGACCATTAGTAAGTAATATAGACCAGGGTCTAATAGTAACAAGTCTAAAAGGCCCTCTTTTTTCTCCTAATCTATTAGATAAATTACTAGTAGTAATGGAATTTAATAAAATTAAACCGATTATCTGCTTAACTAAAAATGATTTATTAACTAAAGAAGAGAAAAAAGATATAAAAAAATATGTTAAATACTATAAGAAATTAGGATACAAAGTTCTATATAATACTAACTTATTCCGTATAAAAAGACTATTTAAAGGTAAAACAACTGTATTTACTGGTCAAAGTGGAGCAGGTAAAAGTACTTTAATCAATAAATTAGATAAAAAACTAAACTTAGAAACAGGAGAAATATCTAAGGCTTTAGGAAGAGGCAAACATACAACTAGATTTGTTCAATTACTAGAACTTTATGGAGGTAAAATAGTAGACACCCCAGGTTTTTCTGCTATTGAATTTAGCAAAATGACAAAAGAGGATATCAGAAACTGTTTTATAGAATTTAAAAACTATCCTTGTCCATTTAAGGACTGTATGCATTTAACAGAAAAAGAGTGTAGAATAAAGAAAGAAGTAGAAAAAGGTAATATCTTAGAGTCAAGATATGAAGATTATAAAAAATTTATAAGTAGTAGGTGAGAAAATGAAAATATCAGTTTCGTATTTATCTAGCAAAAACTTTAAAGAAGATTTAAGAAAATTAAATATTACAAATGCTGATTTTATTCATGTTGATGTTATGGATGGACATTTTGTAAGAAATAAGTCACTTCCATTTAAAAAGATAAAAGATATATCTGCTTATACTAATAAAAGATTAGATGTACACTTAATGGTAAAAAAACCTCTTAAATTTATAGATAATTATGCATCACTTAATACGGAATTTATAACAATTCATGTTGAAACAAAAAACATTGATAAATCTCTTGATTTAATCGAAGCTTATGGAATAAGAAAAGGCCTTGCAATAAAACCAGAAACAGATATTGAAGCATTAATTCCATACTTAGATAGAATTGATTTAATACTTGTTATGTCTGTTAATCCAGGTAAAGGTGGACAAGCATTTATTGAAGATACCATATCAAAAGTAAAGAAATTACGCAAACTATTAGATGAAAAAAATAAAAAGATTTTAATAAGCGTTGATGGTGGAATAAATGATGAAGTATCAAAAAAATTAAAAGGTGCTGATATTTTAGTAAGTGGTAGTTATATTACATCAAGTGATGATTTTCAATATCAGATATATAAATTACGTCAATAAAATGTAAAAGGGTAGTCATTACTCTTTTTTTTTGATATAATTTTAAGAGGTGATATTATGATATATTTAGACTATTCAGCTACAACTCCAACTAATGATGAAGTACTAGATACATTTGTAAAAGTATCTAAAGAATTTATTGGGAATCCTAATTCACTTCATACTTTAGGAAGAAAATCAGCTGATTTAATAGATGCAGCTACTAAACAGATTGCCGATATCTTAGGAGTAAAACCAAAAGAGATTATTTATACAAGTGGTGCTAGTGAATCAAACAATACAGTTATAAAAGGTGTATGCTTACAATATCAAAATAGAGGTAAACATATAATAACTACTAATTTTGAACACTCATCAATATATGGACCACTTAGTTATTTACAGACTCTAGGATTTGAAGTAGATTTTGTAAAAACAGATGAAAATGGTATAGTAGACTTAGATGATTTAAAAAAACTATTAAGAGATGATACAATTTTAGTTTCAATAACAGCAGTAAATAGTGAAATAGGAATAATTGAACCAATTGAAGAAATTGGTGAAATATTAAAAGACTATCCAAAATGTTTCTTTCACTCTGATTTAACCCAGATAATTGGTAAGAAAAAAGTAAATTTAGAAAATATTGATTTAGCAAGTTTCTCAGCTCATAAAATATTTGGTATAAAAGGAATTGGTGGCCTTATAAAGAAAGAAAAGATTAACTTAATACCACTAATCCATGGTGGAAAAAGTACTACTATATATAGAAGTGGTACTCCAGCTGTAGCGTTAATCGCATCATTATCTAAAGCAATGCGTCTAGCATATCAAAATATAGAAGACAATTATAAATATGTAGAAAAACTTAATAATAAATTAAGAAATGAATTAGGTAAATATTCAACTATTCATATCAATAGCAATGATAAATGTTTACCATATATATTAAATTTAAGCGTTTTAGAAGTAAAACCAGAAACTATGCTTCATGCTTTAGAAGAAAAAGAAATATATATATCAACTCAAACTGCATGTGCTAGTAGTAATAGCTATTCTAAAGCTGTATACTCATTAACTGGCAGTAAAGCACTAGCAGAAACCAGTATTCGTATCAGTATTTCATATGTTACTAAAGAAGAAGAAATAGATACGTTCTTGAAAGTATTCGTTGATACAGTAGATAGATTAATGTTAAGGAGTAAATAATGAAAATAATAAGAATTAATGCTATGTGGTGTGGTGGGTGCCTATCAATGCACAAAGTATGGAAAAAAATAGAAGAAGAGCATTCAGATATCGAAATAATTAATTATGATTATGATATGGATGAAGATATAGTAAAAACATATAATCCAGGCACTTTACTTCCAGTAGCAATTTTTTATAAAGATGATATAGAAGTAGATAGATTAAATGGTGAGAAAACAGTAAAAGAAATAGAAGAAGTAATAAACAAATATAAGTAGGTGTCACAATGAAAAAGAAATTATTATTATTTTTTATGTTTTTATTTCTATTATTACCAATAGGAGTAAAAGCAGAGGAAGAAGTTATTGATATTCATTTATTTTATTCAATTACATGTCCTCACTGCAAAGAAGAAAAAGAGTATTTATCTGAACTTGAAAAAAGTGATAAATCTATAAGAGTTCATTTATATGAAGTTACCCAAAATAAAGAAAATAGTGCATTATTAGATAAAGTACAAAAACTAATAAATGGAGAAACTCCATATGTACCATATACAGTAATAGGTAGCAAATATCGTGTAGGATTTAATAATTCAACAAAATTAGAAATTGAAAACATTATTAAATCCTATAGAAAGGGTGGCTATGTCGATATTGTCGGTGGTATTGAATTAGGTGAAATAACTGAAGACAATGCCGAAGAGTATATAGCTCAAAGTGATGTTAAAGTAGATAACCAGGTTGACTTACCGGTACTAGGAAAAGTGGATCCTAAAAAAGTTAGTTTACCATTAATCGCCGTTGTTATAGGATTAGTTGATGGATTTAATCCTTGTGCTATGTGGGTATTAATATTCTTAATAAGTATGTTATTAGGGATGAAAGATAAAAAGAAAATGTGGTATTTAGGTTCATTATTTATAGCAACTTCAGCCGCTGTTTATTTACTATTTATGGTTGCATGGCTTAACTTCGTTATGCGAGTAACAGAGATAAGATGGATTCAAATAGTAATTGCAGTGGTAGCTTTAGTAGGGGCCTTAATAAATATAAGAAGTTATTTAAAAGAAAGAAAAAAAGATGCTGGTTGCCAAGTAGTTGATGATAAAAAGAGAAAGAAAATATTTGAAAGAATAAAGAAATTTACTCATGAAAAAAGTCTTTTATTAGCAAGCTTAGGAGTTATTGCATTAGCAGTATCTGTTAATGTTGTAGAACTAGCGTGTTCAGCAGGACTACCAGTATTATTTACTAATATTTTAGCACTTAATGAAGTAAGTACTGAAATGTCTAGTCTTTATATATTAATTTATATATTCTTCTTTATGTTAGATGATTTAATTGTATTCAATGTAGCGATGTTTACTTTAAAGGTAACAGGAGTAACTACTAAATATACAAAATATACTCACTTAATTGGAGGATTAATTATGCTTATAATAGGAATCCTTCTAATATTAAAACCAGAGTGGATAATGTTTAATTTCTAACTTTGACAAGAATAATTATTTATGTTATTATTAGTATGTAAGTAAAAAACCTTACATATAATAAAAAAGAGGAACATTCAGCTTGGTCATGTTGAATGTCGCCTCATATGTGGTGACATTTAATTCAGTGATGAATTAAGTGTCTTATTTTTTTATTACCAGTACCAACAAGGTAGACAGTAGTAAAATTATAGAAATGAGCTCTAGAACTCTTATAATAAAAGTTTTAGTTTTCATTATATCTACCTCCTTTCTTTATCAAGATTGGAGGACGACACTCAACAATCAAATGTTCCTAAAAAGCATTATATAATAGATGTGTTTACAAAAACAATCGAACAAGTACATTTTTTTAATAAAAATTATTAAATTCATTTTGACAATATAAATAGGCAATGTTATTATCGATGTGTAAGCAATAGTCTTTGCTTACACAAGAGGAACATTCAGTTTTGTCACGTTGAATGTCATCCTCTATGATGGGGAGACACTCTACAAATACAGAGTGTCTATATTTTTATTGCTATTACCAATAAGGTAAGGAGTAATAAAATGATAGCAATAAGACAAAGGGCTTTTACAATAAAAGTTCTTTTCTTCTACAAAAAATACTTCTTTGTAATTAATGTTAAACTCCTTGCATAATTTATAGTAGTGTGCTACACTTAACTAAGTGAAGAAGTTCACTGAACTTGTATTTTGACTATTATTCTCTCTTAATTTAAAAAAAGATAAAATAATGTCTCTAGAACGTTCCAATATTTAAATTAAGGAGGGAAAAAAGATGGCTGAGTATAAAGATAAAACAATCAAATGTGTAGATTGTGGTACTGAATTTACTTTTACTGCAAGAGATCAAGAATTCTATGCTGAAAAAGGTTTTACTAATGAACCAAAAAGATGTAAAGCATGTCGTGATAAGAAAAAAGCAGAAAAAAGAAATGCAACTAATAATGCTAACTAATAAAGACTAAAAAGTCTTTTTTTTTAATGAGAAATGCCTTATAATATAAAAGAAATATGTTGAAGGGAAGATTTATTATGAATGACAAACAAGTAAAAGAAATAACTAGTCGTGATGAAGACTTTGGAAAATGGTATACAGATGTATGCAAAAAAGCTGATTTAGTAGATTACTCATCAGTTAAAGGAAGTATGATTATTCGTCCATATGGATATGCTATATGGGAGAACATCCAAAAAGTATTAGATAAAATGTTTAAAGATACAGGACACGAAAATGTACAAATGCCTATGTTTATACCAGAAAGTCTATTAAACATTGAAAAAGAACATGTAGAAGGTTTTGCTCCAGAAGTAGCATGGGTTACTCAAGGAGGAAGTGTAAAGCTAGATGAAAAAATGTGTGTTAGACCGACTAGTGAAGTTTTATTTTGTGAACATTATAGTAAAATAATTAAATCTTATCGTGATTTACCTAAACTTTATAACCAATGGTGCACTATTGTTAGATGGGAAAAAGAAACTAGACCTTTCTTAAGAAGTAGAGAAATACTATGGCAAGAAGGTCATACAATGCATGCAACTAGCAAAGAGGCTAAAGAAGAAACACTAAAAATGCTAGGAGTATATGAAAATTTTCAAAGAAACTATCTAGCACTTCCAGTAATAGTAGGTAGAAAAACTGATAAAGAAAAATTTGCAGGTGCTGAAGAAACATACTCACTTGAAGCGATGATGTATAATGGAGTAGCACTACAAAATGGTACAAGTCATTACTTTGGAAACCATTTTGCTAAAGCATTTAATATTCAATTCTTAAACAAAGAAAATAAACTAGAAACACCATATCAAACATCATGGGGATGCTCTACTAGGATGATAGGAGCCATAATAATGACTCATGGTGATGATAGAGGATTAGTATTACCTCCTAATATCGCACCAACTCAAGTAATTGTTATACCTATCGGAAATGATTCTAGAATAGAAGAATTAACCAATAATATTACAAATCAATTAAAAGAAAAAGACATAACTGTTAAAGTAGATAATACTGATAAAACACCAGGATTTAGATTTGCAGAAGCTGAAGTAAAAGGATATCCAATAAGAATAGAAATAGGTAAAAGAGATTTAGAAGCTAATGTAGTAACACTTGTAAGACGTGATACTTTAGAAAAAATCCAAGTTAATACAGATGAAGTACTACTTAAAGTACAAGAACTACTAGTGACTATTCAAAAAGATATGTATGATAAAGCATTATCAAGACGTAACAGTATGATTTATACAGCAAATAATTATGAAGAAATGAAAGATATTGCAACTAATAAAAATGGATTTATCAAAGTTAATTGGTGTGGTAACCAAGCATGCGAAGATAAAATCAAAGAAGAATTAGGAATCAAATCACGTTGTATAATTAATGATGAAGCACCAGATGGACCTTGCGTTTGCTGTGGTGATAAAGCTGTTACTAAAATTTACTTTGGAAAACAATATTAATTAAAAGTTCGTAAGAACTTTTTTCTTTTGCCTTTTTATTCGACACATTTCGATTATCACTTTTTGTATCATAATAGTGGTGATAATATATGAATAAAAAGTTTTTAATTCTAACAATTCTAGCTATCTTATCAGGACTTATTCTAGGAAACGCCTTTTACAAACAATATGAAAAAGAACAACACCTAGACAATAAATACAATTCATATTTGTTACAATTAGGTGTATACGATTCCAAGGAAGAAATGCAAAAACATATTACTAACATTGAAAACTATACAGTAATTGAAAATAATAAAAAATACTATGTATATGTAGGGATGAGTACCAAAAAAGATAATGCTAAAAAAGTAGCTAATGTCTTTCATGAACAAAATATTGATGTAACTATCAAAAAAAGTGTAATTAATAATATAGAATTTATAAGTAATTTAGAGCAATTTGATATTCTATTAGATACTGCAACAAGTAATGAAGACATAATGTCGATTAATGATGTAATTCTATCAAGTTATGAAGAAATTGTCCTAGAAGATTAGGAAATTCAAAAGATAAAGATAATAATATAATTGGGGTGATTATATGAATTATCTTATAAAAGATATAAAAGAAGAAGAGCGTCCTAGAGAAAGATTGCTTAGTCAAGGAGTAAATGCTTTATCAAATGAAGAATTATTAGCAATTATCTTAAAAACAGGAACAAAAAACAAGTCAGTAAAACTACTAGCACTAGATATCTTAAACTTAGTTGACAATATAACTGATTTAAAAGAAATGACAATAAATAAATTATTAGAAGTAAAAGGAATAGGAAAAGTAAAAGCAATAGAACTTCTAGCAACAATTGAATTAGGAAAAAGAATAAATATTGAGAAAAGAACAAGTAAAATAAAATACAACAATCCTAGAGATATTTACTTAAGTAATAAAAATCTCTTTCTTGATAAAAAACAAGAATATTTCTACTGCATTTATTTAAATAATAAAAATGAGTTTATTGAAAGGAAACTATTATTTATGGGAACAGTAAATCGAAGTGTAGTACATCCAAGGGAAGTATTTAAATATGCATATTTATCATCAGCAACAGGGATTATATGTATGCATAATCATCCAAGTGGAGATGTAACGCCATCTAAAGATGATATTGTATTTACTAAAGCATTAGTAGAAGTAGGAAGAATCCAAAATATTCCTATTCTTGACCACATAATAATGGGGGATGAAGATTATTACAGTTTTAATGACCATGGCATAATTTAGGAGGGCTAATGAAAAAACTAGCAATTAAACGAAGAATAATTATGATTATTTTAACCGCATTATTATCTTTTATAATGCTATTTTTTTCTATTAAATATAATTGGAACTTTTCCTATATACTTAAAGATATATTTTATTTTCCCATTCATGTTATACCTAGTAATAATGAAAAAATAGCATTCTCTAAAAGAGAAAATGAATTAGAACAAGAACTAAAAGATATGAAAGAATTATTAAAAATAGATAACACCTTAACAGAATTCGATATAGTTAATGCGACTGTAATAAATAGAAATACCTCATATTGGAATAGCGAAATTACTATTAATAAAGGAACAAAAGATAATCTAAAAGAAGGTATGGCAGTAATAGATGGTTATGGATTAGTAGGAAGAATAGAAAAACCAGGATTAACTACTTCAGTAGTAAAATTAATTACTAGTAACTTAAGTAATAATAAAATATCAGTAAAACTTTGGAGTAACAATAACAGTATCAATAAGATTTTAGAACAAGATGATAATAATAATTTAATAATTAGTGGAATAGATAATAATTATGTTTTTAACATTGGAGATATAGTAACCACTAGTGGATTAAGTGATATATATCCATCAGGTATTACAATAGGAAAAGTATCAAAAATAGAAAGTGATAAATTTGGACTAAGTAAGAAAGCCTATATAACAAGAACAAGCAATTTAGATGATATTAGATTTGTATCAGTCTTAATAAGGAAGGCTAAATGAAAAAGATAATAATATTACTAATATCACTTTTATTAGATGGATTAATTCCTAACATTACTTTATATAATATAAATAATCTTACTTACTTTACTCCAATGTGTACAGTAATATGTTTAATATTCTTATATAATGACAAAGACTTTATAAAATTATATTTAGAGATATCTATTATTTATGGAAGTCTATACATGAGTAATATATTATTATCTTTTATATTATTCTTTTGTGTAATGATAAGTATAAAACTAATGAAAAAAATATTGGAAGATAATCTTTTCATCATAATTTTAGAAATACTAATAGTAATGACTATCTTTGATGGAATATATTTTCTAATATTATCAATATTAACTAGTAACTTTATCTTTAATAATTACTTATATAAATTTACACACTCATTACTATTAAACATAGTATATGGATTAATTTTATATAAGATAACTAAAAAAGGTTCTAAATTTAACTATTAGATAATACCTTATAATGGGTGATAATAGTGGAAGAATTAAGTAAATTTTACAATAAGAAAAAGAATATTAAAGAAAGTACAAATAATCATAAATTTCTTTATAAAATGATAACTAAAATATTAATATGTCTAATTATATTCGTTAGTTTATTAATAGTAATAAAAGTAAATCCAAAACTAAAAGATAAAATAGGTAAGGTTGTTTATGAAGACCAATTTTCTTTTGCTTATATCAATAACTTATATAAAAAGTATTTTGGAAATATATTACCTTTTGATAATATAGCACCTACTGATGAGAAAGTATTTAATGAGAAATTAAAATATAATGAAGCTAGTTTATACAAAGATGGAGTTAAATTAAGCGTTAATAATAATTATTTAGTACCTATTATTGAAAGTGGTATAGTAGTATTCATTGGTAATAAAGAAAACTATGGTAATACTATTATAGTACAACAAATTAATGGAATAGATGTATGGTATGGAAATGTATCAATTGGTGATATAAAAATATATGATTATGTTAGTAAAGGTGCTTTATTAGGGGAAACTATAGATGATAAGCTTTACTTAGTATTCCAAAAAGAAGGGAAATATCTAGATTATAAAGACTATATTTAAAATAAGTTATATTCATCCATTATACTTAGGTATCATTATTATTTCCTTAGCATCAGGACTATTTAAAAACGTAATATTCTTTTCAAGTATAATTTTTATTCATGAATTAGGACATTATTCTATGGCCAAGTTGTTAGGATGGAACGTAGATAAAATATATTTCTATCCATATGGGGGATACACTAAATTTAATGATGATTTAAATAAACCTAAAAAAGAAGAACTGTTAATTATGTTAGCAGGGCCTATTACTCAAATTATATATTTTTTTATCATGACTTTTTTTCTAGAAAATAATAATTTAGAATTATTTAAGAGTTATCATTTATCTATTTTATTTTTTAATCTATTACCTATATATCCATTAGACGGAGGAAAACTTCTTAATATAGTTTTGAATTATTTTCTATCTTTTAGAAAGAGTTTTAAAATGACTATAGGAATATCTTACCTAGTAATACTTAGTGTCATTATGATCGTTTTTAAAAAAGAAATGGATTTATCTCTAAGTTTATTCATGGTTATAATCCTAGTATTTTGTAAATTGACAGATGAGTTAAAAAAAGAGAAGTTTTACTTTAATAAATTCTTACTTGAAAGATATATAAAAGATTATAAATTCCCCAAAATAAAGGTTATTAAGAGTATTGGCAATATGTCAAGAGATTACAAACACGTCATATTTGATAAAAATAAAACTAGGAGTGAAAAAGAAGAATTATCTAAGTATTTTCGACAATAACTACTATTTTTTGTAAACTTTATGTAAAGAATATTGACTTTAAATTAAGACCTTTGCTAGAATTAAATTACAGTATGTATAGTAGAGGGGGAAATACTATGGAGAAAGAAAAAAATAAGAAGACAAAAATAGTCAAAGAACAAGACATAATAAAAGATAGTGATTATGAAGATTCTGACGATAAGAAAAAAATACTTATTATCATATTAATATTAGCTATCTTAATTGGAGGTTTTGCATACGTAAGAAGTTTAGATAATAAACCAAAAGACGATGATAAGAAAAATGAAGAACCTGTTGTAAAACCAGATGATGACAAGAAACCAACAGAAGAAGAAGTAAAACCACCAGTAAATAATAATCCAACAACACCGAGTGTAACACCAGTAAAAGAAGAAGTGGATATCTGGGCAGATTTAAAAGATTTACCTAGTGAAGTAGAATTAGGTAGTGAATTTAATTTACCAGATGCAACTACAGATGATAATGGTAATAAAATAACTGCAACTAAAAAAATCGTATTTGAATATATGAACGAAATAGCAGAAATAGATGAATTCTTTACTGAAACTTTAGGAGAATTTACTATTACTTATACATTTACATTTAGTGATGGTAGAGTAGAGTCTAAAGAAGTTAAAATTAAAATAGTAGATACTAAAGAACCAGTAATTAATAATATTGTTGATGGACAATACTTCAATACTGATGTAACACCAGAAATTATTGAATTTGGACCATATACAATGTTATTAAATGGACAAGAATATAATGGAGAAGCTATTACAGAAGAAGGAACTTATACATTAATAGTAGTAGAAGATAGTGAAGAAGCTAAAGCAATTCAAGTAACATTTACTATTGATAAGACTGTTCCAGTAATAAATGGACCAAGAGATGGAGAATATTACCCAGATGGTGATACAGTTTTAATCGAAGATGTTAACTTAGATACAATAGTTGTAACACGAAATGGTGAAGAAATAAGTTTTGTTAATGATGAAACAGTTTTATCAGAAGAAGGAATTTATGTTATTACTGCAACAGATAAAGCAGGAAATAAAACAATAGTTACTTTCACAATCGATAGAACAGCACCAATAATAAATGTAGAATATTCTGCTGATGGAACAGAATTAGTTGAAAAAGTAACAGTTACTATTACTTCTAATGAAAAATTACAAGAACTACAAGGATGGACATTATCAGAAGATGGATTAACTCTAACTAGAGAATATACAAGTAATACTTATGAAGAATTACAAGTATCAGACCTTGCAGGTAATAAAGTTAATGTAACAATAGATTTAAATTATATTGGAAATAAAGTTACTTATGATCCAAGCCTAACACTAGAAAACCTAGTAGCAAACAAAGTAAAAGCAACAATTACTTCATTAAAACAATTAACTCTTGATGAAGAAGGTTGGAAAGAAATAATAGAAAACGAACTATATAAATATGAAAAAATATATAGTACAAATGGTAAATATGAAGTATCTTATACTGATAGTGATAACAACACAGGTATAATTGAAATAAATATTGACATTGAATTAGATGAATTATTTGTAGAATATAAACAAGATGCTGTAACTCAAGAAGTAACTGCATATGTAACAACCCTAGAAGAAGTAAAAGATATTCCGGAAGGTTGGGCATTAGATGAAACATTATCAGATGAAAACAAATTTGTATACTACAAAAACTATAGTGAAAATGTAGAATACGAACTAGTTGAATTCTTAACTGAATCTAAACATTATGCAGCAACAATCATTATCGATTCAATTGATAAAACTGCACCGGTTGCAAATGCATCTATTACTTACTTAAAAGATGAAAATGATGATAAAACTTCAGTAATTATTACAGTAATTGCAGATGAAGAAATACAAGCAGTTGAAGGTTGGGCATTATCAGAAGATAAAACAACTCTTACAAAAATAATTAATAGAGGTGTAGCAGAACCAACTGAAGAACAACAAGGAAATGTTACAATAAAAGACCTAAAAGGTAATGAAACAGTTGTAGAATATAGCTATAATTGGAATTAAGACCGCAAGGTCTTTTTTTTTGAACATTTAAGTGTTATTATATTATTATTAGGAGACTGAATATGAAAAAAGAACATAATATTTTATATCGAATATTAAGACCAATTACTAAATATTTATTTCTAATATTTTATAGACCAAGGATTATAGGAAAAGAAAATATTCCTAAAAAAGGAAGAGTAGTAATATGTGGTAATCATACTAATATTATGGATATACCATTATTATTTTGTACTACTAAAAGGACAATTCACTTTCTTGCTAAAGATGAATTATTTAAAGGGCTAGGTAAATATTTCTTTAAAGCTATGGCGTGTATTCCTGTAAATAGAAGGACTAAAGACCATAATGCTTTAGAAAAAGCTATAGAGGTTTTAAACAAAGATGAATTAATTGGAATATTTCCAGAAGGAACATTTAATAAAACTAAAGATATAATTATGCCATTTAAATATGGAGCCGTTTCTATGGCATCTAAAACCAACAGTACTATAGTACCTTTCTCCATAACTGGTAAATATAAATTATTTAAGAAAAACAGTATAACTATATGTTTTGGAGAACCATATAAAATTAAAACAGATGATTTAACAACAGCAAATAATGAATTAATGGAAAAAGTAAAAGAATTAATTATAAAAAATAGAGGTGAAAAGTAATGAAAAAAGTATGGAATATTATATCAAAAGTATCAAGCTTCATTTTATCAATAACCTTATTTCTAGGAATAGTACTTTACTTAGTATTAACAATATCAACCAAAGTGCTTACTAAAGAAAATGTAAAAGAACTAGTAGAATATTCAAATATTAACGAAATGTTAGGAGATGACTTATCAGATTCTTTATATTCTATCGCAGATGATAATAATATCGATAGAGGAATAATCGATGGAGTAGTTAATTCAAAAGAGTTTAAAGAATTACTAGGAGAATATTCAGGAAGTGTAGTAGAAAATATTTTATATGGTAATGAAATAAAAAAAATAACAAGTACTGAAATAGTCAATATTGTAGAAAAAAACTTAGATATCGCTGCTAATGAAATGGGATACACTCTAAGTAAAGAACAAAAAGAAGGTATCCTAAATGAAGTAGATAAAGTAGCAAAAGAAGCAATTGCTAATATTGATATTGAAGACAATATGACTAATGAAGCACTAAACAATATCAAAGTAATAAGAACTATCTTTAGTGATACAATTAAAATAGTTACACTAGTAATACTAATAGTAATAATTGTAATAATCGCCCTTATAAATTGGTCAACTTATAAATTTGCTATATGGATAGGAATACCAACTGCAATATCAGGAGCTATATTTACCGCATTAGGATATGCCCTTGGTAATATGATAACAATTACTAACTATCCACAAGCATTTACAGATTTCATTGCCAAAGATATTTCAGTTATCTTTAGTAAATCAGGAGTAATTACCCTAGTAACAGGAATTGTTGAAATAGTTTATTACAAAGCTATGAAAAAGTTCTTCAACAAAGACAATATCAATTGATATTGTTTTTTTATGGCAAAATTTACCAACAAAATTCTACATACCCCCTCAGTTGTCTACTTTAAGTTTACCATTACACATTACACTTAATTAAAAAAGTTGGTTAAGTTTAGAGAAAACTTCCCGCATAACCAAATTTCTTGTTTAAGGATTTAAAACCCCATAAAATAAAGATATTTATTGCATTTTTTTGACAAAAATGATAACATATCAGTGAAATTCAGTTAAATTTGTGCACGCCAAAAGGCGGGAGGCTTGAAAAAATTTTTTTGGATTAAGGTAACATCCCGCTTGGTTATGTAATGAGTTACTGTATTTTGGCTATTTTAAATGATTATTTTTTTAATAATCTTATAGAGAGATTGATATTGTCGTTATCAATCTTTTTTATTTTGAACTTATCTATATTCTTTTTCCCAATAAACAATAAAGCAATATCATAAGGAGTGTTGTTGTTTAATGATAATCTTGGTGTTGAATTAATGTGAGATGCAAGTAAATTGCAATCTTCCTGAGTTAATCCAGCAAAAGAGGTACCTTTTGGTAAAACATATCTAATGTATTCGTGATTTTTTTCTAGAGTACCTTTTTGCCAGGAACAATTAGGTTCACAATAGAAAACAGAAATTAATTTTTCACCTGTTTTAAAATCAATCTCAATACTTTCGGGGTCATAAAACTCTGAACCATTATCTGTTAAAATTACTTCAAATAATCTTTTGAACTCGTTAATACCAATTAAATCTTTAATGTAATTAAACACTTCGGTTACATATTTAGACTGCTTGTAAGGTAATAAAAATATAAGCATAAAATTGCAATTTCTAAACAATAAAGTAAGAAAACATTTACCACCTTTACCACCAGAGGTACCAATAACAGTGTCCATTTCTACTATTGAACAATTTGGGTTAAGTTCGACGTAATCCTTAAAATTAGTATAGAATCTACCGATTTTAATTTTAGGATTACATTTTTCTCTTGATTCGTTATTGTATTCTTTGTTAATTTTGAATCTTACTTTTCTCTGCAAATCAACATTTCTTACATTTAATATTCCTAAATCAATATACTTATAAAATGTTGACTTAGAAAAGGGCAAGACTTCAGAGTGTGAAATAAAGACATGATTAACAGAGTGATGATTGTGAACCATAAGTGGTGAGACAATTTCATTTATTGAAGCAATTTCTTCTTTTGTAATTTTTAAGTGACTTCTTGATTTAACAAGAGTAGAACAATATTCATTATGTGCAACATCGTGAGAATAGCTGTATTTAAATCTTCTACAATTATTAAACTTTGAACAACTATTGCAAACGTATGGTGGTTTGCTTTCATAGCAGCAAGGATTATTGTTGCAATATGTAGTAGTTCTCAAATATCTATGTTTTTTTACTTCATCTGATATAGTGGTTCTATCTTTACCGATTCTGTTTGATATTTGTGTAAAATTATAATTGTTATTTAAAAATTCCTCAATGATACATCTATCTTCAAATGTTAGATGTTTGTATTTTTTAGCTTTCACAATAATCTCCTTTCACATAAGCCAAAATACAAAGATGTATTATAAATGATTTCTAAATAAGTAACAAATAAAGAGGACCTTTATTTGAAAAAACTATTATAATTAGGAATAAATTAGTCAAGGGTATACAAGTTCACATACGTTCACCCTTGACTAAAAAAGCATTTTCCCCAAGGAATTCCAGAGTTAAAATCCCATTATTAAAAAAACGGGACTTTACATAAAAATTTTACTGTCTAAAAAAATGATAACATTTCTATTGCCAAATCCCTAGGGGGGGGGGGTATAATGAGTATAGATAAAATAAAATACGGAGAGAGAAATGGAAGAGAAGTATATGAAGAGTAAGAAAATAATTATGATAACGATGTGCTGTTTAATATGTGTAATGGCAATAGGGTATGCAGCATTTGCAACAAATTTAACTATTAATGGTACAGCAAATATTACTTCAACTTGGAAAGTACTATTTACTAAGATAGAAGAAGTATCTAAAACTAGCGGAGTAACTATTACAAAAGTACCAACAGCCGAAGGAACAAATGCAACATTTAACGTAGATTTAAAAAGTCCTGGAGATAAAATAGTATACAAAATAACAGTAGCAAATCAAGGAACATTAGATGCGATAATAAACGATATTACTGCAAGTGAAACTGGAAGTGACGCAATTAAGTTTGAAATAACAGGTATTAAAAAAGGAGATAAACTAGCAAAATCAGCAACTACTACTTTTAACGTAACAATAAGTTATGACTCAAATGTAATAAGTCAACCTAACGTAACTGACAATACTTTAACAATGAGTATTAACTATGTGCAAGATGTAAATCAAACAGTAAAATCAGAAGACTTAACAGTTGAAACAACTAAATTATCTGCCGTAATACTAAAAGACAATAATGCCCAACCGGATACAAATATAGATTTTTCACAAATAAGTAGTGATACAAATGGAAAAGGGTTGTATTACACAAATAAAAATACTGAAGATGGTAAAACAACTTACTATTTTAGAGGTGCAGTAGAAAATAATTATGTAGCATTTGGGGAAACAGATGAAGGAATGTGTACATATAAAAATGCGCAAATAATAATTTTAGATTCAGATGGGAATCAGATTTATAATTCTAATGAAGAAGGTTCTACTACCACTAAATCGTTATGCCAGTCAACAAACGTTTGTGAAGTACATCATAATGATGAATTAATTGGAGCTATGATTGGTATCAATGAAGAAGCTTGTCTTTCTGAAAATAGCAATGCAGATTTTGTTAATAAAGGCTTAATGGCGGTATGGACAAATGAGAAAGCAACTTTTGCTTATAAATTAATGCAATGGCAAATAGTAAGAATAAACGAGGATGGAAGTATAAGAATTATCAAACAAGATTCAATAGGCAAAAGTTACTTTAATAGTAATAATAGAGATGCATCAGATGTAGGATACATGTATGGAACAGCTGGTTCAACAACGTATGAGGTCGTACACGCAAATATTAATTCAAGTACAATCAAGACGGTATTAGACAATTGGTATAAAACAAATCTAATCAATTACTCATCATCAATAGCAGATGCAGGATTTTGTGGAGATAGAGGTATATGGAGCGGCGAAATAGGAATATATACTATCTATAGAGCGTACGAAAGATTGGGTGAAAACAAAAACCCACAATTCGGATGCTCACAAAATAATGATTTATATACTACATCAACTAGTACAAAGGGAAATAAGGCATTAACATATCCGATAGGATTAATAACAGCTGATGAGGCTGCTTATGCAGGTGGTGTAGATACGACAGTAAATGAAACGTATTATTTGGTCCGTGGCGAAAATTTCTGGACAATAACTCCTGGTAATACAAGGAGTTTTGGTTCCAGCGTATGGTATATTAGTTCAAACGGAATGCTTGGTGGCTATAATGATGTCGTTAATTACAATATAGGAGTTTATCCAGTCATCAATCTTAAATCCACAGTTGAAATTACAAGTGGTGACGGAACAATTGATAATCCATACGTTATTAAAACAAATTAAACTTGATTAAAGTGGCTTGTATAAGTCACTTTTTTCATTAAATTATAAAAAAAGTTAAATTTATGTATTCAAAAATAATAAAAGTATGTTATAATCAAAGAGCATTGGTGATAAATGGACTGTTAGCTCAGTTGGTAGAGCAACTGACTCTTAATCAGTGGGTCTAGGGTTCGAATCCCTAACAGTCCACCATTTGCAAGCAAAGTCTGACAGGGTTACTTGCCAGACTTTTTTTAATAAACTATTTAACAAAAATCAATAACGTGTTAAAATATAAACATAAATAATAAGGAAGACTTATTAAACTTGGAGGTAGTAAGATGAAAAAGAAAACTGTAATAGTAGGAATAATTATAGCTGTTATTTTATTTGGTAGTATTTTAATATCTACTTTAGGAACTAAAACTAACGAAAAAAATAATGAAAATAATAAAGCAGAACAAGGTACAACTAGTTTTAGAACTAAAATGTTGTCCATGGATTCACTAGATTTATCGAGAGAAGAAAAACTAGTATTAGAGTATTTTGATAATAGTTATACTAGATTAACTAGTAATATTGCACTAGTAACTCAAAAGTACACAAATCTATTTAAAAATATGAAATTATATGTAGAAGGTGATGTACTAGAAATTATTGAATCAGATGACGAAAATTACAAAGCAATCATAAAATTATATGATGATGACTACGATATTTTAGAAGATGAAAATCACTATTGTGTAATTGAAGGAAATCAACAATTAAAAAGATTCCAAAAAGGTGACCACATATCTGCATATGGAACTTTTGAAACAAGTGAGTTAACTTACTATAATAATGAAAAATATACAATGCCTAAACTTGCAACTGATAAATGGATAGAGAACGGTGCTAAATTCAGTAATGACGAAGTAAGGATGATTGCCAAATATATCTTTGGTGAAAATATTAGATTTGATAATCCAAAAGGATGTGCTTTCAATAGATACTGTGAGAATTATCCATTAATGGGATACCTAGTAAAATTAGAAAATCCTAAAAACTCCAATTATACAATGTTTAATATATTTAAAGGTGGAGGATTTATAGAAGTTGGTTATTGTACTAATGAAAACTTTGATGAACTATGTAGTTCTACTCAGCAATATGTAAATGTAGCATATGATTATAAGCATTTTATAATCCTAACATATGAGACAGCTACTGAAACCGTTTACATGGAATACTATGATAGAGATTTCAATAAGATTTGGCGTAAAGAATTAGACAAAGAAGGCAATATTGATAGTTCTAAAGCTAGAGGTTATTACGACTATAATAATAAATATTTAACTTTTGTAATGGATGGCTATTTATACCTTATTGATTTAACTGATGGTAGTGACGTTATTTCTCCAGTTCTAATAGGAAGTGACCATGAAATTGTTATGTGTAAAGATTATATTCTATTATTTGGTTATAGTAAAAAAGACTATATCATAAAACTAGGATATGATGGAAAAGTTCAAAAGAAAGTAGACATAACTGATTCAGAAATTACTTCAATAAATTCAAATAAAATTCAATTAATAGATAATAAAATAGTTGTTATGATTGATGGTGAAACTAAAGAAAATCAAAGAGTCTATAAAGTATTAAAACTAGATAAAGACCTAAATTTTGAAACTCAATCAGATGATATTTAATATTTAAAATTACAAATAAAAGGTTGACTATTGTTTATATATTCATGTATAATGTTATATGTCAACCGTGGTCATGGAGACGTACTCAAGAGGCTGAAGAGGCGCCCCTGCTAAGGGTGTAGATCGGGTAACTGGT
>OLHG01000055.1_pt1 | contig 82421 bp, 73 predicted proteins | sample 1605971 | NCBI WGS metagenome assembly OLHG01 (sample SAMN03283289) | human gut metagenome | biome: human-associated habitat; material: feces | host: Homo sapiens | place: Peru | collected 2012 | reverse complement strand
AGCATCACAAAGCCCGTCGCCCAAATCACTTTGCCGCCGAGAATAAACAGCAGCAGACCGCCAATGTTTGACGTTGCGTTAAGTAATTTGGCGTGAGCAGTGGCTTTGGCGAGGTTGAATCCGCACAGCGTAACGAAGGCCAGCGCGTAAAACGATCCGGCAGCCGGGCCAAAAAATCCATCGTAAAAACCGACGCAGCCCCCCGCCACCAGCGCAAATGGCAGTCCATACATCCGACGCTGGCGATCTTCTTCTCCCAGTTTGGGCATCAGTAAGAAATAGAGGCCGATACAAATTACGAGGATCGGTAAAATCTGCCGTAAGACATCAGCCTGAACGTATTGCACCAGCAGTGCGCCACTCATTGAGCCGACAAAAGTCATGGCGATATTGAGTTTTTGATCGCTTAAACTAACCACTTTACGGCGAATAAAGTAGATAGTGGCGGAAATAGAGCCACCACAGGCTTGCAGTTTATTGGTTGCCAGCGCATTAGCGGGAGACATCCCCGCTGCCATTAATGCCGGAATCGTGAGTAACCCACCACCACCGGCAATCGAGTCGATAAATCCCGCCAGCATGGCGACAAAAAAGAGAACTCCCAGCAGCAGCGGGGAAACCATAAACAGGCTATTAAACGTTTCCATTAGATCACGTGCTCATCCAGTAGCGCCTGGCAGGAAGGCGGCAACGGAGGCGGTGTCTTCTTCTCAGGCTTTGTTGTTCCCGGTTTTGGAGGTTCAAACCAGCTTTGCAGTTCTGCCCCGCAACCATCGCCTGGTGGCGGTAAAGGTTGATCCTCACACTCCAGACTATCGGCAGGACAACGTAATCGTACATGCATATGCGCGCGATGCTGGAACCAGGGTCGCACTTTGCGCAACCAGTCGCGATCGGTGCCCGCATCAAGGCAAAGTTGTTGCTTAATCGCCGGATTAACAAAAATGCGCGTGACGTCTTTGTCCTGGGCGGCGAGTTTGATCAAGCTGAAAATTTCTGGCTTCCACAGCGTCGGGACAACGTGTTTACCGTCGCGGGAAACTAAATCTAACGCTTGCGGGCGCAAGAGTTGCGCGGAGGTCCAGCGTGTTTTCGGCAGTTGCAGGAAGATATCGACATCCAGTCCGGTCTGGTGGCTGGCGTGACCGCCGTTGAAACGACCACCAGCAGGCATCCCCATATCGCCAATCAGCACCGTACCCATGCCCAGATTGCTCACCTGGCGACTCAGACGCTGGATAAACATCACCAGGTCTGGGTGACCGAAATAGCGACGCTGATCGGTACGCATGACCTGATAATGTTCGGACTGTATCGGCAGCGTGTCAGCGCCGACGATACAGCCATTAGAAAAACTGCCTATCGATTGTGCGCTACCCGGCACAGGTTGGGTTATTTTTTGCCACGGCGTCGCTGCCAGGCTGGCGCTACTGGCAAGCAGAGCCAGCAGCGCAATCGCGGTTTTGTTCATTTTTTACCAGCGTGGAATTTCAGTCTTCACATCGGCATTTTGCGCCCGCTGCCGTAACAGGTGATCCATCAAAACGATCGCCAGCATCGCTTCTGCGATCGGCACCGCGCGGATCCCAACACAAGGATCGTGACGGCCTTTGGTGATCATCTCAACTTCTTCGCCAAAGCGGTTAATAGTGCGCCCCGGCACGGTAATGCTGGAGGTCGGTTTCAGCGCCATGTGGGCAATGATTTGCTGCCCGCTGCTGATACCACCAAGAATGCCGCCCGCATGGTTGCTCTGGAAACCGTCTTTGGTGATTTCGTCGCGGTTCTGGCTGCCGCGTAGCCCAACCACGTCAAAACCGTCGCCAATTTCCACGCCTTTCACCGCGTTGATGCTCATCAGCGCATGGGCTATGTCGGCATCCAGGCGGTCAAAAACCGGCTCGCCAAGTCCGGCGGGTACGCCACTGGCAACGACGGTGACTTTCGCGCCGATGGAGTCACCCTCTTTTTTCAGCGCGCGCATCAGTTCATCTAACGCGTCGATTTTGTCCGGGTCCGGGCAGAAGAATGGATTTAGCTCGACCTGTGACCAGTCTTTGATTTCCAGCGGAATGTCGCCCATCTGGGTCAGGCAACCGCGAATCTCAATGCCAAATTTCTCGGCGAGATATTTTTTGGCAATCGCCCCTGCTGCAACGCGCATAGCGGTTTCACGGGCGGAAGAACGTCCACCGCCGCGATAATCACGCAGGCCGTATTTTTGTTCGTAAGTGTAATCGGCATGGCCTGGACGGAAAACGTCTTTAATTGCGCTGTAATCCTGAGAACGCTGGTCGGTATTTTCGATCAACAATCCGATGCTGGTGCCAGTAGTAACACCTTCAAAAACACCGGAGAGAATTTTGACCTGATCCGGCTCGCGGCGCTGGGTGGTATAGCGCGATGTCCCAGGGCGACGACGATCAAGGTCATGTTGCAGGTCCGCTTCCGTCAGCGGAATGCCTGGCGGAACACCATCGACGATGCAGCCGAGCGCCAGCCCGTGCGATTCGCCGAAGGTGGTTACGCGAAAGAGTTGTCCAATTGTGTTTCCAGCCATCACGGCTCCGTTATTGTTGTGTTTGCGTGTTTACTTAATCTTTATAAATCGCGAAATGTTCACGGGCCGCCAGCAGCTGCTCTTTGGTGAGCATAAACACACCATCGCCGCCGTTATCAAACTCCAGCCAGGTGAACGGAACATCCGGATATTGTTCCATAAGATGTACCATGCTGTTACCCACTTCACAAATCAGCACACCATCATCAGCGAGGTAATCTGCCGCGTTACCGAGAATGCGACGCGTCAGTTTCAGGCCGTCGGTGCCAGATGCCAGACCGAGTTCCGGCTCGTGGCGGTATTCGTTTGGCAGGTCGGACATATCTTCCGCATCGACGTACGGCGGGTTGGTGACGATCAGGTCGTACTGCACTTTCGGCAAGTCACGGAACAAGTCGGAACGAATCGGAATGACGTTGTGGATCAAACCGTGTTCTTCGATGTTCTGTTCAGCAACCGCCAGCGCGTCTGGAGAGATGTCCACCGCGTCGACTTCCGCTTCCGGGAAGGCATAAGCACAGGCAATGGCGATGCAGCCGCTACCGGTACACATATCTAAAATATGCTGCGGTTGCTTGCTGATGAGTCCGGCAAATTTATTGTTGATCAGTTCACCAATCGGCGAGCGCGGCACCAGCACGCGTTCATCGACGTAAAATTCATGGCCGCAGAACCAGGCTTTGTTGGTCAGGTAAGCCACCGGAATGCGTTCGTTGACGCGGCGGATCACGCGCTCAACAATACGGTGTTTTTCGCTGGAGGTCAGACGCGCGGTGCGCATGTCTTCCGGAATATCCAGCGGCAGGTAGAGTGAAGGCAACACCAGTTGCACGGCTTCATCCCACGGGTTATCGGTGCCGTGGCCGTACCAGATATTCGCCGCGCTGAAGCGGCTCACCGACCAGCGCAACATGTCCTGAATGGTTTGCAGCTCATTTACTGCTTCATCAACGAAAATTTTATCCACGTATTCCTCCAGGGCATGATCGCAATAATTTCGGCGGCTAGTTTGCCATGAAGATGACGATAAATCAGCATTCACGCGCGGTGAGTGAGGAAAAATACGTTTAAAACGATCGATTGCGCTACGAGTCGGGTAAACTGTAGGAAAATTAGAAATAGAGACAGATAAATGAAAAAGAAAACAACACTTAGCGAGGAGGACCAGGCGCTGTTTCGCCAGTTGATGGCGGGTACTCGCAAGATTAAGCAGGACACGATTGTCCACCGACCGCAGCGTAAAAAAATCAGCGAAGTACCAGTAAAGCGGTTGATTCAGGAACAGGCCGATGCCAGCCACTATTTTTCGGACGAATTTCAGCCATTATTGAATACCGAAGGTCCGGTCAAATATGTTCGCCCGGATGTCAGCCATTTTGAGGCGAAGAAGTTACGCCGTGGCGATTATTCACCGGAGTTGTTTCTTGATTTGCACGGTCTGACGCAGCTACAAGCCAAACAGGAACTGGGGGCGTTGATTGCCGCCTGCCGCCGTGAACATGTGTTTTGCGCCTGCGTGATGCATGGGCACGGGAAGCATATTTTGAAGCAGCAAACGCCGCTGTGGCTGGCGCAACATCCACATGTGATGGCATTTCACCAGGCACCAAAAGAGTATGGTGGTGATGCGGCTTTGTTGGTGTTGATTGAAGTGGAAGAGTGGCTGCCGCCGGAATTGCCCTAATAAATATTGCGGTATAAACGTCTTCTCCGACCAGGATACTGACCGGAGAAGAATTAACCCTACAACTCATTCAAAATGTACTGGAAACGACAGGTGGCATCGATTGGCTGCTGACTGCTGGTGTCGATCCGTATTTGCATATCATGCAGTTGCTTATCGGTAATTGGATGTGCTACCGGCGTTACTGTGACTTTGCTGTCGTCACACCCCGACGTGCTGAATGTGATCATATACGACATAAAGCGACAATAAGCGCCACGATCGTCCATTCGGCTTCCATCACACACCCGCCCGTCGCGCATCAGGTAAGTCGAGAGCGTTTGTGTTATGACTCCCCCCGTCGATTGCAGCGTTAGCATCTTGTTATGGAGGACGTAGTTCTCATTCCAGGAGATATCATAGGGGCCAACCGGCTCCGTTGGGCACTGGGTTTGTTTTGCTGATGGACCAATGTAAGTATAACCTCTCGCAGCAGTACTCACCGTGCTGGTACTGACCAACCACGGGCACCCGTGAGTTTCACCATGCACGATGATATCGACCCCCAGATCAACACATGACCATCCATCCGTAATCCCTGGGCAATTGGAGTTATCCACAGTATTACTCTGATGAGTGATATTCATCGTTGGTGCTGATCCCGGTCCCGTCCAAACCGTGTTAGGGATATTCCCCAACCACAACGTATATCCATCCTGTGCATATTCGCCATAATAGACCCCTTCCGGCGTCAAGACATCGATACGAAAGACAACTTTTGTTGTAGCCCCGTTACCCCAAAATCCGGTATAAGTCTTCACATCCCTGAATGTGACGTCCGCCCAGGCGGTTGCACTCAGTAGCCCGGTCAGCAGTAAAAAAAACAGTCCGCTCATTTTTTTCATGTTAAATATACTCAAACGTCGCAGTGAGGGAGGCCGTAAAGTCACCCATCGTCACATCCCGCCCGCTTTTTGCCTGTAGCCAGGCATTAAAATGCAGATCATTGTTGCCGCTGCTCAGCACAAATGTCGCCCCGCTGGTATTGTTGATTAGCACAGCAGTGCCGTCGGTCTTTTCCATGCCAATCCCCACACCTTGTGCTGTCGAAGCGGCATCCAGCGCCAGAAAACCGGGCTGCTCGCTGTCTTCCGTTCCGGTAAGTGTCACCCGAACCTCATACTGAGCAGGCCCTTTGCAATCTTTAAGCTGAAACACCACCGGTACGCGCGCAGATTGCCCGGTCACCATCAGATCTCTACGGCTGACCGTGGGGAAATGCACTTCCGCCAGCACCTCGCCCTGAACCACCAGCGTGCAGGACTTACTGAGTAAATTGCCGTAGAAATGCAGGTTGTCTGCCGCCTAAACATTCGGCGTCAGCAGCACCGCGGCCAGCGCAGCCGCGCAGTGAAATATCCGTTTTAGGCTCATTGATAATCCACCTGTAATGTTGCCCAGGCAGAAAAGGTTCCTTCGCTGAGTGAAGCATCACTGGCTTTCACCGGTACAGCTTGCAGCGTTGACGGGTTGATTTTCAGCGGCGTACCCAACGTGAACGGCTGGCCATTTTGTTGCAGCTCAATCCCCAGCCCGATGACGTTTGTCTCAATAGCCGCGTTATCGTAGCTGGTCTGGCTGCCCGTCCAGCTCAGTGTCATCTCCCAGGCATCGTCGCGCACGTCGGGATCGCATGTAATGGTATAGGGCACATTCTGGCGGAAGTTATTGCCGTTGATGTTGTCGATAATGACGTCACGAAACTCAACTTCAACGGTTTTCCCGTCACTGATGGCACAGGCGGGCGGCGAAACCAATGTGCCATGAAATGTGATATCGCTATCGGCCGCCTGTGCAATACCGCAATAACAACCGAATAAGCAGAGCGCAAATCGTTTCATTGATACTCCACCACCATTGTCATGGTTGCGCTAAACTCTGATGCCGTAAGCTGTGTGCCGCTTTGTTTCACCGGCACGGCTTCGAAACCCGGGCGCGAATTAACGTTAAACGGCAGCCAGTTATTACCCGCCAACGCAACCGGCGCATGGCTGGACGCATCCTGTATGCGAATGCCAAAACCATTGATGCCCGTACTGAGGACCGTTTCACCGTTAATGGTGGTGGTGGTCCCCTGTAACTGCATCTGTAGGTCATCGCTGACGCTGTTCGAACAGTTCAGGGTGTAACCAACAGGCTGCCGATAGTTGCTGCCGTCGATGTTTTTAATAATGACATTGCCAAACTCCACCGCGCTGCCTTTTACCGTACAGGGCGGCGGTGCATCCACCAGTATACGAAGCGTTAAGTTGACCGTTTTACTATCGGCCCAGGCGGAGCCGCAGGCCAGTAACACCATGCCAGCGACGGGTAATAAAACTCCTTTCATGCTGGATCTCCTGTCATTAGCCTTTTAGGCTTTGAGCTTCATCCACCTTGCAGGTGTCTCCTTCACAACGGAAGACCAGCGGTAAACGTGCGCCGTAGTCGTTGATGTAGGTCAGCACCGGAGCGCTGTTCATTTTTGCCTTTAACGGTTGTGACGTTTTCGGCGGCATCACCAGTGGTTTAAAGCCCGCAGCAGTTAGCCCCTTTTTCTGCGTACTGGCATCGCTGATAATGACATAATACGGCGTTGGGTTATTGACGGTATAGTCCTGGCCGCTGCGCGTGAGTGTGACCTTAAACTGCCACGGTTTTTTCATATCAATCTTCTCCAGCGCCTTTGGTCGCCAGAACAGTTTGATGCGGGTTTGCAACGCAATTTGCAGGGTGTTGGCTTTCCCGGACTTTGGCGGGATCTCACGCACATTGTAGTAGAACAGGCTTTCACGGTCAGACGGCAGCGTGTGAATGTCCGGCAGCGCCTGAATCTTCACCTGACCGTTCATCATGGCGTCAATACGCTGCACCGGTGGCAGTACCGCCAGCGGCGAAGTGATTTTGTTGCCCTTCTCGTCTTCCAGCCAGCTTTGCGCCAGATAAGGCAGCTTTTCGTTATTGTTGCGCAGGGTTACGCTTATCGATTTATCACTTTCGTTAAACACCAGACGGGTGCGATCCGGAGTGACTGATGCGTGCGCCGCCAGGTTGGTGGTGGTCAACAGTACCGCCAGCGTCGTGCTGACCACCATTGAACAGGATAATTTATAAAACATTGATTGTTCCTTAATCATATTATTGAGTGGCTGAAATTGACGTCGGCGCTTCAGATGGCGTGACCTGCCGAGTCTGGTTCTGAATAACGGGCTTAATTTCCGGCGCTAAAGAATCGGGGGCTGTCGTTCCCTTTTGTTCACACGGCAACAACAGGCCGCGGAACAGATCGGCAGGTAGCGGCTTCGGCAATACGATCTCGCATTGTGCGCTGCCTTCCCAGAACACCATCATATGCTCACCCGCATTGACCCCCGCCAGATAGACATTGCCTTCATCATCCACAATGCCAACCTGCTGCTGCTCGTCGTTTTTCACTTCCGCGCCAAACGGCGGGTAGCTACCGTCACGCAACCGCAGTACCGCCATCGCTTTTTGCCCGCTGATCACTTTGAATTTACGATAGCCGATTGCGCCTTCCGTCAGAGTCGCCTGCACCACCGACTGGGTGGCTTCCGCATCTTCCGGCAAGTTGTTTAAATCTATATACGCCTGATTGCGATAGTAGTTGTTAATATCGGCGACCACCGCCTTGCCAAACATATTGGTGTACACCGGCGCGCCGTTGCTTTCGACCGGCACGTTGGCAATACCGTCGGCGTCAATCAGCAGGCGTGTGCCGCCCATGTTTTGAGTGCGATGCAGCGCCCCACCGTGCGCGGTCAGCGTTGCCCCGCCCTGTAAGGCGATCCCCGCCGAACGGTATTCTCCTTCATGGTAGTTGGCGCTGAGATCTACCTTCGCCAACGTGCCGTCGTGGCTCAGATAACCATCCACGCTACCGTGCTGTTCGCTGGTGCCGACGTTAATCTGGTAGTGCGTTGCGTCATCGACGCGATTAAAGTAGCCGACCTGACTGCTGTCCGACCCGCTACCGTAAGAGCCGTTGTAGGTCACGGTGCTGCTGTCGCTCCACGGAATGCTCATGCTGAGGTACATTCCCTTATCCGTATTATCGTCATATTCGTAGCGATAGCCGGTCACCGAGATGCTCATATTGCGAATGCTCCCCATATTAAAATAGTGGGAAAACATCAGGTTATAGTTTGTCTGTTCCGGGCGATCCCAGTAAGTACGATGGGAGTAGTTGAGATAGACCGAGACACCCGCTGCGGCAAAGTTCTGGTTATACGTGATCGTATACATCTCTTTGTCGTTTCCGGTCCGCGCCATGTCCGACTGGCTCGCGTCCAGATACTCGCTCATAGTCATAAAGTTCTTTTCGGAGAAACGGTAGCCTGCAAAGGTGACGCGGCTGTTAAGTTCGTCAAAGTCTTTGGCATAGCTCACGCGAAAGGAGTTGCCGTCCAGTTTTCCTTTGCCGTATGCGCTGTCATGATCCAGGTTGACGTGCGAGTGAGTCACATCGAACGCCAGCGCGCCAAACTGTGCGAGGTCGCGCCCCACCCCCATCGCCGCCGACTGGTAGTGCTCATCTGCCAGCGCGCCACCGTAAAGCGACCAGCCATCTGCCACCCCCCATGATGCTTCTCCGCCGGAAAAAAATCCGCCTTCGGTCTTGTGGTTCCAGTCTTCCGGACGCCCCATCATCACTTTGTAACGCACCTGCCCCTGACGCGTGAGGAATGGCATGGATGCGGTGGTGACGTCATATTCCTGCACCTGACCATTCTGTTCTTCAACACGGACGTGTAGTGTGCCAGAGACAGAATCGCCGATATCCTGAATGCGGAATGGCCCGGCGGGAACCTGGGTTTCGTAAAGTACCCGGCCCATCTGGCTGATGGTCACTTTTGCGCTGCTGTGCGCCACGCCAGAAACATCTGGCGCATAGCCGCGCAGATTGGGCGGCAGCATCTGGTCATCGGTGCTGACACTGCTGCCGATATAGTTAAAGCCGTCGAAAATATCGGAATTGAGATAATCTTCTCCCAGCGACAGCTTCGCTTTTAAAGAGGGTAAAGCTCGCCAGGCGTAATAACGGCTCCAGTCCCAGTTTTTACTCGTTGTACTGTTACTGCTGTCATCTTCATCGTCGTTGCTGCGGGTGTGCTGATAATCACTTTGCCAGTCTGCACGGAAACGCCATGCCCCAAGGTTTGCCCCAACTGTACCGTTACCGCTGATATCATGTGAGTCCTCGCCCCCTTGCTCCTGATGGCGAGTTTGCGCATTGAGGCTGTAGTCGGCAATCAGGCCAGAAATACCATCGTCCCAGCGTGAGGGAGGGTCCCAGTCGCTGCTGGTATATTCGAGGTAAGCCTGTGGCACTGTCAGCAGCAAAGCCGACTGGCTTAAATCATTCTCGACTTCCATCCCGTCTAATTGCCCCGGTTTAAGGCATTCATCGTTGTGCGTCCACTGCAGGCTTTTTGCTATCCCTTCTTTCAGCCCCAGCGCCGCCACTAACTCAGGTGTCAGGCAGGCATAAGTTTTTGTTGGATCGTTTTCAGAGGCATACCAATTAATGTCGTATTCATCAGAAAGGGATTGTTTATTTATAAATACACGTAAATTATATTTACCCGCGTCGACATACCCTTTTTTTGAAAACTTACCGAGATCAATTTTCGTGTCGCCCTTTAACTCAAGGAAACGGGGGTCAAATTGAATGGAATCATCAGCCCATGCATTGACTGATCCACCTGAGATTGCCAGCGCAATATAGCAGGCGATTCCCCGCAGCCGAAAATTTAAGTGATTAGGCATACACATATCCGTTTGTGAAACAGTCGTAAATCCGTTGTGCGTTGAATAACCCTACAGCGAAAAGCTGTAGGGCTGTCACATCAGAGATAGGTAATCTGGAATGTGGTCAGGGTTTCGAACTGGCCGAGATCCGGCGCTTCGGTTTCACCCACCAGCCAGGCTTTAAAGTTCAGCGTTTGCTTGTCTTTACCCTTGCTAGTTGAAGCATCCATCACGATTGGCTGAACAATCTTTTCGCCCACTTTATAACCTTTGCCATGGGTATCGCCGATTACCAGGCTCACGTGGTTCATGGCAACACCGCTGTCAACATTGAATAACGCATAGTTATCTGCGTTGGCTGGCCCCGCGTAGTTAGTGCCGGTGAACGTGGTCTCCATGTTTGTTTCAGTGGTAAACACGCAATCTTGTAAATGGATCTGGAAATCTTTCGGTGTGGTAGTGCCGCCGCCAGTCAGTTTAGCCGCACCGATATCGCCCATATCGACTTCCAGTTTATGATCGTCTGGAACGATGGAGCACGGGGAGTCTTCAATAGTGCCGTAAAAACGTGCGGTACCGTTGTTACCTGCGGCAAAAGCAGAACTGGAGACGACTGCGCCCATGACCATTGCGGCAGCAATGGCTGTTTTGGCAAACTTACTCATTATTTGTCCTTAAATCATTAAAAGTCATAATATAAGTACCTGACATAAAATTAATATATGTTATGTCCAATACTTATAGTTAGCCATTGAACATATACATTCCAATATAATTATAGAATGTAAACAAGTATTCTCTGGTGTGTCTTTATGTTGGTCTTATCTATAAAAAAACTCAATTTAGTAATACTTAAAGACTTTATGTAGATTTTATTAATTAATACATCGGCAAAATACTTTCACCACTTTCCAACAAAAAAACATGCGAATTATCAACAAAAAACAAACTATCATAATCAACAAAAATGAATTGCTTATAAAGAACACTAAAAAATTATAATGACCTTACCATTATTTATTGCTAAAATTTAATATTAATTAAATCAATAAATATATATTCAAGACACAAAACCATTATCTTCTTTATTTTATTACGGGATTCAATAATGGGAAAATAACTATCGAGAGTTGTTAAATATTAACAACATTTAGACAAAAAAAGAATGATTGTATGACGGAGAAACTGCCCGGTGTACGCGCACGTAACCGGGCATTGATTGCTTAAATTGCTTTTGCCATCTTCAAATTACAAGGGCTCATCTGCCAGTTGAATTGGCCTTTTCCGCTTTCATCAAGCGTTACGCTGGCAATCGCTGAAGTGGTAAACATAGGCGGCGTTTCGCCCGGACATAACTCGGCAACCAGATACCCAACTAACGGTAAGTGGGAGATCACCAGTACCGAAGCAACACCTTCATTGGTCAACGCCTGCAAATAGGCACCGACCAGACCAACATCGCCGCAGGGCGTTAACTCCGGCAGAACTTCTGCACTGGAAGGCAGGTTCAGACAATCCCCTACTTCTTCAAGTGTTTGCTCGGCTCGCAGGAACGGGCTCACCAGAACGCGTTCGATTTCCACTTTTTGACCTTTCAGCCAGTTCGCCATCAGGCGAGATTCGTCACAACCATGAGTGGTCAGAGGACGAACCGAATCACTGGCGGCATCGAGGGCTGCGTCGCCGTGACGCATGATAAAAACTTGCATATTGCACCGCTTTTGTTAACCAGATTCGCCCGTTTTCTTTCATCTGAAACCAGAGAAAGAAAACGGTGGCCGGCATTGTGCCTTATCCATTCACCGAATGAAACGCTGTTTTTTACCTCAATGGCGTAAGTATAGTCAATATGCGTTTACATTTTGAGCAACACTCCGCCATTCAGCGCGGATTCATATAACTTTGACCTTCTTATTGCAGGTCAGTTGCAGTTGTTTTCCAAAAACTTTCCCCACGCTCGCTCATCTCAACTAAACGATCGCAAGGGGTAAAACGGGAACCATACTGCGTGGCCAGTCGTTGCATTATTGCAACCACTTCGCCTGCGCCGAGAGAATCGATATAGCGGAACGGTCCACCGAGAAATGGCGGAAAACCAATGCCAAATACCGCACCAATATCCCCGTCACGCACGCTACGGATAACCTGCTCGTCCAGACAACGTACTGCTTCATTCAGCATCAACATCACACACCGTTCAGCAACCTGCGGTGCGGAGAGTCGCCCCTGCCCTTGTGCGCCAATGAGCGGGTAAATGGCGGGATCGACCTGTTTTTTGCTTTTACGCCCTTTCTGACCATAAAGATAGAAACCCCGACCATTTTTTCTGCCTTTGCGATCGTCGTTCAAAATTGAAGAAACAACATTTGCAGACGCGCTAAAACGTTCTCCATAAGCGGCTTCCAGTACAGGCATAATTTTAGTCCCTGTGTCGATTCCTACCTCATCCAAAAGTTGGATTGGGCCTACCGGAAAACCAAATTTCACTAGCGCGGCATCGATATGCTCAATACGCTCGCCTTCGGTCAACATGCGGATAGCTTCATTGATGTAAGGCGCTAAGATGCGATTGACGTAAAACCCAGCTTTGTCACGCACGACAATTGGTATTTTGCCCTGTTTTTTCGCCAGTTTTATCGTGGTGGCGATGGTTTGCGCCGATGTACTCGCATGAGGAATAATCTCCACCAGCGGCATTTTTTCCACCGGACTGAAGAAATGCAGGCCAATAACTTGCTCAGGTCGCGCGGCGTGAGCGGCGATATCGCCAATCGGTAAAGATGACGTGTTCGAAGCAAAGATGGTATGAGTAGCGCAATTTTGCTCCACTTCCGCCACCATCTGTTGTTTTAATTCGAGATTTTCAAACACCGCTTCAATAATCAGATCGCGATGGGCAAAGCCGCAATAGTCCGTCGTTCCGGAGATTAATGCCAGCTGTTTGTCACGTTCGCTGGCTTTGAGATGACGACGGCGAACTTTGCCCTCAAGCTGATCCCAACTGAACTTCAGCGCATGATTTATGCCCTGCGGGTTGATATCTTTAATTCTGACCGGAAGCCCCGCTTTACAAGCAGTGACATAAGCAATACCGCCGCCCATCAAGCCACCACCTAGAATCCCCACGCTGTTTAATGGCGCAGGCGGCGCATCACTGCCGGGATCTTTTTTCACGTCCGTACTGGCAAAAAAGATATTGCGCAGCGCCTGCGATTGCGGCGTCATCGCCAGTTCACCAAACGCCCGAGCTTCGGCGTCATAGCCACTGCTGGTCCCCTGCGCTAATCCCGTTTCGACAACCTCCAGGATGCGTTCTGTCGCCGGATAGTTACCTTGCGTTTTGTGTTCTGTTTTCTTGCCGACCATTTTGAACAGCAGCGCACGACCTAACGGCCCCGCCAGAATACGCTCGCGAACAGGTAGAGGGCGTGAAGATGGGCGATCCTGCTTTGCCAGCTCAACAGCGGCTTCCAGCAATATGGAGTGCGGAACGACGTCATCCACCAACCCCAGCTTTACCGCCTGTTTCGCCCGAAGTTGTTTTCCGGTGAGGATCATCTCTAATGCTGTGCTGACACCTATCAGGCGCGGTAAACGCTGGGTACCGCCTGAACCGGGTAACAATCCTAGTTGTACTTCAGGCAAACCAAGCACCGTTTTAGGATCGTCAGTACAAACGCGACCGTGGCACGCCAGCGCCAACTCCAGCCCGCCGCCCAGGCAAGCGCCATGAATAGCCGCGATAACCGGAATGGGCAAAGCATGAATCTCCGCCATTAACTGTTGCCCCTGCCGCGCCAGTACTTCCGCTTCTTGCGCCGTTTTGCAGTTGCCGATCATGTTGATGTCTGCGCCAGCAATGAAGTTGTCTGGTTTCGCGGAGACAAACACCACGCCACGCAACTCTTTGTTTTCACGGAGTTGCTTAATAATGGCGCGTACCTGCGAGGCAAATTCCGCCTTCAGGGTATTCATTTTCTCACCCGGTACGTCGATGGTGATGATAGCAATGTTGTCCAGACGAACATTAAGAGTAAACGCTGATGCCATTTCCATTATTCCGCCTCCACAACCATTGCTGCGCCAAGTCCACCCGCAGCACAGGCGGTCACTAAACCAAATCCACCGCCGCGACGGCGAAGTTCATGCAATGTCTGGGTAATCATCCGCGCGCCGGTCGCTGCGAAGGGATGCCCGTAAGCAATCGAACCGCCAAGCACGTTAAATTTGCTATCGTCCACTTCTCCAGTGGCATGTGCACGCCCCAGTACGTCACGAGCAAAACGTTCGCTACCCAGCAACTGAATATTGGCCAGCGTCTGGGCGGCAAAGGCTTCGTGCATATCGATCAATGTCAGATCGCTCATCGTCAATCCGGCACGTTCCAGCGCCAACGGTGTTGACCAGGCTGGACCGAGCAACATGTCCTGCCAGACATCTATCGCAGTAAATGCGTAGCTGCGCAGATACCCCAGCGGTACCAGCCCTAATTCTTTCGCCCGGGATTCAGTCATCAGGATCACCGCTGCCGCGCCATCGGTCAGCGGCGTACTGTTCGCCGCCGTTACCGTCCCGTGTTTACGATCAAACGCCGGACGCAGCTTTGCGTAATCAGCAAGAGAGGAATTACCGCGAATATTGTTGTCTTCGACAAGCGGTTGTTTATAAGGGGGGATAAAGGCAGTCATCACCTCTTCTTTGAGATTACCTTCTGACCACGCCTGAGCGGCACGCTGATGCGAACGGTGCGCCAGTGCATCTTGCTGTTCTCGGGTGATGCCGTAGGTTTTCGCCATTTGCTCTGCGGTGTCCCCCATCCGTAATCCAGTGGAGTATTCCGCCACTGCCGGAGGCACCGGCATTAAGTCACGCAAACGTAAGCGAGAAAAAAGTTTCAGGCGCTGGCTCAGCGTGCGGGCTTTGTTGACATCAACCAGTACGCGCGCCAGTTTTTTACTGACGCCAATTGGCAATACGGAAGAGGAATCTGCCCCACCGGCAATCCCCGCTCGAATAGTTCCCGCCATCAGGCTTTCGGCAACGTTCGCAACCGCCTGAAAACTGGTGGCGCAAGCGCGGCTGACGCTGTAAGCATCAGTATGCACATTCATTCCAGTGCCAAGAACAATTTCACGGGCAATGTTGGGCGCTTCCGGCATTTGCACAACCTGACCGAAGACCAGTTGTTCAATCACTTCAGCGGGGATCTCGGTGCGTGCCAGCAGTTCGCCTACCACCATCTTCCCTAAATCAACCGCGGGAATGCCATGAAAAGCCGTCGCCTGTCGGGCAAAAGGCGTACGTAAACCGCTAACAATGGCGATACGATCGCCCTGGCGGGTAACCAGCGGTAAAACCTGACCCATAACACTCCCCTGTAAAAAAAATAAATAAAGTGGTCTGACCTGATCATAGTCTTAACCATTTTTTTACATTTAGCCAAGTGGAGAAAAGGGAAAGTGGGAGCTATGACACAGAGAGAAAAGTTGAAGAGAAAATAAAACGCCCCTGCCAGCAGCTGACAGGGGCGTATGTACCCGAGAGGAATTAACGCAGACCCAGCTGGAAGATCAGCATTTCAGCTTCGCAGGCAAAAGTGAAATCGATATCCAGGCGCACACCGTCAGACTCTTCAGTGAAAGTCGGGGTGATTTTGCACGGTTCGGATTCCACGCTACGGGCTTTTTCAGTCAGCGCCGCCAGCGTTTGTTCTGCTTCTGCGCGGTTTGCAAACACACGGCTGTAAGACGCGGTGCAGTCGGAGTTGTCCATAATGGTGCCAACATCCATACAGCAGCAAACCGGGGTTTCATCAGCACTACATTTACTCATCGTTGATTTCCTCTGTATGTGCACCCAAGGTGCCAGATAAACGTTGTGGATATTTTACGCTTCCGGAAAGTGCTGCTCCAGTTGTTAATTCTGCAAAATCGGATAAGTGACCGAAATCACACTTAAAAATGATCTAAAACAAAATTCACCCGAATCCATGAGTGCGCCACCTCCCAATTTTGCCAGCTGGATCGCGTTTCTTAGATCATATCTGAAAAAAGATAGAAACATACTTGCAACATTCCAGCTGGTCCGACCTATACTCTCGCCACTGGTCTGATTTCTAAGATGTACCTCAGACCCTACACTTCGCGCTCCTGTTACAGCACGTAACATAGTTTGTATAAAAATAAATCATTGAGGTTATGGTCATGAGCCAGAAAACCCTGTTTACAAAGTCTGCTCTCGCAGTCGCAGTGGCACTTATCTCCACCCAGGCCTGGTCGGCAGGCTTTCAGTTAAACGAATTTTCTTCCTCTGGCCTGGGCCGGGCTTATTCAGGGGAAGGTGCAATTGCCGATGATGCAGGTAACGTTAGCCGTAACCCCGCATTGATTACCATGTTTGACCGCCCGACATTTTCTGCGGGTGCGGTTTATATTGATCCGGATGTAGATATTACCGGACATTCTGATTTAACCGGTCAGAGTGCAAATGCTAAAAATATCGCACCGACAGCATGGGTACCTAACCTGCACTTTGTTGCGCCTATTAACGATCAGTTTGGTTGGGGAGCGTCAATAACTTCCAACTATGGCCTGGCTACGGAATTTACCGACAACTACGCTGCTGGTATCTATGGCGGTAAAACCGATCTGCAAACAATCAACCTTAACCTTAGCGGGGCTTATCGCCTTAACAATAGCTGGAGTTTTGGTCTTGGTTTTGATGCAGTTTATGCCAAGGCAAAAATTGAGCGTTACGCCGGTTCGCTGGGGCCATTGTTGTCTCAACAGTTGATTGCCCAGGGTGTACCCGCTTCATTAACCAATGGTATTAATACTCCGGACTCTCAAATTGCTCATTTGAAAGGTGACGAATGGGGCTTTGGCTGGAACGCGGGTATTCTTTATGAACTGGATAAAGATAACCGTTGGGGGCTGACATATCGTTCAGAAGTTAAAATCGACTTCGAAGGGGATTACAAAAGCTCCATTAACCCAAATCTGAACAACATTTTGGGTAACATGGGCTTACCATATGGCACGATGGGTGCAACCCAAAATGGATCCCTGACGCTGAATTTACCTGAGATGTGGGAGATTTCTGGTTATAACCGTGTTGCGCCGCAGTGGGCAATTCACTACAGCATGGCCTATACCAGTTGGAGCCAGTTCCAGGAGCTGAAAGCGAAAGGCGATAGTGGTCAGACTCTGTTCTATAAAGATGAAGGATTCCGGGACGCGTATCGTATCGCGTTGGGTACAACCTACTATTATGATAAAAACTGGACCTTCCGTACCGGTATCGCTTATGACGACAGCCCGGTTCCGGCAGATAAACGTTCTATTTCCATTCCTGACCAGGATCGTTTGTGGTTAAGTGCTGGGTTAACCTACGCATTTAATGAAGATGCATCCATTGACGTTGGCGCATCTTATATGCATGGTCAGAAAGTGAAATTCACCGAAGGTGAAGGAGCGGCAGCTTATTCCTTCGAGTCTGAAGGTAAAGCCTGGCTGTTCGGTACTAACTTTAACTACGCGTTCTGATAACGCGTTAGCTTAATAAGAAAAAAGGTGAGTTTTGCGACTCACCTTTTTTGTTTGTTTCTTATTCAGAATCGATATCTTTTAAATCATCCTGAATCGCTTGCGCGTTCGGATTTTCCTGCGGTTTGAGTTCACCGCCATTAGCGATGAAATCATGACGCTGGAAGTACGCTTCACGCACCATAATATAAGGATCGGAGGACTGACGCAGCAGACCGTCGGAATCCAACAACTGCGCACGAGTTTCTATCCCTTCAAGCGTCCATTTACCCACAGACATCGGCCAGGTCAGCCAGGAAAGAACCGGGTAAAGACCATCCGCCATATCACCACCGTCATCACGCAGCGTGAAGCTACCGTAGAACGGTAACTGAACGTACGGCCCATAACCCACACCATAATGACCAAGCGTACTACCGAAGCGGTGAGGTTCAGTCCGTTGCAGTTTCGGGTTCGCCATCCCTGCAACATCAATAAAGCCGCCCATTCCCAAAATGGTATTCAGGAAAAAGCGGGTAAAGTGGACCATCCCCTGATAAGGGTCGCCCTGCAAGAAGTAGTTAACCATCACCGCAGGTTCTTCAAGGTTGCCGGTAAAGTTGCTCAAACCGTTACGCGCAGGTTGCGGAACATAATCACGCCAGGCGACAGCGACCGGTCGAACAATATACGGGTCTAATACATTGAAGTTGAAGTTGTACATAGTGCGGTTAAACCCTTCTAACGGGTCAGAACGCCCTTGCTGATCTGTACCGGAACTCGCACACCCCACCAGAAGCGTAGTTCCCAGAGCAAGCGCCGACAGGCGAAGCTTCATAAATGTCTCCCTGTTTTTTTATGGCTTATGCAGTTTGCCATCCATGACGGAACGATACCGTATCCGCCTGTTTAGGTGTGGGCGATTGTAACAGCACGTCAACTGATGTCCAGACGCCCTGATTTGCTGATTTGATCATAGCCTGGTAATCGCCGCCCTGTAGGCTACTTGATTCAATAGAAACAGAAAAAGGCAAACGCGGCCTTTTCTACATTTTCAGAGTAACTCCCGCCAGTTGCGAGCAAAAAAGCCGCTACGCTTTAGCTATACGTGCTAATTCAAGAGAAGAGACCATGGACAACGACAAAATTGATCAACACAGCGACGAAATTGAAGTTGAGAGCGAAGAAAAAGAGCGCGGTAAAAAAATAGAAATAGATGAAGACCGACTCCCCTCCCGGGCGATGGCAATTCATGAGCATATCCGCCAGGATGGTGAAAAAGAGCTGGAACGCGACGCAATGGCGCTACTGTGGTCAGCCATTGCGGCGGGCCTGTCGATGGGCGCTTCGCTACTGGCAAAAGGGATATTTCATGTCGAACTGGAAGGCGTGCCGGGCAGCTTCTTGCTGGAGAATCTCGGTTATACCTTTGGTTTTATTATCGTCATAATGGCCCGCCAGCAATTATTTACCGAAAACACCGTAACTGCGGTACTACCCGTCATGCAAAAACCGACAATGAGCAACGTCGGCTTACTTATGCGGTTATGGGGCATCGTGCTGCTGGGTAATATTCTCGGGACAGGTATTGCTGCGTGGGCATTTGAATATATGCCTATCTTCAATGAAGAAACTCGCGATGCATTTGTCAAAATCGGCATGGATGTGATGAAGAACACCCCCAGCGAGATGTTTGCCAACGCGATCATTTCCGGCTGGCTGATCGCCACTATGGTATGGATGTTTCCTGCAGCGGGTGCGGCAAAGATTGTGGTGATTATATTGATGACCTGGCTTATTGCCCTGGGTGACACCACCCACATCGTTGTCGGTTCTGTTGAAATCCTCTATCTGGTGTTTAACGGCACGCTGCACTGGAGCGATTTCATCTGGCCCTTCGCACTACCTACTTTAGCGGGGAACATCTGCGGCGGCACCTTTATCTTCGCGTTAATGAGTCATGCACAGATTCGTAACGACATGAGCAACAAGCGCAAAGCAGAAGCACGTCAAAAAGCAGAACGTGCGGAAAACATTAAGAAAAATGATAAAAACCCGGCATAAATGGCGAGGGTTTAAGCAATCGAGCGGCAGCGTACTTACCCCGCAGTCCATTAGCGGGTATACTCATGCCGCATTGTCCTCTTAGTTAAATGGATATAACGAGCCCCTCCTAAGGGCTAATTGCAGGTTCGATTCCTGCAGGGGACACCATGCACACCTCTCCTGAAATCTACCATACCCCACAAAAAGCCTTTATAATCAGCACATACCCTTACTTATGTTACTCAAATAGTCGCCTTAATTCTCCTCAGGGGAACGTAAATCAAGTCACATTTGGGGGCCTATTTAGGGGCACATCCTGGTCAATCTATTGCGAGGCCCCCAGATGCCACTGACAGCTCGACAAGTTGAAACAGCCAAACCCAAAGATAAAATTTATAAGATTGCCGATGGTGGTGGGCTCTACCTTCAGGTCAATCCTAACGGCTCAAAGTACTGGCGAATGAAGTACCACTATGCGGGGAAGGAAAAGAAACTATCATTTGGCACCTATCCAACTATTACATTGGCTGAAGCTCGCAAACGTCGGGATGAAGCCAAGAAAATACATGCCGATGGTAAAGACCCCGGTGAAGTCAAGAAAGCTGAAAATCTTGAGAAAAACCTTTCCGAAGGAAGAACTTTTGCCGCAATCGCCACCGAGTGGTACAACGCAAAAGTTTCAGGCTGGTCTGCCAGCTACGCTGATTATGTCGACAGAGCATTCAAAAATAATGTGTTTCCCTACATTGGAAACAGACCCATCAGTGAAATCGAACCTCTTGAACTTCTCGCAGTTCTTCAGCGTATCGAAAGCCGAGGAGCCTGCGAGCTAGCTAATAAAGTTCGCCAACGATGTGGTGAAGTGTTTCGGTATGCCATTGTTACAGGTCGGGCACGATACAATCCAGCTTCTGATCTGGTTATAGCAATGAAAAGCTATAAGCGAACACATTACCCTTTCCTGCTTCCTCCTGAACTACCAGAGTTTTTATACAAACTCGAAAACTACACCGGCAGTATTGTAACCCGTGAAGCTACAAAATTGTTGATGCTCACAGGGCTGAGAACAGTAGAATTACGTATGGGGGAATGGTGTGAGATCGATTTTACCCAAAAGATATGGGAAGTGCCTCCGACCCGGATGAAAATGAGGAAGGAGCATATCGTCCCTCTGTCAGATCAGGCAATCCAGTCTCTGCAAATCCTCAAAGAACTGACTGGAAGATACAGATACATCTTTGCCGGAAGAAATGATGTTAACAGGCCTATCAGCGATGCAAGCGTCAATATGGTTTTGAAGAAGATTGGCTATGACAAAAAAGCTACCGGGCATGGATTTCGTCATACAATGAGTACTGTTCTACACGAGCAAGGATTCAATAGTGCATGGATTGAAATGCAACTTGCACATACGGACAAAAACAGCATTCGTGGTACATACAACCATGCTCGTTACCTTGAAGGAAGACGAGAAATGATGCAATGGTACGCTGACTACCTTGATGCTCTTCGAAAAGAGTCACCAGCTATATAATCGCTTGATTTTAAAGGCTGACTTAACGATATCCCCCTGATAGTCATTTATCAGTTATCTCATTATTAAGTCAGCCATAATCCCCTAAGTATCATTCCTTAATCAGATTCAGCACCTTGTAATACGACCGGTTAATTTAGAAAGAGACGATAGATAAACGCTTATGATGAAATACTAAGAAATTACTTCAGGCTCTATTAACTGGAGCTGTAATAGACAATAATTTAAATAACGCAATAGTTATATTTATATCTTAATATAAATTTCCACTGTATTTAACGTCCAGGGAACCATCTTGAAAGGATAAAAATTCACATTATCACCATAAAATCACAACGACACCAAAACACATTTCACAACAACACCCTTGCAATAAACCTGTTTTTAACAAAAAATCAAAGACTGAAAAGAGTTTTGATTCAGAAAACCACATGAGACATGCTTAATATTTTTCAGTTTATCTAAAGGACGCGTTCATCTTTATTACAAAAATATAAGTACACTGTACTCATTAAACATCCAAAAATCACACCGGTTAATATTTCTTGTATTACTGTAATTTCTGGAAAAATTTCTTCAAAAAACAATATAGCATACATATCTTTATATGCTATAAAAGATAAGGCAGATTTATAACATACTTGCCTCAATAGAACTATCTAAGGGTTTGCCTCCACATATAGTGGAGGCTTTTTTTTACCCAATAACAATATTATTCTGACACTTTATTCCTGTAATCAGTAGCAAAAGCATCAAACCAGATGATAATTATTTTCATATTGAGCTTTATCATTCTTTTATATTGTCAGTTCTAATCATAATTTATAATAAATATTTAATTATTATATTTACAAAACACAATAATAATAGATTTCTCATTTTTAATTGCAAGTAATATACCCATAACATTTCAAGAATAAACTTTCACAGGTGATTATGACCAATGATATTAACGCCGAACCCAAATACCTACAAAGTAGTAACCAATAATAGGCATATGATATTACTTAACACTGAAATTAAATATCATCACGCAATGTAAATATTTATAAATTAACCAGATTACATTGACCATTTGGTTCAGTTTTATAATTATTCCGATATAATGATATTCCAGTGTAAGTAGTTCAGGTTAGTTCATTTAAATTTTATAAGTAGACATGACGAGAAGAAATATGCGTTACTTTTTTATCATTTCTGATCTTATTATCTATAAGTCGATCAAAGAAAGATTGATTACTATGAAATTTGATTCATGGAGTGACACATGACAAAGGGGAATATATCTGAAAGAGACTTTGATATCCTGATCAAACTATCAGGAATACATAGCGAGAAGGCAATTCTTGCTTTGAAAAAATACTATGTCGATGGGGTCATCAGGAAAATAGCTTGCTTTGACAGCAACCTGAGCCAGAGCTATTTCTCAGTTGCTGCTCGTAAATTTGAATTGACATTAATGCTAATTAATGAATTATCTGGCAAGATACATCAATAACATCTGAGTTAATAATTCATCATACTCAGAAGATAATTTCTTAATCATTGTGAATTCAGGTATTGTCGGGGACGACCCCGACAATACTCTTAAACATATTACAAAACACACACAATGAATATGTATTTAGAATAGTGAAATGTATCTGTGCTACTCTGCTAACGCATAGTCAATTACGAGTGCAATGGGAGAATGATTTGACGTTTATGTGAGATATCGGTATAAAAAACAGACCATCCTGTTCAGCCATAGGACTATAGCTGAATCTTAGTTCAAACATATGAGGGATGCTCTACTGTACAATGACATGTTTGTTGTTAACGAAGGTTTAAGGGTGTAATATTCACCATATTTGCGGGGTATTCAACCAATATGTCAGGCATACAAGATATAGTAAAATGGGTTGAAAACAACCTCGATAAAAGTTTATCAGCAGAAAGTGTCGCAAAAATTTCTGGATATTCGTCCCGCTATCTGTACAGTAAATTTAAAGAAGAAACAGGCGTTACTCTGACTGACTATATACGCCTACGAAAATTAACTCTTGCATCCTTTATGTTAAGGCGCTCAGGAAGATCAGTTACTGATATTGTCTTCATGTATGGCTTCGATTCCATTCAGCATTTTTCTCGCCTTTTCAAGAGTCACTTTGGTATATCTCCAAGAGCATTCAGGAACGCGGATAGCTGGGATATGCGTTTATTTTTTCCTTCTGCAATTGTCACTGAATTTGCCTATACCTCTGAGATCTGCAATGTACACAACAAAGTTATTTCTGCTGAAATCTCTGATGTGATTGACATTGATTATGGTTTTAGTTTTTTACTGTCAGCGAGTCAAGGTAAAATCATAACCTCAAAAAAAATTGCAGAATATTATATTTCCATGTTCACCAGTATCGCCAATGACAAGAACCATTTCACTGTTCTGGGTGAAGTTGTTCCTGTAAAAGGGCTTGATGCCAGGGTAACAACTTATATAGGCCAGATATCCTCCGTACCATCAAGTTCAACCGATCACATACAAATCCCCGACAGAAAATATATTCGCTTCAACCATAGTGGCACTCTGCAGGATATTATCGATTTTCATACCTGGGCTACTGGCCATGGTTTGAGAAAACACCAATGCTGGCTTTCACGTGGCCCCACATTTACAACATTCACACTTCTTGATTCTTGCAAAGAGTTTGAAATCAATTACTACGTCCCGATTGCATAAAAGCTATATTTTACCGTCAGCGAAGAACCTGTTACATGGACGTACCTCAGCCAGCTCAACATCCCCGCGCAAAGACTCACTATCAGCTTCCCACATAATCTCTCCTCTGTGACAGTCATGGGTATTAAGGGTGCGGATGCCTTTCCTTTCCGATGAAACATGCATGGATAATACATCTTTAAAGCAGTAAAACTTAACAAATTCGGAAGTGCTGATAGATTTAGTAACCCTTCTTTGTGGATTTTACAAATAATTACATCTGTGGGCACAGCTGCCATACAGATGATCTGCAGCCCATCTATCCTCCTGAATACATCCACAAAGATAAATATGCTTAAATATTATATATATACAAACATGCCGTTAACTTTTTTCATGACGATAGTCTCAACAAGCAGCTCCAGCCAGAGAACAAAATGGTGAAAACCAATACTACGCAAGCAAAAGCGAGGTAACAGGTGCTCAAAACAGGAGGGATAACGAAGTCAGTACGTTAAATGAAATAAAAAGCCAGACAGGTTTACACTGCCTGGCTTTAACACTGGTACTACTTGTATTATCAGAAGGAATAGCGGAAGGTAGCGTTTACTGAGTTATCAATATTATATTTGCCAAAGGCTGATTTCTCGAGCTCCAGTCCAAAGCGCATGTTGTCTTTCAACTGTGCATTCAGACCGACATTAAACAGGGCCCGACTGTCCTTCTCGCCTTTGAGTCTCTTTTCTCCGGAAGCATCCTGAAGAATGGTGTCACTACCTCTCAGCATGTCAAATTGCCATCCAGCGCCCGCACGGGCCGTAACACTCCAGTCTTCTCCGCTGAAGGTTTTGCCGAATGCCAGCCCTGTACGGCCAATAAGAGGTGTGGAATCTTTTTTCTTCATGCTCAGATCCATCTCACCATCCTGCCAGCGGAAAGTTTTACCTTTAACAGAACCATAAATCAGTTCAGCCTGTGGCTCAATAAAGGTGCTTTCGGTCATATGGTAGCGATAGCCGACTTCAAGACCGGCATACAACGAATGCGTGTTATAGCTCCGGGTTCCAAATCCTGCAAAATTCCCCGTGTATTCATTACTGTGATGTACATATTTCCCAATGACATCAATATACGCACCGGAATCAAACAGCGTGGAGGCATACAATCCGCCACCGAAGGATTTTGAGTCGCCAGAGAATGCCTGTGAACCGGTGGTACTGTCAGTATAAGTGAGCGTAATACCGGTAAAGACATCCGCACCATTCAACTGATGTTTGCGATCGGCCCCAATCTGGAGATGAGTGTAATGTTCGTTATACCCACCATCAGCTGATCCAGTACCATTCATGATGCGGGCCCATACCCCGGCTTCCCCTCCGGTATCACGAAGCTCTCCCATACGTTTGTTGAGATTATTTGCTTCATTCAGGAAACCTTTGTACCCGGAGTCCATGAAGCTTCCTGCCTTACGGGTCGATTCTTTATCTGCAACGGCTTTGAAACCATTCAGAACCCACTGCGTGCCACCATCAACATTATCTACTCTCAGCAGCGGAGTGATCTGACTGAAACCTTCAATATGTGTACCAGCCTTGAAGATATCACTATCAGATTTCACAGCCGTAGTAATGAGAGGTATGTTGAGCTCACTTCCATTCGCTGGTTTTTTCAGGAAATCAACGAACAGGGAGTTGTTCTGACCATTGGCCTGACCATCCACGACAATTTTGTCCGAGGATTTTAAATCTGTACGCAGAATAAAATCAGAGTTGCTGGCATTAAGTTCGCCGACAGAAAGGGTATTAAACCCTTTTGTAGGCCTGATCGTGATACGTGAATTGTCGGTCGACAGTTTACCGATCGAAGAATCTGCTCTCATTTCCCAGAGCGCATTATCCATTCTCATATCAGCCTTTGCCGCTCTTACAGAGCCATTGAGAGCAGCATCGTACCCATCAAGCATAGAAACAGCCAACGTATTCCAGGACGTCGGAGACTGGACCGGTGCTTCAGCGCTGCCAAGGCTTATGCTGGCTGCGCCATCAGCAATAATTTCACCGGTAACAGATGCCTGATTACGGGCCTCAAAGCGCGCTTCATCTCCATGCAGTTTATATCCCTCATACACAAGGTATACAACCGGAGAATAAATGCCCTTACTTACTGGCTCACCAGTCAGGCTCAATGTTCCTTTTTCAACATCCAGACTACCACTACTGAAAAGCCCTTTCTGAGCGGTCAGATGCCCGCCGTCTTTTACTGTCAGGGAACTGTTCATCAACGAAGTGGCATCATCGAGTACGGCATTCTCAGAAGTAACGGTAACATCACTGTTCCAGGCAGTAATGCCGCCAGTAAACCAGTTGCCTTTACCTATTTCGAGCGAAGACTGATTATTAAGAGAGACATTCCCCATGTAGTAGCTGATGCCAGTACCGGCGGCATAGCCTTCTCTTAGATCCTGGCGGAAACCGAATCCTTCCCCTGTGATGTTTTTGCCATCATGCAAATCAATATAAACAGGAACATCCCCGCCCAGTTTGATCTTAGACTGGTTGGCCTCAATATCCCCTGCAACGATCGTATTGCGAGCTGCGACAAAATCGGCATTATCCAGGTTCAGTTTACGGAAGCTAAATACCCGGTTTTCCCAGTCAGGTTGAGCAAAAGAGGAAACCTGGTTATTTGATTTATAATCTGAATCGTTGTTCTTATTTGCCGCATTCTCAAGATTTGCAAAATCCTTAGCATAATCTTTATCACAAATTAAGCCAGGGATCAGACAGTTCACCGCACCATCACGGAACACGGCATGAGTTGTGGCATGTCCCTGCATGGTTAGCTGGCTGTTCCTGACATTGATGTCACCAGACACAGAAACATTTCCATCCAGTATGAGACGGCTGTTATCCTTGTACGTATCAAATGAATGGGTAATACCGGTATTACCTGTTACAGAGCCATGGTACATGTAGCGACTGTCATTCTGGATCGACAGTAATGACATCTTATCTGAAGAGTTGGTGATAACAGCCCCTGAATCAGTCGCAGCAATTTTTTTGAATGACTGATCATAACCATTCAAATCAAGCGTACCGCCACCTTCGGTGAAATAGATCCCCCGAAAATCATTCGATTTATCAAGTGCATTTTCATGTCCCAGGCGAATAGTGCCTCTTCCGCTGGCCATATAAATGGCATTAAATGCTTTCTCAGCATTTAACATGACAGTGCCGTCACCAGTTTTAAGGCGATTTCCCTGTGCGACATTGACATTCAGTGTACCAGCACCAATTTTATGCAGGTTATCACCGGCAACACCTCTAATATTCCAGTCAACCGTCGTGCCTGCTCCAATATCCAGCCCAGCACCTTTATAAGTTTTTTCATCTCCATTAACACTGTAATGTTGTCCTGCATCGAAAATAAGGCCACCTATGCCAATATTCATATTCTGAGAAAGGTTGATTACTCCTCCCCCGCTAAACAACAGATCTTTATTTTGCTTATTCTTTGTGATTTCAAGATCAGACTGATTCCCGTTGATTAAAAAGCTGGAACCGTTGAAATTCATCACATCGCCATTAAGTCCAACATTTTGAGCGAAGTAGTTCTTGAGGTTATTAACCAGATTATTATCATACCCAGCATAAACTACCCAGGACTCTGATGTCCCGTAAGCAATGCCGGTGAGGGTTCCCAAAAGAACCCATTTTTTCAGCACATTGTCATACAGATAGAATCCTGAGCCACTGTCACCGCCTGTCGTTTCATTGAAGAATCCACCAACATTGTTTTGCACATGTTTGTTATTCCAGTTCAAGTGAAACATAGATGCGCTCAGCAGTTCAGGTTGGTATACCTGACCTGAGTTATATGTGCCATTCTGAACAATTTCAGTTGATCCGGCACCTGCACGAAAACCGATAATTTGTTTCTTTCCATTAAATTCAACGCCATATCTTTCCAATGCCTGAGCTGAATTTAGATTAAAATTAACGTAGTCAGTGACACCTGACGTTTCGACGACAAATTTATCCAGTCTGGTAACTGCAAAGTCGCCTTTTGACATGCGATCAACATACTTATAGTTGGATTGTGCCCATGACTGGGTCGAGATAGCATGATGGTTTGTACTATTATGCGTGGCAGTGACGCTGTAGGCACCACCAATAGATGTCGTATTACCTTTATTTGATGCAGGTGAAAAGTCTGGTATTTCAACTTTTGGAAACTCAAAAATAGTTCCATCTTTTAGCGTGATCTTGACATCTGTAGCCCCTGCCTGGAATACCCCCTTATTCTGAGCCAGGTCGAGATAATCACGGATCCAGATATTATTAGTATGCAGTTGAGCAGCAAGAACAGGCCCGCTAAGTAAAACTGACGATAAAAAACATGCTCCAGAGATTTTCAATTTTTTACCCGATTTTTTTGCTACTTTCCGGGCTAGCTCAGATACGGCTATCAGGCCGCCGGTAATGACACAGTATTTAAGTGAATAGATTCTGTTCATAACAGCTCCTATTGATAAATTGATGGCATCACAATTAATGCGCAGTGAATACTTACGAAAAAAAATAGATATATAACCAGAAAACTGGCATATACTTGTTAAAAATAATCTGACGAGTCAGGGTTCGAAGATATCACACCTCCTTTTTAATGGTTTTCAGTTTTTAACTTAAAGAGGTGTATCAAAAAAAATAATATTCTGGCGGGGCGGATTAAAACATCGTATCATGTGTAATGAATGAAGCGGAAAGACCAATTCGGTTCGCTAATTCATACATAATTTAGTAAGTTTCATATTAAGAATCCGTCAATAGTCACTTACTTGTCAAATTCAGTTGTATAGTACCTTTTACTTGTCCTGCGTCCTGTGATTCCACCCTATAAGTTGGAAAAGCATTGTTTGAAATTGTGCTTAAATCTCCAATCGTATAATTCTGCACAGGAGTTCCATTATTTGCCGGTACGATTTTGATGTTAGAAGAATTCGATGAAAAGGATAACGAATATTTATTTGGTGATGTACACTTAGACTTAGACAGCCCAGTGTCCTGTATCGTTATTGGGTGATTAATTAGCCCTGCTACATTAAAATTTGAGATAAAATTTATATCGCACCCACTTAAACTTTGCTGCGGATTATTATAGGTAACAGTGATGAACTTCTGTGGCAAATGGCTGTTATTATCCGAACATGGTTTAAATGTTATTATCCATTCAATTTTTCCATTCACAGGAGCATTGAACTTAACATACCTAACCTTGAGGGAATATCTTTTATTGGAAAGCTTACGGAAACAATACGGGCTGTATACATAACCAGCAGCTCCTGGTAGTCGGAGAGATATATCATAGTTTACAGGAGTACCATCATCATTAACCTGAGCAATATACATCGTTCCTATATCCCAACTACTAAGACTCGCAGTAGTCCCATTCGGGTTCACCCGAATTTCACTTAAATTCCAAGAAGATTGACTTGTTTCTGAACTTGTCGCATCAAATGGAAAGCCTAATAAAAAAGCATCCGCCCATGTAGCTCCCGTTGCAGACTGTGATGACGGAGATGTGTTAGAGAAATTAAATACATAAGATGTCCAGCTTTGTGGGGAAATAGATAGTGTTTCCGCTGATAAAAAAGCAGGCACTAGGCACCACGCATAGAAAAACGCTATTTTATTCATATGAATTCGTCCTATGAAAAAACTACCTATATTTAATTTTGAGAAAGTAAAATAACAAATCGCTTTAAAATAATCATTAACAACAACAGGTTAATTTGAGTGCTAATGGATAAAATAAAAGTGGGGTATTATATCTATTAAACCCAGGAAACAGCCCAAGCAATAGCACTGTAAAAACTGCCAGCGACTTTCCCCCCTACAAGCTGTAACTTGAACTGATATCCTTCTAAAAGTAATAAATCAGGATCAAAAACCAAATTACTATTACGGTTTGTAACAGGTTTTTTCTTTTGATCATTTAATGGAATCATTTCGAGGTAGGCTCCACTACGATACATATCTCCAGATTGTGCCATAATTCCATTTGTGTTCAAATTACCAACCCAAGCCATGTTTGTTACACGAGCAGACTGTTCGAGACAATTTTTATCATACTTGTCTGTAGGCTTCATCGTAATGTAAACTTCAGGACCCTTTTCTCCCGCATTTAATGTAGCCGTACCTATATTAACGACTGTCACCGGAGAACCATCCTGGAAAAAAGCGACCTCACAGTTTGATTTATAAACACTGGAATTGACTTTTAAATCTTTCGCCTGCAAGTAACTACTGGCCATTAAAATAACTGAGAAGCATACTATATTTAAATTAAACTTCATACCCCCCCCCATTATTTACTTGTCAGATTCAATTGAATGGTTCCTGTCACTTTCCCTGCAGTTCCTGACTCAACACGATAGTAAGGGAAATTGCCATTAGCAATTGTACTCACGTCACCAATTGTATAGCTCTGAGTTGGTGTCCCATTATTAGGAGGTACAATTTTTACATTTGAACTATTTGACACAAAAGATAAAGAATACTTATTTCCAGTTGTGCATTTTGATTTAGACAACCCTGTCTCAGTAATATTCACTGGATGGTTTATCATTCCTTGCACATTGAAATCCGGCGTGAAGTTAATATCACAACCACTTGCTTGATTCCGTGTTACATAGTAACCAACATCATAAGTAGCATAAAGCACCCCATTATTAGTTGTACCACAACCATAGTACTGAACACGCCATGTGGCTTCGGAATTAATAGGTTTATCAAATACTAATTGAGAAATCGTAAAATAAAAAAACCGTCCATAATTGCCTGCAAACTGGAATGTGCTTGTTTGCCCTTTTGCAGGAAGTATAATATCCCCAAAAGCATCTGCACCAGCACCGACGGAATTCCCCTTTTCATCTACCCTGTGAATTTTGATATAACCAGCCCGACCATCAGATACACCTCCAGTAAGGCCTGTTATTTGCCATTTAACACACCAATAGTTATTTTGATTTGTAGGCAAAGTAAGTGGATTAGCATATTGTGTATATGCAGTTCTTTGATCCCAAGTAGCTCCGGAGGTTGGAGGCAGAGCACTTGGGTTAGAGACATTGGTAAATCCACGATACTGTCCAGTCGTGTTATCATACCCTGCTATTGTTAAGGTGCTAGCACCAGAAAAGGAAGAAAAAGCCATCAATAGGCATAGAATTGTGCTTTTCATATATGTTCCCGTTTCGCTGTTTAGCCGTACTTAATTGTCAACGAAAGTATGATTTCTTCACTTCCAGATACAGTCTGTTCTGTAATTTTAACCACTGGGGTTATCTGGCATGTCCTGCTCTGAGTTTGTGTATTTCGGCAAAATGATGCACTAGAATCGACTGGAATTTTCTTCCCATCATGTGTAAACCAGATTTGTTGTCTGGTGGTAGCTAAAGTAATAATTGAATTTTCCGTAATTGCTGGTTGATTTGACTGTGCCAATATAGAAGTCGTCACAGGAACAGTTTCATTACATGTCAACTGAATATCAATAGGTGCGTGGATCCACTCTTTATTGATAATTCTGAGGTTATCCTTGAGCTCGACTGATACTGGCGCAGATATGTCACAGGATGGAACACGAAAATCTGCAGTCACGTTCACATTACCTGTAACCGCAGAGACATTTCCTGAAAAGGACATACAGGCTACCATTGCCGGTGCTAATATGGCTCTTAATATTCTATTCATGTCAGTCACCTTTTTTTCAACGCCAGCAGTCTATTCAGTTCAAAATAACATTGAAAAACTACCGTTCCAGTGCAGTATTTTTCCTGGTAAAGTATCAGTCAAAAAATGTGTGATGAATACATTAATATTCACACTTATTCATATACATAATTTATAAAATTTTTGCCAGTCTTACAAACTATATAAATTACGATTTTTTATGAATTTTTGTAATTTCACAAAAATATTTTCACATACTCAAGACCATTAGTCATTAGTCATTAGTCATTAGTCATTAGTCATTAGTCATTAGTCATTAGTTATTAGTTATTAGTTATTAGTTATTAGTTATTAGTTATTAGTTATTAGTTATAGTGTAGAGAAATAATGACTGTAGCTTGTCCTTCACCTGAAATGTCATAGTTCGTTGATTTTGTTACTGGTGTAATTTTGCAATCTCTGTCAACATCCCCCTTACAAAATGCTATCGTGTCATTAAAGGATATTTGTTTTCCGTCTTCAAGAACCAGACTCAGCTCCTCTTCTGTCACACTAATTCTCGTCGCATATTCATTTCCTGAAACAGGTGCTTTTGCGGTTAGCCAGGTTGTAACGCTTACTGTTTCCTGGCAGTCAATTTTTAAAGTAAAATGTGGCCGAGTCTTTTCACTTGGCGTATTCATTACTAATCCCAAATCAACCTCTGGTGGAACCTCAACATTACAAACAGGCTCACGGACATGCGAGGTAATTCTTACATCAGCTGATGACGCAGCTTTCGCAGCACCAGAAAAAACGCCTATCCCCAGTGCCGATAATAATGTACAGATAGTTAATAGCCTGATATTCATATTTTTATATTCCCCTGCCAACAATTTAACGCTCGATTGTCGCTAATGGCGTAGGTTAAACAACGAGCAGGATTTGTTGTTACACTTTATTTATAATAAAGCTCAACACCAACTAATGTTGAACCATCCCGAGCCGTTACAACCGCATGAGAATCAATCTCTGTAACCGGAATAAGTTCAACTTTATAATCATGCGATTGCCCCCCAAGCATTCCTGTCATTGACGGATCTGTTACTGCAGAGTCGGTAGAGTTGTACATAACATACTTCTGACTACTTTTTTCTTTAAAAGCCAGGAGCAATAAATTTGGCTGCATACGCACTTTGTAGAGATCCTCTATCGATTCACTATGCGTAAGCCTGAGCCAGGGCAGCAATCCTTGTCTGTCGCACGTTACTGAAATCGTTATTGCAGGATGTTCAACCACGCCATTTGCATGAGGTACAGGATTAAGATTTAATATTGGATCAAAATCTGCGTTACATGTAGGCCATACGGTTTTGATCGTAAATTTTGCTGTGCCCTGTGCTGTTCCTGCAACCGCAGTACCAGAATGCAGAAGCAATAACAACAAAACTGAAATAAGTGCTCTCATATCACCTTCCCTTTATGATTAATCATACGTTAACGTGAAGGTTATTGACTGTTCATAAGAGTTTGGACCATTTAACACATTATCTGCCAATGAACCTGAACCATCCGAACTCATGCCTTTGCTGTTAAGAATAATTGCAGGTTTAAAACTACAGGAACGATCACTATTTCCCTCGCAGTACTTAGCTGAAGAAGTATTAACAGTACCTGTGTTAATAGCTGCAAGGTAAGCATTAAGATTACTATCATATATGCCGACCGTAGTGTTATCTTTCTCAAGATAGGCCAATCCAAGCTGTAATGAAGAATCTGCGGAAGACCCATTACTAAATGCCATTGAGATAAATTTTGCGCCCCCCCCTGTAGCAACCTCTCCCGGAGAGCCAGGAGAAGAAAGCTGTACCCAGGAATTCACAGAGGCACCTCCGTCACAGGAGATATCTACATCAAATTCATTAAAGTGATTAAAATACTCACTGTTAGAATTTTGTGCAGTAGATGCAGCCAGTATTTCTCCAAGCTCAATTGAAGCTGGTACTGTAACAAAACAATTAGGTCGTTTGATTGTTGATTTGAATAACACATCCCCATTATCAACGGCATGACATGATAGACTTATTAACAAAACACTTATACATACAGACCTTAACATATATATTCCTTTCATTTAAGGAAAGTAAACTTCCACACCAACTCGCCCCTCAAAATCCCCAACAGCATCAGGAGAAAATTGCTGATCAACTCGTACTTTTGCTGTGTAACTAGCAGAGTCTTGTACTATAAAAGTTAAGCAACCACTACTACTGCTCCAATTAGGAGTTGTATTCATACAATATGATTTATTCTGATCGGGATCCGTTAAAAATATAAATTGACGTCCTGTAGCACCAGTTAATTTTGACATCACAACTCCAATATTCTGTTCGGGAGAACCTCCAATATCCCAAAATCTAATCCTTGGCCTTGTGGTTTGAAGGTCACAGCTCACACTAACAGAGAACTCAGCAGCCCCCAGGGTTGCACCACCAAATGATGAACCTGTATTCACAAATGTCCCCAAATCGACTTCGGCTGGATAAACAATATTACATACTGGTCGTCTGGATTTCACATTGAACGTTGTCGTTGCCTCTTCTACTCCAGCCAAAACATCTAGAGATATAAGAAGTAAGGCAAACAAAGGGAGATAATGTTTCATAATAACTCCACTTTTAATAATTTATACATAGTTTAGATAGAAAGTAATTGACTGACTAAAATCACCAAAGTCAGTGTCTTCAGGTGTTGAGCCATTTACCCAATCTCGAGGGGCAGGAATATGAATTAAAGGCCTAAATCGACACTTTCGATCTGTATCGCCAGTACAATATTGCTTACCATTTACAGCAACGCCATCATTACTCATAAAAACAGCATACACATCGCCAAGGTATTGAATGCCTTGATTCACCCTGTCATCTTCAAGGTATTCTAAGGAAAGTTCAATTTTTCTGTTTACACCTGCAACACCTTGCATATAAACGGCAAAATTACCAGAACGTATCTCACCTTGAGTGCCAATTGTAATGTAAGATGTCACATTTACTGGGTTATTACAGTCAATAGACAACTCGAACTCTTTATTGTCCATATAAAGGCTTGACATATTGTTATCTTGATATCCCATGGTAATATCATCAAGTGTAATCGATGCTGGAGCACTGACAGTACAATCTGGTCTCTGAATCCTCGATTTAAATATAATCTCTCCCTTCTCGGCAGCTTTCCCCGGAGCCGGAAGAATTGAGCATATTAATATCAGAGAAAATCCGCAAATTGTTAACAGCAATGGATTAACGGAAAAACACCGGCTCCAGAAACTCTTACACACAACTTTACTCATCTTATTCAACATAGATATCCCCTTTACGATTTTTCACATCCAGTGCGCTCGTATGGGCTCGTCTGTCATCCAGATAATTAACCAGGAGTGACGCCATTTGATTAATATATTGCAGTTGTTTCAATTTCTGAGAAAAGAAACCTGCACTTACCCCTTCATCAAAACATGCCTCTTTTCTGATGATTCCGTGGACCAGATGTCTCTCCAGTGCACGAACTACCTTTTCACTGTGGATATTCGAAATATTAATCAGCAAGCGAAAGTGTTCAGGTTGAACGGTTCCCGGACGCAGTTGATGCGCAATATATGTCTTATCCATAATCGCCTTTAACTATCCCGCGTTCATTTCACCGTATAATTACGCACACCACCCCAGTCATCCACTGCGTCAAATGTAATCTCACCGGAAGATGGGATATTATTCACCATGATTTCAGAGAAAGGAGCAAACTCTCCAACCTGGCGATCGGTATCACCTGCCAATGAAATTAGTTTCTTATTGACATAAATTTTAGTAATTGCAAAGTAATAAGGTGTTGGGTTTTTCAGGTAAGTCTCCCCACCTCGTCTTACCAGTTGTACCTGTTCTTCCGCTTTTTCACGTCCAGCAGACAGAGTTTTGGGACGGTAAAATACTTTTACCCTGGTATTCATCGCCAGTGCAATGGCATTCCCTTCTGTCTCTTTAGGTTTCGGAGGCAGCTCCTGTACGTTCAGACGAAACAGAGATTCGCGATCTTTTGGTAGAGCATCGCTGACACTCATCAAACGAACCAACTGCTTCTCTTTTTCATTTACTTTAAAAAAAGCAGGCATAGGAGTGATGAAAACCTGATCTTTTGGCTGGCTGACGTTTTCTATCCAGACCTGACCACCATAGGGGTTATCAGATTTATTCGTCACTTCAAAAGAAATATTCTTTTTCCCCTCTTCATAAATGAAGCGGGTACCATTCAACGTGAAAGCAGCTAATGCACTACTACTCATGGTCAGAGCCATTAAGGTACTTACAACTGCCAGACGAAACTTATTCACAACGAACCTCCTGAACTTTATTTGTATTATATTTCAATGGTGCAGCAGAGAAGCTGCAAGCCTTATCCCCTGACATGCTTACAGTCACTTTTTGGGGTTCAGCAAGTAAATCCATAATCAGCACACCCTGGCTTGAAACAAATCCCGCATTAAGCCCCTGCTCTGTTTTTGCATCACCGCCTGGGAGTGGATTACCATTTACATCCTTCAGATGAAGGATGTAGCGTTTTACATTTTTAAACGTAAATTCTTTATAGATAATTGCATTTTCTGTCGGAACAACATTCCATGACGTAGATTCCATTTCCAATGCATCAGGTAGATCCTCACCATTAACCTGAATAGTATTAGGTTGGTAGCTATTCAGATATACAACGGTCTCACCACTGCTGTTCGTTGGCATAGATCCATTGAATCTTACACCAGGTACATCTTTAAGTTTGACAATTGCCACTGTATCAGAGGCCTGTTTGGTAAATAGCAAACCTGTTTTTGGTGTCGCAATAACTGACCCCGATACACTCCCGGAAAGGTTAGTGTTATTATCCATTTTAGATACAGAAAAGTTTGTCTGCATACGGTCAAATGCATACCCCATATTTGCAGTAGCACCACGTTGACCACGATTGTCAGCACTTACGTTAGCACTGTAGTTCAGTCGATCTCCTGTAAAGCCACTGAAACCGGAATTAAACATCGTTCTGCCATCGCTTGAACGGCCCACGCTGCTATTGCTGTAATAATTCTGCCCCATAAAGTCAAATGGAACACTGACACCCAGTGAAACTGAATAATCGGCACCTTGACGATTTGGATCCTTTGTATAGCTACCTGAAACAAACATTGATGCCTTATCAAATATCATCGTACTGAGTGACAGGTCCCCACCGATAGTTTTACCTTTAATGTTCCAGTAGTCCTGCTGCCAGTAAGATACATTCAAATAAACATTATCCCAGGAATGAGACAGTCTTGCTTCATATCGTGATTTTTGTCTGAATAAGCCACGTGGTGAATACGGATCAAACTCAGAAAACTCTGTATACCCCTTTGTCCGGTACCGATAAGTCAACAACTGCAAATTTGTGTTGCTTGTGAAACTTTTAGCATATTTCAACGACAAGCTCTGGCCATTTCTGGGACCAGTTTCTTCTTTAATTTTATACTTGGCTGACGAAGTATTGACACTCGCAGATAAGGCACCGTAATTACCCAGCATCTGAGTAAACCCAATACCTGCACCAGCATAATTTTCTGCAACAACCCCTGCAGTATTTAACGTTGTGGTATCGAAACCATGATCCATACTACCCAACATAAAACGGCTATCACCGCCTTTGAGGGCATCTTTGAGTTCAGTACCAGCCTGCTTTTTACCTACCGCCACGTTATAGCGTGTCTCACCAGGACGTAACAATGATGGTAATGTTGACACCGGATAAATTCGGACTGTCTTGATACCATTGGCATCTTCGGTAGTAACTTTTAAATCACCGTTAGATACTGAACCCAGATCATCGATGACATATGGTCCAGCAGGAACCACTCGTGAATACACGGTGTAATTGTTCTGCTCAATCGTAATACGAGACGTACTACTCGCAACGCCACTAATCACAGGTGCATAGCCTGTGTTATATCCCTGTGTCATCCTGGAATTGGAAGCAAGGGACACCCCATAGAATCCAAAGTTAGTGAACAGTTCACTTTGTACCTGGGAACGACCAATGGTCAGATCGCCCCTTACAGCTCCGATAGCACGTGACAAACTCAGATCACTTGTTGAAAACTTGCTTTCACCGTCATAACGAGAGGCATTCATGTTTGACATCAATACCCACCCTCCAAGGTTACCGTTAACCCTGAAGCTACCGTATGAACTGAGCTCATCATTATTGTTTCGGTTAAAGTTACCGCTGTAACTTACCCTCAGACCTGTATCCCCATAATCCCATAACAGCGGATCTGCTTTTTCAAGCAAATGCGCCTGGGGAATATGTAATGCAAGCATCTGTTGGCTGTATCTGAATTCAACATTGGTACTCTCTTCATTAGCGAGGTTATAGCAATCACGTTCCTTGTCATAGACCTCAGCATAGGAGTCTGGACGATAACGTACGCCCGATTCCTTTAGCCATGCAGGAGATAAACATAGCAGGCCACGCTCCTCATCCTCCCGGCTTATTAACAGCTGATTTTTACCAACACGATTGCCGTTCACCTGAACGTCAACCAAATATTCTCCGGAGGGAAAATCAATATTCTCATTAAATAATGACGGAACTTCCTGAGTATTAATCAGGAAACTTGTATTAAATTCCGTCCCAAGCGAATAATGAGAATACAAACTCAGAGCAAGGAGTGATAATTTAGGATAAATTTTTGTTAATCCTGGCTTCTTCACTTCGCCTCCATGGAAATAAAGCTAAAGCGGGAGGGAGTACCTCCCGTAATATATCAAAAGACTACTGTGTTATTTATAAGCAACGGCAAACGCGGCAGCAGCGGTAAAGGTACCAACAGTTGCAGCACCACTAGTTGCTGCATCAAGTTGTGCTTCAAATTTGAATCCATCACCATTTACATCAGCGGCTTTAAATGTTGCGTAGTTTGAACCTTTTTTAATCGGTTTAGCCCCACCATCTGCGCTCGTTGCAGTCAGGGTCATGTCCGTACCGCCAGCAGTACCACCACCGTTACCCAGACCTAAGCTGTTAATTGTCGGACTCGCCCATGCAACTTCGGCATTCTGGGTTGTTCCCAGAGTACATGTAGCGGGATCAGCAGCCTTTAAAGCAAACTCAACTGCATCTGCCTTTTCACCTGGCTTAGTTGTACCAAGCTGAATAACATTGGTTACCACACCTTCGTTCTCTACGACGATGTCACAGGTAATATCAGACACAGAACCAATGAACTGCAGATCACCGGTATTCGCCTGAGCTACACCAGCAGACATTGCCATAGCAACAACAGAAGCTAAAATTAACTTTTTCATAAATATATCCTGTTTTATAAAAAAAGGTTGAGCAGAGATTAACTCGACAACAGCAATTAAATGCGAAAAATACCTTCCCGCACTGATTTATTCAGCTAGATGAATATAATCTTCCCTTTAAGGGACCAATCACTGTATGGACTTATTCTAATAAATAAAAAATTTCAGAAAAATACCCATAAATAATTCCACACAACCTGCAATAAAAATATTCAACCACACAAAACACAAAACACAACAATAAAAATCAACAAAACCAAAAAATACAGATAAAATCACCATAAAAACAATAAAAGACAACATCTAATTCCAATCAATGGTATTTTTTTAGTAATTTTTGTTATTTTCGAAAAAATATAAAAATATTCTCGTTCTGAATTTTCAATTAAATATCATTAGCAAAACAAGAACACTTTAATTAATTTAATACTTCACTCTAAGAACCACAGTCTTAAGAAGCAACAGAAAACTATTAAAAACAGTCAATTACAGACAAGCACCCCCTACACATATCAAATAATCGCCAATAAACACTGAAAAACACATCAACCATTAAATTCAATTTTTTTGATTAAAAACCAATCTCACAATGGACACACCTACTTACTTCAAGTTAGATAAAGGAGATCCTTTTTATGTAAATTTATGAGGATTTGCTCGCATTTCGAGCACATCCCCAGCCCTACAGATCGAAAGTTACGATCAAAAAACTCGAAAAAAATGATTAGTTTTTTATAGAAATGAAATTTTGACAGGGGTTTCATAACCAGAACTTCTTTACCTGACTGCAAACAGACTTGTCACATAACATCGCGGCTATTAATTTGAGTGACGCCCACACCCTATTGGCGAGCTTTCCCCCTTCTCAGGTCGCAATCATCTGTACGATAGGCTAACGCGGGCCTTAATGAGCAGAGACACCAGGTCCCTCCGCCTTTGGTTCCACTATCCTTTTTACCCTATATTGAGCGCTGCCTTGATATCGCGCTTATGGACCGTGTCACAGTCAGTACATCGCCTGATGCGTTTATGAAGTTGTATTTCCGGCATTCTGTAACTGCAGCAATGGCAGGTTTTCAAACTGACAAACTACTGTTCAAGTTTTCCAGGTGAGCACCTTTTTCTGCAGCCTTGTACACCACCTTTATAATAAAGCCGTGCCAGCCAGCACCACCTGTCGCTCTCGCCAGACGGTAGTCTTTCATCATGCTGGCTGTTTTCAGTGAATTAACAATCGCCACCTGGTTTTCGTCGAAAATGCACGAGTAACCAGGGTATTACTGCCACGATCCCTGTTATTGTTATAGCGGAGCATGTAAAGGCTGATGAAGAGCGTCTTGCACGAGCATTGATGCTTTCACATCTTGGAGCTATTTATATTCACAACCAATTGCCCCGACTGTCCGCACTATGTGCTGCCACTACTGCAGCTATGGGGGCTGCCGCGGGCATGGCCTGGTTGATAGATGACCGTTATGAAATACTCACAATGACTATCAACAGTATGATTGGCGATATCAGCGGAATAATATGTGACGGTGCATCCAATAGTTGTGCAATGAAAGTCTCTACAAGTGTTTCTGCTGCATGGAAAGCAGTATTAATGGCATTAGACAATTCATCTGTGTCCGGTACAGATGGCATTGTTTCATTTGATATAGAGAAATCCATAGCAAACCTTTGCTCCCTTGCGTGTCATGCAATGCAGATAACTGACAAGCAAATAATCGAAATAATGGAAGATAAAATGTAATAGTATCCGTTTTTTGCATCCCCCGTTGTGGGGGATGCAAACAGAGTCTGATAATTCCCGCCCCTTCCCCGGCCTGAAAATAACGTAATCAGACATCTCCGCTCTTTATTCGGCTTCAAGTTCTGCCTTTTCTAAACTGCCTGAGGTTTTGCAACTGAATTCGTTTTCCTCTCTCCTGCCAGTCGGAGTAGGACTTTTCATCAACAAAGATACCGACACCTTCTACCGCTTTGAGTTTACCACTACAACGCATGAGTAGCGTCAGCTGATAAAAATGCTCGCGACTGATATCGAAATGTCTTTCTATACTTTTCAGTGTGACAGGCTGATTTTGTGCAACAAATGCAAGAATAGACTCAGGTGAAATTTTATACTTTTTATCCACGTAAATATCCGCTTCTTCAGTGCAACCATACTCGAGCTAGCATGACCTCACAATACATCTTCATGTAACTACTACAAATATCCAGATACCCCAGGATTACTGATGGGGCTCTTCATTACAAATATGTTGAGCTTTCCCTGGCAGGAAGATAAAACAACAAGTCTTTGGTGTCTGACTGTCTGCTGATATTTTCAGGGCAAGATGTCCTGATGACAGGTTTTTATCATAACATTTAAAGATACTATAAAAATCTGAATTTCATGTTTGCATATTGAACATGGCGAAGATTTTTTGTAGTGTTTCATTGATGAGGCTTTACACCATATTGTTTGTTTCATTAGTACATACGAAACTTGCAACCTGAGTTTGACGTTTGTCACATGAACAGCAGAGGTTATTTAGCATTTATAGTTTTCTGTTATTTTTTAACAGCCCATGCTTTACGCCAGCATGGGCTTTTTTTATATGAAGAGCACTGACGCTATTAGGGTGAGATGGCCTACTCTCGATCCCTGAATAATTATCTTAGCTCCCTTCTTTAAACGCCAAAACTCCTTAGCATATGGACAAGTAAGAATAATGTGATCTTCCCCGATTGTGATTTCTCAACGACTTCTGCCCCTGTTTCTTACTCATGCCAGGTATATCTGGTGGTTCAAAAAAACTGTCTGCCCATGCCAGCAATGCAAAACCCACCGCTGTGGCAAAGACAATAAAGATGATACTGACCATCACCAGAAATCTGATGAGTCTTAACTCTTCAAGTAATTCTAAGGCCATGTATTTATTCACCCGCAGCAACAGATATATCTCTTTCTGTCTTTTCATCTGGGTAAAGATAAGCCATGCATGGGACACTACCACAAGAAAATATAAAGAAAAAAAGCCATATAACACGGATATCTCTCTCAATCTGAATCTGTTATCGCTCCTGGCCTGACCAGATAAAGAAATGGCTGCACAGGTCAGCCATTTCTTTGTACAGGAACATGCATTACCAGGTGAAATTCACACCAACATATCCTTGTAGTGGACGTTCCATGTTATCGCCGCTGGTATAATCCAGAGAGGCATACGCCCCAAGATTCTGGGTAATATCAGCCTGAACACCACCGCCAATACGGAAAGCTGCGCCATCCACTGATGCGTTAACATGCTCTTGTCCCAATGACACTTTGTTGCTGTCAGCAAACTCAGTTAAAGCAGCCATTCTCAGGTAAGGTCTGAAAACAGTGTTTCCGGCACTGAACTCATAGCCCATTCGGGTGCCTGTTTCACCTTTAACAGAACTGTAGCTGTCAGTATGTGCACTGGTCTCACTGACTTTATAATCTGCATCACTCAGTGTCAGAGCTGACAATCTGAAATAAGGTTCAACAAACAAACCGCTGGCATCTTTCCACGTATAACCACCTTTCACACTCGCGCCAAAGCCGAAGTTATCGTAAGACGCATGTACATTAGTCATGCTATTCAGCAGCTGTACATCACCACCATTATTGTAACGACCAAGCTGAGTTGCAAAATCGATAAAGAATCCATTGTCATACTGACGAGTCAGATAAGCATGGACACTGTATCCCTCACTCTCGCCACTCCCACGTAAAGATGTGACGTTTCCTTTAGCTGAAGAGAATGCCACACCGGCAAGCCAGCTACCGTCTTCTGTGTTGATACGAGTGTCTCCCCCCAGCATGACACCATTCACATCAAGTTCGTAAGCAGCATAGCCAGCTGTGGTGTTTCTCTGCTTTCCTCCGTAATAACGGGCCCAGAAACCACCATTGTCCGTTGTGCTTAAACGGGCTTCATCCTGTCGACCGGAAAGAGTATCAGCCTGTAAGTTGGCCATATTGGCAGTGGCAGCTGACAGGGACTGAAGCATCGTGCTGACGCCAGAAGGTGTACGTCCGGAGGAAATGAAACGGAAGCCGCCATCAGCCCCTTTCATCAACTCGTACTGATATAATCCATTTTCAGTGGTACCTTTTGCATCCAGTGAACTTCCCGCCCCAACAGTAATCACAGCTGTTGCAGGGTCGCGTAAAATGACAGAGCCCGCGTTGTGAACGGTCAAATCACCTGAAGCAATTCCTGTTACATTCAGTGCATTTGTTGTACCGGCATCCACAATGAGAGTACTACCTGATGACTGCAATGTATCCGCCGCAAGCGACGCTCCGGAAACATCAAGGGTACTCTTATCCAGTGACAGTGAGCCAGTTGACGACTTACCGGTCACATTCCAGTAAGAGCCATTTTTTAATGAAATAGCCTGATTTCCTTGCCCGGCAGAGGTCCCTTTCCAGACTGAATCACTGAGGGATAGAGCACTGATTCCATTGCCCGAAAGATCACCTGCCCACTCAGAACGGTTCAGATTAATCAATGCTGTTCCGTTGTTATCGACATCTCCTGTCCAACGCGAGCCGGATAAAGAAACCGTAGAGTTGCCGGTACCTGAGAGTCCACCCTTCCAGTCAGATCCAGATAACTCAACGCTGGTCACATTGTTATTATCAATGTGGCCTTCCCATCCTGAACTGTTTACAGAGATCGTCGTATTACCCGTACCTGACAAATCACCAGTCCAGTTAGAGTGTGTCAATTCAATATTTGCTGTGCCATCGATGTTTGCATTCCCCTCCCAGAGGGTTTCCATGGCAGAAATGCTAGTCTCTCCAGTACCAGTCAGATTCCCATTCCATTCAGCACCAGAAAGCTCCAGACTTAATAGCCCATCATTTTCTGCGTTTCCTTTCCACAACGAATCATGGAGCGAAAGAGTTTGCGAGCCATTACCTGATAACTCACCCTCCCAGGTGCTGCCAGCCATCTTCAGTAATGTTGTTCCATTACTATTAATTCCCCCGTTCCAGACAGAATTATGGGAATTAATGGAATGACTTCCGCTGCCGGAGATATCGCCGGTCCAGTTGCTGTCCATCAGATCAACAGATACATCGCCACTATTTGCAACACTTCCCTGCCAGTTTGCGTTATCAAGTGATACTGAACCTGTTGCACCCGCAGCTGTTGCAAGCGAGCCTTTCCATTGTGAACGTTCAGTCAAAGTCGCAGACATCGCAGACGTTCCCGTCCCCAATACCCGTGCATCACCTTCCCAGTATGCGCCTCCGGATAAATTCATGCTGGCGCTGGAATACACTTCACCTTTTCCTTGCTGTATTGTTCTGACGTCAACATCCGCAAACAGCGCTGAGGAGCCATCGACATTAATGATTGTATTATCATTAACATTGGCGGAACCGTATGAGGTTGTCTCTGAGATAATCGCCAGCTTATTCCCAACACCTCCAATCTGGCTCCCCTCCTTCAGATTAAGTTGAAGAGAATGTGCGCTATCGTTTGAACCAGCCACTGTTATTCCAGTAGTGATATTTCCATGTTCAATTGATGAGCCTGTCAGGTTGATCGTATCATTGATATCCGTATTGAGACTGTAAGAATGGGATACATCTATTGCAGTGGATGACAGTTTCCCTTGTGCATTAATTGTCGTTCCGTCCAAATTCAGAGTGTTGCCGCTATCGCTCACCAAACGTATGCCATAAGCACTACTATTGGCATTAGTTACCGAAATATCCCCCCCTTTCAGAGTTACATCACCGGATGACGATATCTGCATTCCTGTACTTGCATAGTTCCCATCACCAGAAGCTTCAATGCGGGAGCCATTTGCATCGATAACTACAGAATTATCGCCTTTTACTTCTAAGCCAGTTGCCAGCAAATAATTCTGTGTCGCTGATACATCAATATCAAACCCACCGGTTGATACATTCAGACTTTTATCCGAAGAGTTGCCTGTATCTACAACAAGACCTGTTGTGTTTCCGGTGCCAGCAACAATGGAAACATCGCCGGAAAGCACGGGATTGCTCTGATCGAGAGTCACAGCCTGCGCAGAGGTGCTCATGGCCATCAGAATTGAGGCTGTCAGCAAAGTGCGACGAAACACTGCATGATTCGTTCTATTATCCATAATATTCCTACCTGTTAGTGCGTAAATTCTTCATCTCGTTCCGCGTCGTGTTCTAAATAAAGAATGAGATGATTAAAGAGATGATAACCACCAAGAAAAGCAGCCATATAACACCTAAAATCTTTACGCCAACTGAAAGTTTTACAGGCAATAGATACTTATCGTGATGAAGATTCTTTGCTCGTGGATTTAGCATTGTTTTTACTCTATTAATTTGCTCCCATTTTCATCTGTGTATCGTTTAATACGGTTATACCAGCACAGAGCATATGGAAATCATGCAAAGAGGTCAGATCAAGTCGAGCCAGAGCTTTACTCTGACGACTATGAAGAGTTTTAGCATTGCATTGTTCAATGCGTGAGATTTCAGATAACCTAATGCCCGATACAATATGGCGTAGCAGTTTAAATTCGAGCCAGGTAAGTTTTTTAGATTCAGGTAAAGGCTTACTTTGTTCCCTGCTGACGAACCATTCACTCAACCGGCATTTGATATCAAAAATATTAATACCTGCAGTTAACCAAAGATCAACATTCAGCAAGTTTTTTTTGACAAGTAAGGTAACGATTTTGCTTATACCTATAACCGCCACTCGCCAGCCCCCCTGGATACGCCTTATACGCAACATACAGGCTAGCTTAACGAGTTCTGTCTCGGGTAAATGAGCATCAACAATTAAAAAACCTCTTTTTAAAAGCAAAACATTTTCCAGTTCATCGGGGTCATTTCCCACAAAACAATTAACTAAGGAAATAGAAAAACAAACTTCAGAAATATTAAGCAACCCTGTCCGAGTGAAATGGCAGGGGCTGACCATGACCAGGCTGTTTTCCATTGAATGGCCTTTAATTAATGTCATTTTCATGGATAGCTGATTATCAAGCTCAATAGCCGTGAAAAATTTTACAGTCAAAACTATTCAATACAGCACTCAGGTTAAACGCGCCCAACACCAATTCAGGTTCTTAATGCAGTATGTTATTTTCTTCAATCAGTGGGAGTAACACTCCTGAACCTACCACGGCAAGATGATGAAAATTCTTAAATCCCAATTTCTTTAACAGTTGACCACGATGCCAAAAATCCACGTGAGAACCTGGATACATATATTCCTTACAATCACGGCTATCACGTAATGAATCAGCAATATACTCTAACGCCTGCTTCTGACATATTGTCAGTTTTATATAACTTTTATGGCATAGCGGCTTTGCATCTATATGGGCAGCCTCCTGTATTGCGTTCAGCAGATCAAAACGAACTTTATTTAATCCATTTGTTCCACAAACGGGATGGCAGACCTGTCTGAGGCCACAGTAATCAACTATTTCTTCAGGAACGATAGCGATGATACGGCTGCTGGTTTGTTTTTTTAGTTGGAAGAGCATTTTCACATGCTCCCCCCACCCAGCTAAAGGTGCAGCGCTAAGAGCAACGATAAGAATAGCATCTTCATTTATTAATTCTCTTGCATAAGGCAAAGCACTGAGCCCGGCCTGTTGCAAAAGCATCTGACACCCACTAATCTCATATGGACTCTCACCCGTAATATAGATCGCTCTCATCTATCATACCCTCTATCCTTGCTGCGATTGATTGCTGACTGAATATAAATAAGATACTGAATACCTTGTTATTTCCCTGTCTTCTACAATGAATCAGTTACTTTTTGAACACCATGCGGAGTTAAATATATATCCGCATATCTCTTTTGGTAAATAAAAAAAACCATCCCAAGCAATGTATTTTTTTTGTCTTTTCATTAATTTCTGAAATTTTCTACATTTATAGGCATGTATACCTGGTGTGAAACTTAATCAGTCACCTGTCTCTGGTAACTGAATTACATCATGTCATCCAACCGGTGCGTATTAAGGAATCCATAGCAGATATCTCTACCAATAAAGGCAGATTCAGGGACATAAGGTGAACAGTTTACTTCCAGTCAGGATACTCAGACTTCGTGGCAGTGACATTGAGGGGGTGTCTCAGGGGCAAAAAAAATCCCCTCCACCACACTGATATGATGGAGGGAAAATACTCCGAAAAGCATAATGACATACCTCCAGGACGACGTATGCCTGCAGTGATTTTACTTAAAAAAAGCAGGAAAACAAATATACAGCCACTTTAAAATTTCGTTACTTTCTATAAATTTTAATTTTTCTTATAAAGAGAAAATTTCTTAAAAAGACAACAATGCAATTCCTAACACAGGCTCAATTTTTATTGATAAAAATTCTGGAATTTTCAATAAAACACACAACAAAAAACCAGCAATTGTTGACACCAATCAATAAAAATAAGCAACTCATTGTTTTTACGCTGCAAAATTAAATTATACTTTTTTAAAAACACGTGATATAAAACACACACTTCTTTCAGGAAGTACTATCAGATAAACTTATCTTCATACCCTTTTCCCCTGGGTTTTCCAGGGGATTTTTTTAGCAAGAACACTGTTTTAATATATAAATAGCAACTATCGTTTTATGGAAATATAGCCACAGCAAAAATAGTATACTTCTCGGGTCGCTGTTATCCCAGGTCGATATACTTTCAACCAGAAAGCGCACGATTTTTATTCAATGGTAATGGCCATCATCATTACTGATTTTATTAACCATTTATATTTTAATTATCACCAACACATCCAGAATATATTTAACTTTTTCCAACGCAGTACTTTCCGCATCCTCCAGATTTTAAATTATTTAAAGAACCTCCAAGCGTAACAACAGGATGTTGTTTTTGATTAACACTTCATCTCCAGCTCAGTCACTGTTAATCCCCCGTGTGGATAGCACGGGTTTTTGTTCACACATCTACAGAGAACATTGACAATATATATAAAGGTATAATTCTGCTTAGAATATTCCATTAATTATATCTTCTGGAAATATTTAAAAAAATGGCGCAGATTACTGCGCCATTAATTCTATTTATTATCGTGCTCTTCCCAAAAGCACTTCTGGATCCGGTTCATGTGTTATTCTGTTACGCAGATCTCTGCGAATAATTTCAATAGACCAGAACCAGATTAAATGGCCAAAAATTTCTGAAACGTGCTCATACCATGGAAGATCAACCAACGAAGGAGTCAGTCCCATCTGAGGGAATGAAATCATATGGACAAAAAGTTGCGCTAATACGCCAGCCAACAACCCCTGCCAAAGTTTAATTTTTGGAAAAACCTCAGCAACTACACAGTAACCCACCGCAAAAACAATTGAAAAAATAATGTGTGTAACACCAACCCAGTTAAAAACATGACCGGCGAAGGTATATACTGCAGAGTTAGGATCAGCAATACCTAACCAGTCCCGAAGAAAAATATACGGGGGGTTAAGGAAGTTTCTGGAACAATCAATTTGTTCTGCTATTCTGATTAGTGACTCAGGCCCACAAGCAGCATTAAACATATCTGTGGGACTACGTGGCGGCAAGGGTACTTCAGCTCCCCACTTCACAAATGATGACACGATACCAGCGATTAAACCAATAAACGCAGCAAGGCCATAACGTCTACGACTCGGTGGCGTCTGTTCGAATATATTCATATTTCTCATGTTATCTATCATCCTCAAAATATTATTGATTAATAGTTTTCACAACGAATATTCGCAGTAAAGCGCTGAACATTTTGCATTAGACATTAAGTCAAGCAATCCTATACAGGCTAAATACAATCATCTAATGAGCCAATAAAATCATATCATTAAGTCACTTTAAATCTCATGATAACTATGCTCTTCGTAAACCGCATATCATAAGCTATGACACCTGTATTTTTCAGTTTTTTATTTTCAATAAATAACAAAATTTCTTGCCATAATCTAAAAAAGCAAAAAAAATGAAATTAATAAATACCTCACATACATTGCGTATCAACATAAATTATGACAGGAAGAAAAAAGCAGATGCTTTAGCAATATATTTAAAATAAATACATTCGAATCCAGCATAAAACTAACTGCTATGTAACAGCTTTAATCAGGCGTTTAGACTGATTAAAGCTGTTACATAGTAGTTCATTTATAAACATGGGTTCTTCACTGAGAGCTTGTCTATATCTGAAACTCCATCACTCTTTTGAGAATTATCAGCCTGTACCTGGGTAAATATAACGGTAAGATCTTACTGTGCTTCGCCTCATTCAGGCCGCTATGACGGCCTTTCTTCTTTTATCTGGACAATAATTTTTTATTCAGGAGAAGAGGTTGTTCTCGAGGACAGCACTTTCGTGCGTAAACCCGGCAAGTTTGAGACTGTCTATCACACGAGAAGGATAGTTACGACGTCCAATGCTTTGAGACCAGATCGCTGATAACTCAGCATCAAGAGCCTGCGTAGTGCCTGAAAAAGCGACAGTCATCTCTTCTTTGTAATATTCGTAGCAACTGTCATGTTCTTCACTGAATCGAAAACTACGGATATCCATTAATGCTTGTAGTCCGGCGACTCTCTCTATAGTTGCCCACTGCATAAAACTGGCAAATGAAGATTTTGTGTCTTTCATCATTTTAATTTCATGCTTAATCTCCTTGAGCAGATTTATCGGCACTACCGGTGAATCTGTAACTCCGGATATGTCGTTACGTAATTCCTCCTCCAGGGCATCCCGATCCCATGCCACTTTCCAATATTCATTGAGAGTTAACAAATCACTTATAGCCAAACCCGGGATAGTTACGGGCAGATCGATAATTCGTGCCAGATCTCTGCAATCTTGAATCTTGTCCAATGCCTCTGTCACTTCCTTGCTACCAATGCCGTATTCAGATTTGATAGTTTGTATGATGTCATCAAGGCCTGCAGCCGGATCAGACCATGAATGCCGTGGCGGCAACTGAACCGCGATATCATGTAGATCTTCACGGCTGAGGTTCTTGGTGAAAACCCCGGTGGAATATTCCTTCCATAGCCATTGAGTCAACCCTGTTAGCTCTTCCAATTGCTTACGAATAACACGGAATTGATCACGCAGAACCAATACATTGATAACACTGACATCTGTAAGATGTTTCTTGGCTTCCGTACTGTAGCTGTAGCGAAATGTCTGACCGGTGGGATCTGTTTCACCAATACAGCGAATTAGGGGTTCCAGCACTGTTACCTTTTCCTTATAACGCCGATCAAACGCGGCTGCATGGTCTGAAAAAAAAGTCCACAGGTTCACAATATCGTGCTGATTCAACACTTTCTGTATATCTGTATCAGACGCTAGCGGCTGTTTTCTTAGTTTCGCAAGCTGGCCAAGATCCTTTATCTGCCCCTTTATAGTCAGCTCCACGGAGTGTCGCAAATTGAAACAGATGGGATAAATAAGCGTATCCAGTATTGCTATGTTCCCCGTAGAAAGAGCATCAATAAGGAGGAATACGCTGTCAGCGAAACCATCAGCATAGTAATACAGGTCCGGACAACCGTTGTTCCCCACGCAAGCATTGTAAGCCCCCAGTTCATAATCTCCACGGAACAAGGCATTCCAGTTCCGTTTAGGAAGCTGTGAATCTGAATCTCCATTAATTATGTCAACGCCACGATGTTTGACCGTTATTTGCCATTTTCATGCCCGCTAAATACTTTCGTTACTGATGCTGTCCGCTTTTCACCATTTCATCATCACTGATTGGCGTTGTGTTTTTGGTCAGCACTCCAGCTTTACGTTTCTCTTTTAACCGGTAACTCTCTCCTTTGATATTCAGCGTGGTTGAGTGATGTAGCAACCGATCCAGTATCGCTGTTGCCAGCACGTGATCTCCGAACATTTCTCCCCAGTCTGCGAACCCTTTGTTTGACGTCAGTATGATGCTCGCTTTTTCATATCGACGGTTCAGTAGCCGGAAGAACAGGCTGGCTTCCTCTCTGTTCATCGGCAGATAGCCTATTTCATCCAGGATCAACACCCGGGCATAACTCAGTTGCTGTAGCTGACGCTCCAGCCGGTTTTCCTGTTTCGCTTTCATCAGTGTCGCGATCAGTCTGTCCAGTGGCATAAACAGTACCCGATGTCCCGCATCCACCGCTTTCACGCCAAGAGCTATGGCCAGATGAGTTTTTCCTACACCAGGAGGTCCCAGCAGGATCACGTTTTCGCTGCGCTCCACGAACGCCAGACCAGCCAGTTCCCGAACAACCTTACGGTCGATGCCCGGCTGGAAGGTAAAGTCGAACTGCTCCAGCGTTTTGACCCACGGCAGACGAGCCTGCTTCAGCCTGGACTCCATACCGCGCTGATGCCTGCCGTTCCATTCCTGCTGTAGCGCCATGCACAGGAACTCCCGGTAGTTCAGCTCTTTTTTAGCTGCCTGTTCCAGCAGGCTTTCAACGTGATAACTCAGATGCTCCATTTTCAGGCGACTCAGCAGGACTTCCAGCTCATGCATCACAACAGCTCCTCATAGGCACTCAGTGGTCGATGTTCCACCTGACTGACCTGCTGCCAGAGCGGGGCGTGATGCTCCGGCACAGTCTGCCAGCCAGACGATGCCGAACAGAGGCGATGTGAGGCCACCAGTTTCTCATTACTGTAGATCCGCAACTCGTCATCCAGCGATATTCGTATCGATACCGGCTGACCACACAGCGCTTCGGGAACGCTGTAACGATTACCACCAACCTCGATATAGCTGTTCCAGGACACATGGCGGATGTCGAAGTAACTGGTATCGAAGTCCGTATCCGGTAACGGCTGCAGATGTTCCTGCTCCAGCGCGAAGCGCTGTTCCGGCGTTTCTTTGAACTGGCGAAGTTCCCGTTTGTCAGCCACATCGGCTATCCATTGCTCCAGTTGTTGATTAACATGAGTGAAGCTGTCGAACCTGCGGTACCGGACGAAGAAGTTCTCCTTGAGGTATTTCACCATCCGCTCAACCTTACCTTTTGTTCTGGCCCTGCGTGGACGGCATGCCCGTGGCAGGAAGTTATAGTGGTCGGCCAGCAACAGGAATCCGGAGTTGAACACGACTTTCCCGTTGTTATTCTTCAGCACCGCAGCCTTCTGGTTATCAACCAGCACCGTTTTCACACAACCACCGAAGTAGCGGAAGGCGCGAACCAGTGATTCGTAGGTATGCTCAGCATCCTGTTTTGGTGCGGCGAAGACATGGAAGCGGCGGGAGAACCCCAGCGTATTAACCGCAAAGTTAACTTTGCACCGTTGCCCGGCAACCTCCACCTCAACTTCTCCCCAGTCGTGCTGGAGCTGGTATCCAGGCTGAGTTTCGAAGCGAACTGTTCTTTTTGACGGACGCATTTTACGTTTGGGCTGGATGTAGTAACGCAGCATGGAACGTCCACCCGTATAACCCATTGCTTTAATCTCCGCGAAGATAACCTCGCTATTCCAGACATTCTCTGCCAGGCGCATGTCGATGTAATCCATAAACGGTTTCAGCTTAACCATTTTGTGGCGGGTCTTTCTGGCTGGCGGTTCAGGGTATTTGAGGTAGCGTCTGACCGTCCGTTCAGAGCAACCAATCTGAGTCGCAATATCGACAATGTACGCGCCCTGCTGGCGCATTTGCTTTATCATGTAAAAGTCCTCTCTGCTCAGCATGTTGATGTCCTTTCTGGTGTGAGAACCTTAAGGAAACAACATGTTGGGTGGAGCGGACAATCCAAATGGTGAATTACCGTCTTATATCACTGGCGCTGACAATTATCGTTGAATCAACCATATGCATTCCCTTTCTGTATTAAACTGGACGTAAAAAACTTGCCGAGCTATATCAGAATGATTATCCCGGCGAACAAAGGTTTACTGCAACCCAGATAAGGAGTCGGTGAGAGGAAGGTGCAGATCGGCAGACCTAGGACTACAAGAATTAGGAGCAACAGAGAGTAAAAGAAGAGTTATTGCTGGATAAACACAAAAGCAATTTGAGTGTTGTGATTGATTAATTATTGCACAGAAATGCAAAAATCACGACTGAATGGTTCTTAAATGACAAGAAAGAAGAACTTTTATCAGTTTTTACCAGCTAGCCTTAAGGACCGTTCCAAGTTTCCTAAATACAATTTTACATGTAACTATCTGTTTTTTTGGGGGAATAGTTGAACTTGTAATGATACCTAGTATTAATAATTTCGCATGTGGAGGAATTGATGTCCTGGAAGAGTAAGGTGCCCGGTGGATTTGGGACGGCAGATGTAAAATTTGCTGGTCATCCGCTTGACAAGGAATGGGCTGAAGATGCAATTAGCGACGCTAAGGAAAGTGGCGCAACGTTTGATGATATGGCAAACGAAATGGAGGAGTATCTGCTGGGCGAGCATCCTGGCGCTTCACAATACCATATCGATAGGCAGGTCGATCGTGCCAGAGACATGTGGTAACAAGACCCCCTCTAATGATCTGACGCTAAGTCAAAAATCATACAACTAAATTGTAGACGTGGTGACACATGGACGAACTTTTCAGACTATCCACCGCAATCCTTGCCTCGCTAGGCGGCGGTGCGATGATTATCGGTGCATTTGTAAAATGGTTTAGTGACCTGTGGGCAAAAAAAATAATCCAAGATGCAAAGAAAAAACTTGATGAGGACATTGAGAGTTACAAGATAAAACTAAAGAAATCAGAGTTTCTGTTTCAAAAAGAATTTGAAGCAGCATCAGAACTTGTGGCATTGATTCGCAGTTTTTTACCCACATATAGCCATCCACAAATGGATTGGTATGATGCCTGTGATGAAATGGCTCATAACTTCAGCAATATAGGGATAGCACTTAACAAGTATTTATCAAAGCACGGAGCTGTTTTAAATGAGGATGCCATTTATTGCATCAGCTTTTGTATTTCCACTACTTATGAACATAAGTTCAGCATCACATCTCATGAAGTACCAAAAGAGGCGAATGAGGCGGCTGATATTATATATCAAAAGCTAAAAGAGGCTGAAAAAATAGTTCTTCAACAAGTTCATTCACAATCAAGCACTTAGCATGACGACTAACTAGTCTGTCATTAACGACTTCTCAGCGTAGCGTTTACCCTTAATGGAGCGGGCATTATCGGATGAGGAGATGCCCGCACGGAATGATTAGCCGCTTATAACCTCTCCCCTGCAAGCGCTTCTACCAATACAGGGTTCTCAGGAGGTAACCGAAAACGAATTTCCGCTCCTCGCTCACAGCGGACTTTATGGCCGTACTTTCTGTCTGCTACGTTCCTGCCTTGCTGAACGTTGGTCATGCGGGCATTCTCAGCGCTTCAACAATGATATTAAACGCAGCTGAGGATTTCAGCCGACTGGTGTAATACAGATAATATCCCGGGAAAGTGATAGTGAAGTCGTCCAGAACGGAGATCAGTCGGCCTGAGTCGATATCATCCTGCACTAATGCCTGCGGAACATAGGCCAGCCCGTAACCGTCAAGAGATGCCTGATGAACCTGATTGATGCCATTAACGATAACCTGCCCCTGAACGCGCAACTTTTGCTCTTGCCCATTAATTAAAAACGTCCACGGCAAATTCTGGCCATGAGTGGGTAACTGTAAATTGATACACGGCAGCGTCAGCAGTTGCGCGGGAGTTGTCGGGAAATCCTGTTCCTGCAGACACTGAGGCGAGGCTACGACCACCATACGGTGTTCCGCGCTAATCGGAATGGCCACCATATCCTGAGCTATCAGGCCACCTCGCCGTACGCCGGCATCAAAACGCTCTTTGGCGATATCAACCAGGCCATAATCCGTAATCAGTTCCAGGTGAATATCAGGGTAGTTCTTCAAAACCGGCGCCAGTTTCGGCCACAGAACCTGCTGGATAGCGTATTCATCGGCGGATATACGTACTTTGCCCGCGGGTTTATCTCGCAACTCAGCAAGCTGATCAAGACCGCTAGAAATTTCTTCGATAGCCGGGCCAATCAACTGTGCCAGACGCTCTCCCGCCTCCGTCAGAGTCAGGCTCCGCGTCGTGCGGTTGAGTAATTTTAGTTGCAGACGCGCTTCAAGGTTCCCGATAGTCTGACTTACCGCCGACTGGGATGTCCCTGATTTCACTGCCGCCCGCGTGAAACTTCCCTCCTGAATAACCGTCAGGAAAGTGATCAGATCGTTAAGATTCTCTTTCATTGATTAATAAGCCACGCTAATAACTGACATCGAATTATCCCTACTAATCAAATGAACTGTCCAGTTCTATCATCATTTCACCGTCACAACACACGTCGACTCCGGGGGGAGAAAATGATGAAATCCATTCGCTTTACCAATGCCGAAATCACCATGGCGGGGAATCTGTTCCTGCCCGAGAATTTCAACGAATCCGCATGCTATCCAGCTATTGTGGTCGTTCATCCGAGCGGCGGCGTTAAAGAACAAACGTCGGGCCTGTATGCTGAAAAACTGGCGCGTCATGGCTACATTACCCTGGCGTTTGATGCCGCTTATCAGGGTGAAAGTAGCGGGGAGCCTCGTCAGCTTGAAAACCCATACCACCGGGTGGAAGATATCAGCGCGGCTATAGACTATCTGGTGGCTCAGCACTGCGTCGATGAGCAGCGAATCGGCGTCGTTGGCATCTGCGCCGGCGGCGGCTATGCCATTCACGCCACCATGATGGATCGCCGAATTAAAGCACTTGGCACCGTCAGCGCCGTTAACTATGGCGACATGTATCGCCAGGGATGGGAAGGCAATCAGCAGCCTGCATCATCCCTTGAACTTCTGCAAATGGCAGCGGAACAACGTACTGCGGAGGCAAAAGGCGCAGCCACTGGCTATCTGCCCACCACCCCAAACTCCATGGCGGAGGCGCCAAACAGAGATTTTGCAGAAGCTTATGAATACTATCGCACGCCACGGGCAATGCATCGCAATGCGCCGAGCCGGCTCACCACCCGCAGCCTTGCGCAACTGGTTACCTACGATGCCTTCAACCTCGCCGATATTTTTCTGACTCAGCCCATGCTGGTAATTGCGGGCAGCGAGGCGGGAACGCGCTGGATGACGGAAGAGATTTATCAGCGAGCCGCAAGCCAGAATAAAAACCTGCATATCGTTAATGGTGCTACCCATATCGCCATGTATGACCAGCCTGAATATGTGTCGGAAGCGACAGGCAAATTTGTCTCTTTCTTCGCAGAAAACCTATAGACCTACGCCTTGCCCACCGGGCTACCACTGACCAGAGAACGACATCATGAAATATACCCTTATCACCGGCGCCAGTTCAGGCATCGGCAAAGCCCTTAGCTATCAGTTCGCTTCCCGCGGCTACAACCTGATTATCACCGCCCGACGCGAGGACGAATTGCAGAAACTTAAACAGGATATTGAAAGCCGGTATGCGGTACAGGTCATCGCAAAACCGTGCGATCTGGCGCAGGAAGGCCAGGCAGAACACCTGTATCGCCAGTTGGCTGATTTCGAGCTTGTCATACTTATCAATAATGCAGGGTTTGGCGATTTCTCCATGCCCTGGGATATCGATTTAGCGAAAGCGACCCGGATGCTGGATTTAAATGTTAAGGCCCTGACCATGCTCTCCCTTCTGTATACCCGGGATTATGCCGATCGGGAGGCGACGCTGATTAATGTGTCATCCGTCGGCGGTTATTCACTCTTTGATATCGCCGTTACCTACTGCGCGACTAAGTTCTTTGTCGCCGCATTTACCGAGGGGTTGGCGCAGAATCTGCGTGACCAGGGCAAAAAAATGCGGGCAAAAGTGATCGCGCCAGGTCCAACACAGAGTGAATTCGTTGCTCATTCTTCAGACCATGGTGGCATCAGAGGCGATGGATTGTTTGCCGAGGACTCATTTATTACCGCGGAAAAGCTGGCGGAATACACATGGCAACTGTTTGACTGCGACAGTACGGTAGGCATCGTCAATGCCGACCGCCAGTTGATGCTTAAGTCACCCGTTTATCCTTACATTAACGTTCCGCATTAATGCTCAGAACGTCGCCATTAACTTGAGGAACTCCTGCTATGTCTCATGAACAAGCCGTTTCATTCCGGCACAACAGCTGGCAAGTTGCCGCCACTCTCCGCTTACCTGAGAGATTTGATGCCAGCCAGAAATACCCGGCGATTGTTTGCGCCCATCCTATTAGCAGTTGTAAAGAACAGACATCCGGCGCAGTCTACGGCCAGAAACTGACTGAAGCGGGGTTTATTACTCTTGCTTTCGATGCATCTACCCAGGGTGAAAGCGGGGGTGAACCACGTTTTAGCGAAAACCCATCCACCCGCGTGGAAGACTTTCGCTGCGCGATAGACTATCTGGTTACTTTAGCCTACGTGGATGAAGATCGTATTGGGGTTTTAGGCGTGTGTGGTGGTGGTGGATATGCCGTCAGCGCCGCTACCATTGATCACCGTTTCAAAGCCGTTGCCACCGTGGTTGCCGCCAATTATGGGCGCATTATGCGTGAGGGGGATTCCAGTCCGGATGCCGCGCTCAGAACGATTGACGCGCTGGGTAAACAGCGCACTGCTGAAGCTCGGGGGGCCGCTGCTCTTGTTGTCGGTTATATTCCTGACAATGCAGAAGCACTGGCGAATGCGCACATCAACGATATCGACATCATTGAGGCAGTTGATTACTACACGACCCCGCGTGGGCAAAAGCCAGGCTCGCCTAACAAATTGCGACTTACCAGCACCGCACCGGCCTTAAACTGGGATGCTTTTGCCTTTACGGAAAAGCTACTGATACAGCCATTACATATTGTTATTGGCGATGTTCCTGGCGGTTTCGGTTCTTATCGCGACGGTTATGAACTTTATCAGCGTGCGCGCTCCGTTGAGAAGACACTGCAGGTTGTGAAAGGGGTATCTCACTATGATCTGTATGATCGTCCGGAAGCGACGGCACAAGCGCTGTCGGAGATTATTCCATTCTTTAATAAACATTTAGGCACATAAGTGGCATAACCTTTTATTTACGCGCATTCTTAGCCATTACCCGGCCGTGCAAGCCATGGCCGGGTGTTAAAAATTTGCCTCATTCTGCTGCCTGGATGCGAGAAAAACGTCAGCTTCGTGCCAGGAGCGGAAGCAGGGGGGCCAGAGACTCCTTAAAAGTTGATAGCTCGTTTTGCAGGGAGACTTACACGGTAAGCGTTATTCCGAAGAGCTTAAAATTGAAGCAGTCAAACGGGTTGTTGAGCGTGTTTATGCGCTGCCATCTGATTAATCGACGGAAGCAGTTCCGTTTGGTCTATGATGCAGCTGTCCGGCAGGCGCTCTGTGACGCAAAAGAACGATAGGAGTGGCATTGAAGTGAACGAGGTTATGCTTGTCTTATATTATCCTCTATTTTAAAAACATCAGCTGGTTGTGTAAGATTTTTTATTGTTTTATCTTGTTGACTTTGCTTTTATGAAAATAGAGTGATTGATACAATGAAAACCTTAAGTGGGAAAGAGTTTAGGAAATTATTTAATCGTTATGAGACAGGATTCTATCTAAGTGAGTTTGAATACTTAAAGGACTTTGATCCTTTGTTTCCTAAATGCGTAGGGAAAGAATTAAAGTTGGGTTATAAACGAAAAGTTGATGTATGGTGCGAAGAGGATGCTGCGCTATATGCAGAATTTATAGCTACAAAAGAAAGGCTGAAAAGAGGCCGGTTAATCCTAAAAATAAACCAAGTGTGGTCGCGTGTATATCCTGCTTATATTTATGCAATTGAAGAAAGAATAAATGTCAGGGCAAAGGGGAGAGAGTCATTTAAGTATGAAACTGTGCAAGAAAAACAATGTAAACTTTCCATAATGTTAGATGGTCTGAAAGACCTTGAATGTGAAATAGCTATGATTTCAAGTGAGTTTGAAATTGAAAAACACTCTATGCACTATTTTTATATGATTTTTGATATTGAACGCTATATAAATGACTGCAGTTACTTTGTTTTTTCTGCTGCTAAAGTTGTTAAAGGCGTGATTCAATGCATTGGTTACATTGACAAAAATAACAAAGCAAGTTGCGATGAATTTTATTCAGGCAGCTATGAATGCTTGGATGATGATCAGGAAACACTGAACTATTTAAATGAATCATGCGCAGAGGGTATAGACGCTGATAAAGATCTCATCAGGAAGAATGAGTTATTAGCCTTATCCCTGAAGGAATTGTATCAACTTCTCGTTTCAAAAAAATAACAAGTAATACGGCGAGCGATATGACGTGCCATGGGATATCCGCACCCAGCAGCATGTTGTCTCCACGATGTCCGCAGTTCGCTCACTGCGGACCTTTAGCTCAGTGAGCTTGTCCGCACTGTGCCAAGAGCGGACTTTGCAAAATGGGAGTTATTTCAATCAAAACGTAACGTCACAACCAGACGACGCTCTCTCGCCATTTATAATTAGTAACTTTATCATTTTCGCTTATTTTTTTAGATATAGAGCGCGGCTCTCTTCCTAGATACTCAGATATTTCTGTCGGGGACAAATCAAAATCGACAAGCATGATTCTAAGTTTTTCCATTTCCTTTAAAGTCCAAGGCTTGCCATAATTTTCATAAAGAGATACCTTATGCTCCCTGATAGTTCGCTTTCTCTGAGTTTCACTTTCCCTCTGAAAAATCTCGCTTTTAAATTGTGAACGGAACTCTTTACAGAAGTTGTTATCAGTTTTTTTGTTATATAGATTGCTAAAAATAAGCTGGGATGCCGGGTCTAAATCAGGTGTGTTAATAATGAAAACTTTGACCTTTTCCATATAGGGATATTCAATTTTACCCAATATGCTTAATTGCTTTATATTAAAAAAACCTCTCAAATCAAAAGATTTAATGAGCTTTGATTGGATTACACTTTCAATCCTGCTTGCATTTGAATAACAGTACTTTGCCATTGGAAGGGCCCATACTACCAGTTGAGGAATATATTTTTCTAATGCAATGCTCTGCCAATCAGTATCAAAGGTTTGGCTTTTTGCTAGCATGTTTTTCGGCAAATCAGAATACATTGTGGTAGATGCCCATATCTTATAATCATTCGCCAAGGCTTGATAGTATTTTGTGTGGTTATGAATTTTATAAGCTGACATGAAGCGATAAACATCTTCGTCGTGACCAGCGTCGTAAATTGTTCGATTTCCTCTAAGATAACCGTCGTAATGTTCGGTTATCCTTCTACCTACATTACAACTTACCCCAACGTAAACCACACGACTGAAAAGTCCTTTATGGACAATAAGATAAACTCCGCTACAGCCAGATTTCCTGGCCTCTGATAGAGAACCTAAAAATCTCCATTCCATAATTAAATCCATTATTATTGCTACTTTTTTTGTTTATCATTATTTTCGTAAAACTTCAACAATTTTATCCAAAAGCTAAGGGCAAAGACTTATATAATTATACTTGTCATCGTTAGCGATTATATAGAGTAGTGGCGCTGACCTGCTCCCTGGTGATTCACACAGAATGCTGTTAGTAATGTCCGTTCCTCGCTCATGAGAGACAACCATACTCAAATCTCCCATATTGCAGGAGATTCGAGTATGAACACGTCACCGTGGAACAAAGACCGTATCGTCTGCCAAAAAAGACCACTTCAGATATCCCATATCTGGGGAATCCGAATCAGGCTTGAACTAGAAGGTAAGACGCGCGATTTGGCTCTGTTCAATATGGCTTTGGACAGTAAGCTACGTGGCTGTGATCTGGTCAACCTCAAAGTATCTGATGTTGCATATGGTAGCTCGGTTTCCAGCAGAGCAACTGTGCTGCAACAGAAAACCGGTAGTCCTGTGCAATTTGAGATAACCAAAGGGACAAGAGAAGCCGTTGCTGCATTGATAAAACTTGGAAATTTGCATAGCAACGACTTCTTGTTTCGGTCTCGGATCGGAACTAACCGGCACATATCAACCCGGCAATACAACCGAATTTTTCATGGATGGGTAGAAAAACTTGGTCTGGAAGCTTCTCTTTACAGCACACACTCCATGAGAAGAACAAAACCTTACCTGATATACAAGAAAACCAAGAATCTCCGGGTGATCCAACTTCTGTTGGGCCATAAGAAACTGGAAAGCACAGTCCGTTATCTGGGCATTGAAGTCGATGATGCATTAGAGATCTCTGAATCGATCGAAGTCGATGATGCATTAGAGATCTCTGAATCGATCGAAGTCTAAGGTTGTCAGGGCTGCAACAGCAGCCCTGTGCCAAAAACAGACGTCTAAATATCCTATTGTCAGTTATAAAAAGTGATGAGTGTTCTACATATTAAATTTACAGAGGCAGAAAGTCCGTGTTTAAATACGGCTCTTTCCACCCAATAAGCATTAACAACTTAAGGACCCCATAAAAATGCCAGTATTAGACTTCAAAGAAATACCAGAGGCTCATAAAGCAACAGGGCTGCAAGACACATTTGAACTTTTTTCTCGCGACTTCTTAGCTTTTCTGGGATATAAAATTATATCTGACCCAGATAGAGGGGCTGACGGTGGGGTTGATATTATAGCCGAAGAAAAAAGGACTGGTGTCGGCGGGGAAACAATTATCCGTTGGTTGGTAAGCTGTAAGCATAAAGCTCATAGTGGAAATTCAGTTAATCCAGGAGATGATGCAAATATTACTGATCGAGTAATAGCGAATAACTGCCAAGGATTTATTGGGTTCTATTCAACTCTTGCTAGTGCAGGTCTGTCTGGAATACTTGACGGGTTGAAAGGACGAATTGAATTTCAGGTTTTCGATAAAGAGAAAATAGAGAGGGAACTTTTACACTCTTCCAGAGGATTGGAAATTGCCGAAAGGTACTTCCCAAAGTCGTTATCTGAGTGGAAAACAGAAAACCCCAAACCCGCAAGAATATTTTCCGATGAACCTAGCTTAAAATGCAAAGTTTGCAAGAAAGAGCTTCTGTCTCAAGACGACAAGGGAATTATCACTATATGGCAAAGAATCCGCACCGACTACGAAAAAGAACCAGAGTATAATGAACATATTTTTTGGACGTGTCGAGGCAACTGCGACCAAGCACTCCGGCAGTATGTTAGAAAACAAACAAACAATGGCCTTATTGATGGCTGGGAAGATATAGCTGATGTAATGATGCCAACGGTGTTTATAAAATGGGTCATGACAATAATGAATGAGTTAAGATCTGGGACTCTATATTCAGATGAGGCATTTGACGAACTCAAGACATTTTTGATCAATATTTACCCATTTGCATGTCGTCATCTCACCGAAAAAGAAAAAGAAAGGGTTAAATCATTAATGATGATACCTTCGTATCTTGGCGGCATGAACTATGAAGGTTAAGAGAGGGGGCGTTAGCCATCTTCGAGAGTATTCAGTAAGGATTTGATGAGAGAATACATAAATAGACCATTTATACCTGAACAGAAGTCATATTGAGCTAGACGTTTCTGTTCAGTTTTTTAGTGTCTTCATTATCATATATCGCTCGAAAAGTCTCCCCGAAAACCAAGAGGATTTCCTTAATTGAAGTTGCTGTTGTCACCGCTGCGCATCCGTAACAGCTTACATGCTGCTTCGCTCTGTTTCAGTGCCAAAAAGCAAGGAGTTAATGTCCGCTTTTCGCTCATAGCAGACCTTCGGACCAGGCAGCTTAGTGCCAAAAACAGACTGTAGTAGATTGGCTTCAGTTGTCTAATACCAGTGCTTCAACACTTATTTTTCACCAAACAACGCATCGTAGAAGCACTAGTTGGATTCCACAGGCTTACGTAAACAAATAGCGCTAATGGCTAAGCTGGTCCATTAGACGCTCAATCATCCTCGCAAGAGGTATAGTTACTCGATGCCCAGAACAAATGGCATTAACAAATCTAGCTTTATTTTCATATCTGCAGTTGCCGAAGCCGCATCAGCCTGCGGCAAGGCAAGCCATCTGTTTACGGCATCAGAGTTGAATCGCTGCTGCCTTAGGAACGAAGATACTGACGTTTCCCAGGAAAAGAGTTCACCCGCACAAAGTTCAACGGGCTGCTGAGAGCAGGCTCGTTGAATAGTCATTCCCAAACCGACGTAGCGGAGAAGCTCACGTCGTACATTCTCATCTTTTTGCATGACTGGTGCATCCAGTTTCGGTTTCGGTCCAAAGTACACTCCGGTAGTACCTGGTTGTAATGTCGGGTCACTGGAAAAATAAACCGGAACTCCCATCAATTTAAATGCCGCTGTCAAAATTTCATAACTAATGTCTGATCGACTCCAACGGCCCATGTGGGGTGGTACTTTTGGCAAACCAACCAGATCATCGCCACGGCTTACAATCGATACGCCCTCAACTGGCACGGATGGTTGCATTCTGAATACAGCGTCAGAATCGATTTCCCAGCCAGCTTCGCTTAACAATCGCAAAAAATTACCAGCAGCCACGCACGATGATTCACTCCACTCAACACAACCGATGCGCAGCTTGTCCCGCTGACCGAACTGTCCTGTTCGAAATAATTCGAGGTATCTGTCGCGATTGGAACTATTAACGGCATATGCATCAATCACAGTAGGCGGTACAGGTTTACTTGCAGATTCAGGATTTTGTTGAAGCAAAGCAGGGCTATTGAAATACACTATTATGAAGAATGCCGCTGCGCCAGATGCTCTTAACCACCCTTTAAATTTTACTTCAAGGAAACCTGGCAGAACTGCACCAATACATCCGGCAGCCAGAGCCAGAACTATTCGGTAGACTGTATATTGGTAAGATGTGGGATTGGGGGTTGTGATAGTAGTTATGAGTATGGCAACTATCGCCCCAACCGCAAAACCATACCTAATGAACTTGTCTGTCTTTACACTGCTCATTTTAATTTTGACACCTGAATCAAGTCCATAAGTCGAAAATCCCGCATTAAACTGCTCCCCAATGATTAATACAGCTTTATACGCGTAATGAGGCTATTGGCGTTGGTGATGAGTGTAACTGTCCATTCCTCGCTCAGAGCAACCTTCTGCTCCAGGAGTCAGTCTACAGTGTGCAAAAAACAGACGTTGTTCACAATATCGAGTTAATCATTCGGCCGTTAATCACTCCCATTGAAAAATTTCTCAGTATCCAATATACCAATGTTGAGGGCTTCCCTCTTACATCTCAAAAGGATAACTATCATGGGTCTTAAACCTGGTCCAAAACCAATTGCTAAATCGACAGGAAAACCGGATCAACGCCGACGAGATAATAAAGATACTCCTGGCAACACTCCGGGACTAAAGCCAAGTAAGTCCACCGGGAAGTAAAAAAATCAGGGTATAAATAACTTATTTATACCCTGACTACATATCCAGTCTACTGAAGGTGTTTCTGCAGCCAGATGCACGTTCCTTCTATATCATACGCCTGTGCCCCATACCCTTTAGCAAGCAAAGTCTCTGGTAAATACTCGTCATATTTATCCAGATACTTGTCAGGAACAACTGCAGCAAGCTCAAACTCTGAAGGTAACCCCGACAATAGCATTTTCTTAAGTGCATGCTGGACAGAGGCAACGCCTGAGTCCTCTACCTCTATCACACCTGTAAATGAACTGGCTTTAAAGCCACAACGTATAAGCAGGGACGTAATTGTATTGACAATTTTATCCCCCATCCACGGGATCACGTAGCAGTTCTGACCACTGGCAATAAAACAGTCATTTTGTAGATTGTAGCGTTGGAAGTTGTCACTTCCTTCCGCGAAGAGGCTTCTGGCTGCGGCATCAGCATAATCGACTCTCTTGTTGCCTACCGCGATACGGTAATCATTTTCCCTGTAGATAGCGAGCATCTCCTGGCGAACAACATCATGAACAGACATCCCGCTACCACTGAATAGTGGTGGCTGACCGCCTTTAGTCGCCTCAACATAGATAACCTTTTTTTCAACCTCGATCTCTGTCACTTTCCAGCGCCGTCCGCCGAAGATGATGTGCTGCTCCGGCAAAAGTGGGGAGTCTACAGGCACTGTGCCAAGAGTTCGGTTTCCCGTTACAATGCGAAACTCCTCAGGTGTATTGAATACGGCATAAAACGTGTAGTGATTAGTCAGCTTCTCCCCCTCAGCCCCGACAACTATTTCACCGCTGGCTAGTTGAGTGAGCAGGCCACATGTCCCCATATGTTTAAGCAGACTTTTGAAGTCATTTATATCCACATTCCGGAACGGACCTGTCTGGCAAAGTTGTGACCAGAGCTGATCGGCACGAACACCTCCCCATTGCGCAGTAATAGCCAGGATCTGGTGTAGTAGTGTGGAGTAATGTTTCTGCCGGACATCTGCAGGCTCGAACCAGCGCTTAGAGATCATCAACCTGATCATTGCCATCGCCTGAACCAACTGCAGCCGTAAATGATCCACAATGCTGCTGGTTGCGGTAAGTTCAGGTTCAGTAATTAACATTCTCAGCACCGATGGGGAATCGCGCCGCCCTGAACGTCCCATGCGTTGACGCAGACTTGAAACAGAATGCGGAGGTGTCACTTGTATGACAGACTGCACCTTACCAATATCAATACCCAGCTCCAGCGTCATTGTACAAACAGCGGTTGTGGGCAAATTCCCTTTCTGCAGTCGGGCTTCAAGCGCCTCACGTAACTCCCTGGCAAGGGAACCATGATGAGGAAAGAATTCATTAGGAACGACATTTGCTTCACACATGTCGCTCAGTGTTGCCGCTATGCTTTCAGTACGCTTTCGACTGTTAGCAAAGACCAGATGGGAATCGCCACGACAGAGCCTGAAAATATCCGCGCAGACGAGCTGTTCAGCAGAGCTCTGAAGCTCTTCCCCTTTTTCGGGCACACGCTCAAGATAACCTTTAACCTGAACCTGTAGTGTAGCGGTGCTATTACTGTCTGTTACCGTTTCACAAGGTAATCTCTTATCCGGACGCAATAATTCTGGCACTTTTTCCAGCTCTCCCAGAGTGGCACTCAACGCGACACGGGGAACTGGATTTAACTGGCGTCCCAGCACATGGTCAATTCTATTAAGCAGCGAAAGCAGTTGTATACCACGCTCTGAGCCAATAAAAGCGTGGAACTCATCAATAACAATGTATGCCACTGAAGAAAACGCCTGTTTGAGCCAACCCAATGAGTTTATGAGCAAAGACTCAAGTGATTCAGGTGTGATAAGTAAGATACCTGACGGGCTTGTCCGTGCTTTCTTCTTTTTGCTTTGTGGTACATCCCCGTGCCAGGGCGTCACTTGCATTTCCAGGGCTTCACCCAGGCTCTCAAGACGACGGTGCTGATCGTTAATCAATGCCTTCAACGGACTGATATAGATAATGCCAAATCCACCAGTGAGATCTGCAATCGCTGAACAGGCAGGAAGAAAGAAAGCCTCTGTTTTACCCGCTGCTGTACCTGCACTAATTAGTACATCACGATCACGGGCTAAAATTGCCGGAATTGAGCTCTCCTGCAAGGGCCTTAATGATGACCAGCCCTGCTTATAAACCCACTTACGGACACGGGGATCGAGACTATTGTAGGCACTGCTCATAGTCTGAAATTCGCCAGGCCATCATCGTCATCACTTTCCTCCACAATGGCATCATCCATATCGCTGGGCTTGTCTTCTTCAATCGCCACCCCCTCAATGAGTGCTTGCCAGTTCATCGTTCTGTTTTGTTCCAGCACAGCCAGCATATCCAGAAAGCCTTTTATGGTATTGCGGGGAGTTCGAAAGTAAGCATCTCCGATGGTTTTGCTGCAGTGATGCAGAAACCCGGTCAGAGCATCATCTGGCACCAGATAATTTGCGGGATCTCCACCAGCATAAACATGACGAAGGTTTTTCAGTAAAATATACAGTTCCTCAGGAGTGAGACTGGCAAGGTGCAGCGTGGGAGACGAGTAGTCAATCACGCCTGCTTTCTGTGCGAATCGGTTTTCTGCCAGACGCGACTGGAGCGCTTCATAGCTGTAGAGCCCCTTACGTGGATCGAAAAGAAACTCTGGCGTCCCCCCGAGGATAAAACCAATATTTTCGGCGGAGCCTTGCAGGCAGTCATTCAGGATCCGCAAAATTTGTTCGTAGTTGGCCGTTCTCGCTTGCGTATTATTCAACTTGAAGAGGTTCACCATCTCGTCGAGGCTAACTAAAAGTCCGGCATAGCCTGCCTGACGGACAAAAAGGCTCATCAACTTCAAAGAGTCATAGAACGAGGCGTCTGAGATAATCGTTCGGACGTCAAGATCATTACGGGCATCAGTTTTTGTGGTGTACTCGCCCCGCAACCAGCGAATAGCATTGGATTTTAAGGTTTCGTTATCCTGCTCATGCCCGCGCCAGAATGCGTCAATGACCTTCGCAAAATCATATCCGCCCACCATATCTGACAAAGCAGCAAGGCGTTTATGAATAACGGATGAGACCTGGGAGCCGTTCGCATCAGCTTCCTTCCTTGCCTCAGTAACAAACCTTTCCACAACGCTAAGTAATGCATTGCCATCTGGTTTGTTTCTGGTGGACATATTTTTCATAAGCTCTGAGTAGAGATTACGAGCCTGACCTCCCGATGAGTGGATACGTCTGTCGGGAGAAAGGTCTGCACTGACCGTGACCAGCTTCTTCTCTAACGCAATAGACCGTACAACACTTAAAAAGAATGTTTTCCCGGAACCGTACTCACCAATGATAAGTCTGAAGCTTGCCCCGCCATCAGCAATCCGTTCAATATCCTGATGGAGGGCGGTTATCTCATTCACGCGGCCAACCTGGATATGCTGAATACCTATCCTTGGCGTTACTCCCGACTTAAGTGACTGAATAATAGCGTCGCGCTCTTTCACTCTTATACGTGTTACAGACATTCACTAACCCTCTAATTCTTTGGCTATTTCCAGGTCAACCCAAATGTGATCATCAGCATCTTCCAGCACTGGTGCATCAACCACCGCATAGGACCAATCGTTAATCACCTCAAGCGCACCGCCGAGCATCAGGTTCCAGTTACTACACAACTCTGTCGCCTCTTTTCTGGACCATTGTTCTTTCTCCAGCAACCTGCGATAAAGTTGGCTATGAGCGGAGTCAAGTCCCCCTTCCCCGGTTAATGAGGCTGGAGCGCTTTCTGGTTGTTCTGGTTCTTCTTCAGTGAAAATCGAGTTCAGTAATTTACGAACATCATCAGTGGCAGATTCGTGACGGGCAAGTACGTTGGCATCCAGCGTAAACCCTGCCGTCGACTGATTAGCTGGTACAGATGAAACGAGAGCAGTTTCAGTTACGGAATGCTGATGGATATTGCTTGATACGGATGAGGGATCCAACCCCAGGCTTGTATAAATCTTCTCAAGCTGTTTGATTTCGGCAGGCGTAATTCTGCCGTCAGAGCAAGCAACACTAACGATAACCTTACCCACAGCTGATTTTTCCGCTGCACCGAGTAATTCAATCCGGCTTTTCATTCCCGTCATATTCGCCGGGGTATGAAGCTGCCACGTTAAATATGCGTGCAGAGAGCGCTTTTCATCATCGCTGAAGCTGGCATTGTTGTTGATGGCATTCTCAAGCACTTTCTGTTCGGCTTGATCGAGAGAATTGTCAATCAAGGCGACTACCGAACCTAATCGGAGCGTCAATACAGCAGTGATAAATTCAGGAGAAGGAGAGAAGCGGCCACCTTCACCAGCAGGGAATAAAACAAGAACACCATCGACATCTGCTTTTACGTGGTGGTAATAGGGGTCAGGAGCCAGGCAGTACCCCATTTTCTGTGCAAAGGCCTGCATCAAGTCGGCCTCTTTTTTATTGATCTTTGCCGGACAGGTAGCATTCATGTGTGACCAGTAGTCAGCAACTGAAACTACTCCCCCCTTACTGAGGATCGCGTCATCAGCCCAGCGTTTGAATGCACTTAATATTTTATCTGCGCTTTCGTTAACGATTTCTGAAGGCAGCAACAAAATTGCAGCGGTATCATTTGCTGAAGTGCCTTTTCTACCAAGGTAACGACTGTAAGCATCCAGTTCATCTGTGCATATATCAGCAAGAGTCATAAGCTTCTGAACAGGGCCTTTCAATGCACTTGGATCAGGCAAGTCGGGAACAGGAAGCCGAATACCTCTCAAACTGGGACTTGCAGGCGTGTAATCTAAACGCAGACGCGCTTTATTCGGCTTCACTACCATCCCTTCACCGTATTTAAGGGTGTAACGCCGTTTAAATAGTGCAGCAAATTCTTTCGCACAGCGGCGGGCGGGGGTTCGTAATGAGTATTCAGTATGGTTTGTCACCCACGTCAGAGCCAGATCCGCTGGAACCGGGGCTCCTGCATCAACAGTCTTTGCCAGGATTAACCTGAACTGCATGCTATTGCTGAACTCCGAATCATCGCTGAGAGCTGCTGCAAGATTTTCGTTCGGACGAAGAATGGACATCGCTTCAAGTAACTGGGACGAGTAGTTCCGGAAGGATCTGTTTTCATTGAAAACCGATCGGAGACGGCAGATCTCTTTGAAAAGAGAATAGAACTCATCGTCAGATATATTGCTGTCCCTGCTGTCAACAAGCGCCCGTCTTTCCAGACCATACAGATAAATAAAAACGTAACCAATTGGGCAAGAAGTGTCACATCTGTCGCTGGTAAGCCAACTCAGGTACGCGCCACGTGCTTCAGGTGAAAGTGAGGAATAACTGGGCCAGTACCCTAATGAACTATCTTCGTAGATGTAAGATGTGGGGTATATCTTGAGCGTGTCGTCAATTAGCGATGCCTCGCTACTATCATCATAATAACCGCCTGAGTTATGCCCGGCAGGGTTCATTCGCTGTCCAAGATAGAAGTAGCCACCGGTAACCTCTACCCCACCGACTGTGATCACCTCCCCCGGTAAAATCCAGCGAGCCAAAGCACCGGTAGTTTTTGAGAAATTCTGGCGTTGAGTGGCTGTTATGCTGTATTCGACATTCCGCCCGCCACTTAGTGTAAACGTAGCCAGATTGTCATCTTCGCTGTCCTCGTTGTGCATTACAGACTGATTTTTTTTGTTGTTAGCAAGCCATTCTTTAGGTGGTGCTTTCACAGGAGCAGAAGTATAAGAGCCCGCGGACTTAGTTTTCTTCTTTTTGAAAAAAAGAATATAAATCAAATAAATAGCTACTACAAATATCCATAACTCCATGAGGCAGTAACCTTAAAAATAGCTTTTCACGCACACCAAAAGGATGACGATGGGAAGTGGATTAATCTCAAAATAATACTTCTAAATTACAAGGGTTAAAAGCAAATCACAACCTTCCCTAACCTCCGCTTTTCGCTTGCTACGGCCCCTGCTAAGCATGGATTTCGTCTATGTCCTGAATCGAACATCGATAATGCAGAAACCATGGCTGAAATGTGGTACCAGACCCTCACCTGATGCCTGCCAGCATCGCACCTCACTCCATGGCTAACCTCTTTGTTAGCCTGGCATGGTCAATGGCTCTGTTGACAATGATGCTACTTTCCAATAGGTTAAGCACAAGGTTAGCGCGACCCGGCAGCTCACGGCCAAAGCGGAATGCAGCGCAGACTTATCAAATCTTTTTTGGTTAAGTGTCTTTGATTCTTATGGTTCGTGAGCACATAAGACAGATAAGAGACTTAAACCATGAAACGACTCCCCACATGCGCAGAAGCAAAAGCCCACGCTAAATACCTTTCACGGTCGCTCAATATCAATCTAAGCTACGCCCGGGATGCAGTGGCATTACGTTATAACTGCCATAACTGGTCGGAACTCAGCACAGTATTTGGTCAGCTTAGCGATAAGTACATGTCGTGCTATGGCCTTGCCAGCCATGAAGAAAAGCGTGTTTTTAGCCAGCTTCTGGCACCGTTTATCGCAGAATTGCAAAATGCCATTCACCCTGACCGCCATGTGCCGGAAAGCTTGATACGTAAGATTGCTGAAGGCCATATTTCCCGGGTATCCGGTAAAGTCATGTCGGCTGTTAAACGTGAATGCGAGGATTCTCCTCCCACGACAGTTAAAGACATCATTGAACTGCTCGAATTTTATGATGAAACGGCCAGCCAGGTATTAGCTGGACACCACAAACAGATCCCGACCAATAATCCCTGGCTGGAACCCTGGGTATTTGGTGTGCGCTTTTATGCCTATTACCACTTTAATGGCAAGCAGGTCACCATCTTAAGCCGGGAGTGGGATTTAGATATTCATGATGCCTACCTGCCACATTCACGTGACAGAGTATTTTCACGCCCATGGTTTCAGGACTATATGATCGGCTATCTGGCCTACCTCGTGAAGCAATTTACCGGATTGGGTTACGACGGTACCGTTAAGATTTGTTGCATTAATAATTACAGCGCGCTGGATTACCATCAGAAAAAAGCAGCCCCCAACGGTCGTGTTGGGCTTAATCACTTATACAGAGAGTTACTTAATCGCGGGGGAGAAGAAAAGTGGTCGTTTAGTCAAAATGGTCATAAACATGATTTTGGTATCGAGCTCCCATTTGCCGCATTGACCTCATTGAAGAAAGGAAGAAAATGAGATGAACAAAGCCGGAAAAATAGCGTATTCATGGCTAAAGGCACAGAGCGATAGCGAAAAAATTCGATTTATTGCACAAGCGCTGGGGAGTGTCGAATATCAGGCGTTTATAAAAAAACATCAGCCTGAAAAGCAGCATGCTCACAATCTACCTTTAAGTTTTTTGAAATGGTATTTGCCTCAGAAACTAGTGGCCTCCTATCACGGCAAGGAGATCGGCCTGAGAAGTGTGCCGGAGACGGTTGGTGATAAGCTGGAAATTCGGCATGCCTGGATGCCAACAGGACAGTTTGCTCCTTCGCGCCATGGCTCTTACATACCACTGGGCACCCACTTTGTTTGTACTGCTCTGATGCAACCCTTTTTGCAAAAACAGCAGGAAAAATGTCTGGAGCAGGCCTGGCAGGCAGCGCTTCCCCTGCTTCTGTCACCTGACATCAGTAATGACAATGAATTCACCGCTCCATGGCTGGATTACGAGCCCTATCTCAATGGTGAAACGGATGTGTACTTTTTACTGGATGAACCTAAGGAAAGAGTCAAGATTGGAATATCAGGTAATCTCAGACAACGCGTGGATACCTTGAAGCAACAACATAATACCAGCCTGCGTCTTATCTCCATAATACCTGCAGGAGGTATTGAGACAGAATCCGCATTACATCTTTTCTTCAAAAAATACAGGTTGGATCAGAAGGGACTTGGTAAGGAGTGGTTTTCTTATACGGACGAACTACGCGAATTTATCAATACCCTAAACACCTATGCAATCAGAAGCCACTGCCTTAGAGCTTACGGCATTATCTGACATAAGGTCGTATCTACAGGGCCTGTGGCACTATGCACCTACAGGTGTGAAAAATCGATTATTGATCGCGCCTGGCTCCAAAAATCGAAAGGAGAAAATAGTTGTAATGTCGCCTCCTGATTCATAGCACAATAGAGGTTCTTCAGACACTCTTCTATGTGCTATGAACAGGTTATTCCTGGGCTAAATAAAGTAGTTTCAGTTGTATTTAAAATATCATAACCCTTTGTTATATTATGTTTTTATATTGCCATATGGGAGCGAATTTTGAATTCATACATTTTTCTTGCTGGGGCAATCGTAGCCGAAGTCATAGGTACAACCCTGATGAAGTTCTCTGACGGTTTTACGCGCCTATGGCCATCAGTAGCAACCATTGTGTGCTACTGCGCCGCTTTTTATCTTCTCGCTCAGACGCTTTCGAGCATTCCAACAGGTATTGCTTACGCAATTTGGTCAGGTGCTGGAATCGTTTTAATCAGCCTTTTGGGCTGGTTGGTAAGTGGGCAAAAGCTTGATTTCCCGGCGATCGCAGGCATGCTCCTTATTTGTGCCGGAGTTCTGGTTATTAATATTTTTTCAAAGTCATCCCCCCACTAAGTCTTGTTGGAGAATTATAGATATCGGGTGCCTTAGAACGTCAAAAGCAAGATCAACATTCATCCAGTGAAAGACGATTTGTACGGCATCCAGATTACCGGGAATGTCTATTCCCCTGATAACTACGCTCCCGCCTAAAACGTCTACCCTGATAGTTGAACAGCCTAATGTCCGTGCAAAAAAACAGCTCACCGGACTGTGTGCTCAGCGCCTTGTCAGGCATGATTACTGCCGATGCTGCTCATTATGGCTCCGGCAGATGTTCATTTGTTCTGTCGAGACAGAAGTGTCGTTTTGAATCAAAAACGAAGTTTTATTTTTAGCTGAACAGTGAGTGCCATCAAGGCGCTGGCTACTGTAAACAACGCTGTTATCCAGCCCATCGTCCATGGTGTTCCGTCACAGAACAGTACAAGAAGAAGCGAAGAGATGATGCCACTGCCCCCATTAGCGCCGATGCAGATCCCGCGAATCCTGTGATTGTCAGCTCTGCATCCCCCTGTAAATCTTTTGCCATGACGGGCATAGCTGGAAGATAGATGTCGGTTGATAAAGAGGTAACAGCCATCGGGGCGCTGAGAATAAGCAGAAACGACAGACCGGTTTTTTTAGCTGTAGCTGACTGCGCACGAACCTGTTGAGTAAGCATTGTGAACCGTTAGACATAAAGGGATAAGGCATCTTAACGGGTTTGTGCTTGTTGATAATCACAGTCAGAAGGATTGGGACTATGAGTAAAATTCATTAATCGAAACAATCATTGCAGTTTTTGTGGGCCCGGTGATAAACAGTATTCTCACAACATTACCTCCTCCTGCATGTTGCTGAAGTCGCCAGTGGAACATGTCAGACAGTACCGCTCACCGTGGTAATCGTTGCCGCAGCCACTACAGTGCCAGTCAGCCCTGAGTGTCACGGGTTGAGCATCTGCCACGAAATAGCGCAATCTACGAATCCGTCTTACTTCCTTTCCCTCAGGATTTACATACGGGCAATGCTGTCGCCCGTTCTTCGTCAGTGTTTCGTGTCGGTGTTCAAACCAGGGGCGTTCAGTGCCGTATTCAGGGTGGTATTGCAGTGCACTACCGCACAAGTGGCAGACATAGCGGTCATAAGGAGCTGTCTGCGCAGTACGGGCACCAGTCAGACGACCATTACCATCGAGAGCGATAAAGGATTTAGCGAACATATCATTGGCTCCAGCCAGTCAATACGCAGGCGTCAGCCGTCCCTGAAGGGCAGGCAGACGCCATGCGGTTGAATGGTTTAAAGATGTTGAGAGGGGAATAGCTGTGTGGTTGCCACACGATGGGATGCTGATGTAAAAAACTGCTTTACTCAGAAGTCAGTCTTACGTGGCCGTCCGCTTAAAGGTCGTTCGGGGACCTCATTACAGCCAAATAACGGCATTCCCTGCTTTTGCTCAATTTTGGTCATATACACGAGTACCTGTCGGATGTTGGCAATACTGTCCGGATCGTCGTAACGCACCGGGATATTGATATTGGCGCTGTAATGAGGCTTAAACTCACAGCGGTGAGACCAGCCATCACCTTCAGTAATTAACATCCAGAGTTCACGAGCTTTCTCAGCCCAGAGGTAGGTTTTTTGCGTGTATTTGCCATCCAGCCAGAAGGCTACATGTGCGTGGTAATGGTGATCTTCTGTCCACTCGATAACCCAGAAGAAACCAACAACAACCTCAACCTGCATCATTCCTGCCATTAGCACACGGAGATCCCTTTCAAGTTGGCGGTGATTTTGCAAAAGGTATTTCGCAGTATGGTGTTTATAGAACACATCAACCCGTATAGCTCGCAGGCAGGAGTAGCGACCAACCATTTCATTGATGTGATTGTTCAGAAGAGACTCCAGAAACCAGTCTGGTTCCCATTTTGGTCTATTTTGCATTGGATAAATTCTCTCGTACTGACAGAGTTTCCGAAGATGTAAGAACGCCTCAGGAAGGGAGACGAGGATGAGATCACTGGCAAGGGATACCGGGCAGGTTGTATAAAAGAGCACCTACGACGTAATAATATTAATTAACCCAAATTAATCTTTACTCTCCCACAGTCCTCTGCCCCCTTGCTGGACGGGGTATCAGTTCTGATTTAAAGGCTCAGTCGTGGTTCGCCACGCAAAGCACACATACTCATCCATCAGACTGGCCAACGCGGGGTTTTCCGCCTGCCGGTCATTGATCCAGATATCCATCTCTATATGTTTTTTGAATCTGAGATTGTCGGTCCAGTCATCAAGACAATTACCCAGCATCAAATCGTACCAGCAAAGCCAGACCAGCTTCAGACGCAACTCATTACCGCTAAATTGCCGAAACAAACTGATGAGCTTATTTGCCAGAGAACGTTGTTTTAAACGCACACATTCAGACAACAAAATCCCCTCAAGCATGGGATGATGAACCAGCAGATGCTCCTGGGTAAATAAACTGACGCTGAGGTCATCATGAACAGTCAGCGGTTCTGCAGCTCTTCCATAAATAATCCGGTACAGGCATTGAGGAACAATAGCAATAACCTCTTCACCTCCCGGAAACGTCAGACTACCAACTGTCAGAGTATGATGGTGATATATATTCTGATGGCACATACCCGATCTGACCGTCAGCTTCGTAAAATCAGTCAACCAGGTCTGGTAACACTTATAGAGCTCTTCATAACGAGGTTTATAGTCTTTCATGGTTTAAATTCCTTAGTGCTTAAATTCCAGGCAGCAGAAAACCTCCGAACAAACCGGATAATTAGTTCCATGCTGCTGGTTTAGTCAGAGATTATTAGCTGCGAGACTGGTTAATTCGTTCCTGAAGCCAGTCTTCCACTTCACTTTTTAACCACCGGGAACTTCGCCCCAGTTTGACAGGCTTAGGAAAGGAACCATTCTTAATAAGCTTATATATCCATTTATCTGTCATCTGAAGTAGTGAGGTGATAAATGTCATATCGACAAACTGGTCTTCGGTAAGTGATGGTCGGGTAGTCATGATTTGTATCTCCGGTTGAGGAAGGTAAGCCGGATTAGTGATATTTGATAACAACCACTTCTCCGACATACTTACCGGCCTTATACGTAAAAAAAGAGAGTTATATTGACCACTATGGAACCATCAACACTGAAGATATTTTATCTGCTGTAAGCATTATGAAGTTCACATTTTATTCAGACGCTTTATGTGGGATACCCTGATATTTACCCAGTAAGCCAAACCGTGTTTACCAGGACAGAGGGACGCTTGCTAAGATACTTGATCCTTCAAATTACAGAACGCAATCCCGAATCAACAAACAACTACATAGCCCATTGTTTCTAAAGAAAAACAGCGAAGAACGTGATACCAACCCATCATTAAAACACTTATCAGACTACACTTTTATATACGCATCGAACGACATCCTAATCAACGAATTTGACTACGTTTTGTATACGTAATAATCTACGTAGTGATTCGATTATGATGTGAAGGTGAAGATAACAATGAGAGTAGCACTGACAGACAGATCAGAAAGAGCGTGTCGGTTTTATATTGAATATATGAGAAAGAATATTAAAGGATATGAAGCCAGAAGCCCTTTCCCTCTCCTCTTCAACTATAAAAATGAAGATATTGCAGATATGATCATAAGGGAGCTAAACAATGAATTTAAAAGCACTCCCGAATATAATCAATTTGTAACAAGAATGCAGAATAAATTATTTTCCAGCATTATCCCGGATAAAGAATTCGAATGGATTAAAGACTATTCATCTGCATATTTTGCATGGAGTGTTCTCTCAACCATGGGGCCTCAGGAAGTTAATGCTTTTGAGGTTATTTTCAGTAGTAAATTACCACCTCTAATAAACAACAGCATAATCCCCGTCATTCCCGATAACCGGGAAGATGCACTTGTTACGATTCATTCCTGTTTTGATAACTGGGATACAGGTTTACTGTTCAAAAGCAATACGATCACCTCACTAAAAAGATACTGGATCCAACTGAATCGGGAGTTACCGGAGCCATTCAAGTGGATTGATCATAAAAATATCAAACAGTGTAAATGGGCGTTTAAATATGTAATGGAGCATATCAAACCTGATTACATGCCTTCATTTATGACAGAGATCAAACCAAAACAAATAAACGCATTCCTGACAGCCGTACTTTATTCCTGGTCTGTTCATCCTGATACCCGACGACTAATGATCCAACGGATGAAAAAGACATATAATCAGAATGTGTTCCGGGAAAACATTGCTGATAAAAAAGTAATTAACACGTATGTTCAGAAAGATATTAAGGAAAAGCTGGATATTCTGGCAAAGAAAAACAATCGAAAAATTAATGAAGAACTGGAAGCCATTATTCTGAATGCCTGGCACAATGCCAGGTATACTGATGATAAATAGAATAAATTCAAAATAATTTCAGACATATATTATCTCCGTGACTCCCCCGCCCTCCTTTCCGGATCACGGGGATTTTTATTTTTCACTCTGAGAATCCTGTATGAATAAACCACGCAGCCTTCAGGTACTGGAACAACCACTGGCATCACTCCCGAACACACTTCGCCAGCTTATCCTTGAACGTATTCAGAACCTCACTCATTACGAGCCTGTGATTGGCATCATGGGCAAAAGTGGTGCAGGTAAGTCCTCGCTCTGCAATGAACTTTTTCGGGGAGAGGTCTCTCCTGTCAGTGATGTGAACGCCTGCACACGTGACATACTGCGCTTCCGGCTTCGCAGCGGTCGTCACAGCATGGTGATTGTTGATTTGCCAGGCGTGGGAGAAAGTGGCCTACGGGACCATGAATACCGTGACCTCTACCGGCGTATACTGCCGGAGCTGGACCTGGTGATGTGGGTAATCAAAGCAGATGACCGGGCGCTGTCAGTGGATGAACAGTTCTGGCATGGTGTGATGAAGGCCCACCAGCAACAGGTGCTGTTTGTAATTAACCAGGCCGACAAAATCGAGCCCAGCCACGAATGGGATACCAGCAATAACACGCCTTCAGCCCGGCAACGAGCTAATCTTCAGGAAAAACGGGCCACCATTAGTGCATTGTTTAATCCCCATCATCCGATCTGTATGGTATCAGCCTGTAGCGGATGGGGCATTGAAGAGATGGTGGCTACTATGATGCACTGTCTGCCTGATCGTGCCGCCAGCCCGTTGGTAACACAGTTGCACGGGAGGCTGTGTACGGAGTCGGTAAAGTCACAGGCCCGTGACGGTTTCAGTAAGGCAGTGGAACGGGCATTCGATACGGCAGAGTCTTCTTCATTCCTTCCCTCGACATTGAAAACAGTAATTCGAACCGTGCGTGATACGGTGGTATCGGCAGCACGGGCTGTCTGGGACTGGATTTTCTTCTGATATTGCGCAGCCATGCCAACAATGACGGACATACCCTGTCCTCTTATGGCGTTTTCGCACTGGAGAAAAGCATCAAACTTCGTGCCAGACCTTGGTATTCCTGCAAATAACTGATTTAAAAAATCGTCGTTCTGTGTCCATACCCTGCCATACCCCCTTGTTACACTAACCCGCATCTTTTCAATCAATTAGCTTACCGGAGAACGAAGCCTTATGACTCAGGCTGAGCGTCGCCATGATCGGCTTGCCGTCAGACTGTCGATGATTATTGGTCGTCTGGTGGCAGGTGAAACGCTGGATATGCGAAAACTGGCTGCCGAATTTGGTGTGTCGGTCCGTACCCTGCGACGGGATTTCCGCGAACGTCTGATGTATCTGGATCTGGAGTATCGTCAGGGCCGATGTCGTCTGCTATCAGGTAGCCGTCAGCGGGAACTGGCTGTGATGACCTTTGCCCGTCAGTCTGGTGTTGAGACTCTGTTTCCGGAACTGGACGGACATCTGGTCAGCTCGCTTCTGGGGGGACCGGGTGAATCACCCTGCCTTATCTGGCAAGGAGAATCTGCACAGATCATCACTGACAGTGGCGTCTTTACCCGACTGGTGAATGCCGTCCAGGAGAGCCGGAAGGTGACTGTGCGCGATAACGAATGCAGCCATACGGATATCGCCCCCTACCGGCTGGTCCTTCATGCCGGAAACTGGTATCTGACGGGAACTCACCAGACCCGCATCATTGCGTTGCCGCTGACGGATATCCACGCCGTCACGCTTCATCCCGACAGTTTTACCCCAGACGCTACCGTGCGCAACATCCTGTCACGTCCGGATTTTTTACAGGCGTTACCTCATTTCCGGTTCTTCGGTGAAGTGCTTTCCGGCTTCGCTCCTGAACCACATCAACCAACAACAGAAGGATAACATTATGAAAATCAGAAAAATTACACCTGGAAACCCGACCTCCGGCAAACGTTGCCCGGACTGTGGTTCTCACGACACCATACCCTGGGCTGATGGCTGGATGTGCCGGGACTGCGGGTGTGAGTGGGGCAAGGATAACGGTTATCTGTAAAGGTGGTACTCATGGGATTCTGGAAGACTGCCGGTAAACTCGCCGTTGAAGTGGCAAAGGACGCACTCAGCAGTGCTCGTGAACTGAAAGCGATACATGATCGCCTGGAAGACAAAAGCAGTGCAGAACTGAAAAAGATAACCACTGACAATGGTTTTTTCAGCAGTGCAACGGAGACGGAAAAGCGTCTGGCACGAAAGGTTCTGCGTGATCGCGGTGAGCTTTAATGATTTTACAGGGCCTGTACAGGCCCTGTATTTATTTCATGTGCGGGATGAAGAATGTCTCTCCGTAATGACAGACATGATGCAGATATACCCACGACTCCCACTATATAAAAATTATGACTTTAACAATAAGCAGGATAAGAAAATGAAAGCATTCATATTGCCGCTAATAGTATCTGGTTTTTTATTGAGTACATCAGTCAATGCTGCTGCGGTTAAATTACCCCGGACAATAATTGATGTGAAAGATGGCAGTGAGCAGATATGCGGAAGTGAAGACGTCAAAGACGGGACGTGCAGCCTCATAGGTGTTTCTGATGATGATAAATATGCCCTGCTGAGCAGCCCCGGAGGGGCCGCCTGTTATGACCCTTATCTCATCGTTGTCAACCTCACCACCGGCAAGGGTAAAATGATGGATTATAACCGTCATGCGACATGCAACGGTGCAGCTACAGCAAAGTTTATCCGCTCTCCGGAAAACGGCCATCTTACTGTCGCTATTTATGATCCTTCCATCAAAAAGAACGTCGGGCTTAATACTATTACCTTTTAAGCCTTTGACCGGACTCTTCACTGAGCCCGTTTCTTTTATATAAACAACATGGAGTCAAAATAATCATGTCTCTTGTGTTACGTAAATTAAAACTGGTAATACTGATATCCTTGCTTTGTTTTATTTCTACCGGAGTTTACGCCGCCGGAGTTGCAAAAACGGCAGCAGATGCAATGAGCTGCGATCCTGATGCAGATGATAATGTCGACGGATACGGTTCATGCCCCTTTCTGGCAAGCATTTACGATGCTGACCCGGTATTTAAGAAAGACATTGATGACGCGCTGAAGTCTGCAGGAATCACAGGCTTAACGGGAAAACATGGCTCAATGAATGGCCCGGACAGTGGATTAATTCCGGTCGATGTGGGTGGCGAGAAGTGGCTGTTGGGGTCTGTCTGCGAGCAGGGTAACTGCGGTGACCATTATCTGAAAATACTTTATATCCCCTCGGAACATGCTGTTGCCGGTTTTTATTACAACCGTGGGGAGGAAAACATATTTGGCGATATCGGTGATGCGGAAGCACGAATATTACGCAGTGATGTACCAGAAACTGCTCCGGCACAACAGAATCTGCCGGTAACAGCAACATCAGTCGACGGTGCACCTGCAAATACTATCTGGGCCTTTACAGACAACGGAGGGCAATCGTTATGGCAGGTCTGCGGTGGCCAGAACAGTAGTTGCACCATTATTGCCAACACCAAATATTACGTTGCCATTATGAACAGAAAGTCTGCACACAATTGCGCTTTTGGCGATTTCTACGTAGCCGCCAGAGAGTCGGCATCATGGCAACAATATGATACCGGTACCTGCAGCCCGGATGCGTGGATACGCAAAGGCTCCATCAACAACGGACAGTACCTGTCGGTTGATATCGGCGTAAATAACCAGATTGTTCAGCAGTACCCTATTGGCTACTGGTCAATGAAGAAAGAGTTTTCCGGCAATCGCCGTCCTTCATGGTCAAAAGTAAAAGAGAAAAATCAGTAACATTAATTATCAGTAATAAAGTATTCCACCAGGCCATGTTCCTTCGGGAGCATGGCCTTTTTGTTTTTATTTCATTATCAGACAAGGAGTAAACCATGCGATTAGCCAGCCGCTTTGGCCGTATTAATCAGATACGCCGTGATCGGCCTCTGACCCATGATGAACTGATGAATCATGTCCCCAGCGTGTTCGGGAATGACAAACATGAGTCTCGTTCAGACCGTTACACCTATATCCCGACCATTACCATCCTGGAAAGCCTTCAGCGCGAGGGATTTGAGCCGTTCTTTGCCTGCCAGACCAAAGTTCGTGATCAGAGCAAGCGTGAACACACCAAACATATGCTACGTCTGCGACGTGTCGGACATCTGACCGGCCATCAGGTCCCGGAAATCATTCTGCTCAACAGTCATGACGGCTCATCGAGTTACCAGATGCTGCCAGGACTGTTTCGCGGTGTTTGTACCAATGGTCTGGTCTGTGGTCAGTCGTTTGGTGAAGTCAGGGTGCCGCATAAAGGCGATGTTGTGGGAAAAGTCATTGAAGGGGCTTATGAAGTACTCGGGGTATTTGATCGGGTGGAGGAGAAGCGCGAAGCCATGCAGTCACTGGTTCTTCCAGCGCCTGCCCGTAATGCCCTGGCAAATGCTGCACTGAGATATCGCTTCGGTGATGACCACCAGCCAGTCACGGTATCGCAGTTGCTGACCCCGCGCCGCCGGGAGGACTACAGCGATGATCTCTGGACCGTGTATCAGCGAGTTCAGGAGAATCTGATGAAAGGTGGATTGTCAGGACGTACCGCACAAGGAAAAAGCAGACGTACCCGTGCCGTTACCGGTATTGATGGTGATGTGAAGCTCAATCGCGCCCTGTGGGTTATGGCAGAAAACATGCTCGAGTTTTTCGGGCGTTAAACAACAATTCCAGTATAAGGAGAGCGTTTATGCATTCACAAATCTTCCAGTCCACTGAACAGGCAGCAATTATTGCAACGATTGTACCTGATGAACAACGCATCAGCTTCTGGCCGCAGCATTTTGGCCTCATTCCACAGTGGGTAACCCTGGAGCCCAGGATATTCGGCTGGATGGACCGTCTGTGTGAAGACTACTGCGGTGGTATCTGGAATCTGTACACCCTGAACAACGGCGGGGCATTTATGGCCCCCGAACCGGATGACGATGATGACGAAACATGGGTACTGTTCAATGCCATGAACGGTAACCGCGCTGAAATGAGCCCGGAAGCCGCCGGCAT
>OLHG01000054.1_pt1 | contig 83411 bp, 82 predicted proteins | sample 1605971 | NCBI WGS metagenome assembly OLHG01 (sample SAMN03283289) | human gut metagenome | biome: human-associated habitat; material: feces | host: Homo sapiens | place: Peru | collected 2012 | reverse complement strand
TAAGCTTAAATGCAATATTTAGTGAAAACGGAATAATAAAAAGAGCACAAGATGCCCAAAACAAAATGGACCAAGCAACACAAAATGACTTAGACGCAATAAATGATTTAAGCAATTGGATAGACAGTAAAACCAATGGAAACACTGGAAACACAACTGGTGGAAATACAACAGGAGGAAACGATAATCCACCAACAAGTGATTTGCCAAGTGTAGCAAATGAAACAATACCATATTATCCAGATACAACATTTACAAAATTAGAAGGAACAAATTTAGATAATGGGCTAGTAATACAAGATGAAAGTGGAAATGAATATGTATGGATAGAAGTTCCAAAAACTGCAGAAGTATATCCAACAGCAGGATTAAAAATAACAAATTTTACAGAAGTTGAATATACAGCAATAGAAACAGATTTACACACATATACGGATTATTATAGAAGATACAAAAGTGGAACATTAACAAGTTATAAAGACGAATATTATTCAGATGCAACAACAGGCTTAACAAGTGCTCAATATACAACGTTAAAACAAAAAATGTTAAAAAGTGTATATGAAAATGGAGGTTTTTGGATAGGAAGATATGAGGCAGGAATAACAACAAATAGAACAGCAAAAGGAGATGCAACAGTAGCACCATTATCAAAAGCAGGAACAGTAAAAAATCCGGTATATCCATATACTTATGTAACATGTAGTCAAGCACAAACATTAGCAAATATGAAAACAACAGGAAATTATACAAGTAGTTTAATGTTTGGAGTACAATGGGATTTAGTATTAAAGCATATAGAAGTAAGGGAAGCAGTAAAAGGAACAGCTTTAGAAACAATACAAAGTGCATTAGTAAGTGATAGCTCATCTTGGGGAAATTATAATAATGCAAGTTTTGAAATAAATAGAGGAAAGTATGCAGATTATAAAAGTGGGTCATTATCAACAACATGGACACCATATAATCAAACAACAAGTAATAATTTTGTAAATAGTAGTAGTGTTAAACAAACACAAAGTAGTGGTAATGGAATATTATTAACAACAGGAGCAAGTGATGCATGTAAAAAAATGAATATATATGACTTAGCAGGAAATGTATGGGAGTGGACATTAGAATATACCGCTAATACCAGCTATCCTTGTGCTGCTAGGGGCGGCCATTACTACGATCGCGGTGGCTCTGACACTCCAGTTCGTAGCCGTTGCAGCGACGGTACGACTAACAGCCTCTACAACGGCGTCGTTGGTTTTAGGTCCTCACTTTTTAAGTAGTAGCACTGGCCACTGGTTCAATGAACCAGAAAAAATGAATAAATACGATGTTAGCACTATTTTTGAGTAGTACTTTAAGAGAAAGTACTACTTTATTTTAGTTGTGTAAATTGTCAAGGAAAAATTAACAAAAATTCTCATATTAAATTTAGCAATTATTCTAATTAAAAAAAACGTCAGGTGAAAAAGTAAGTGCAACTTTGTAGCAATAAATGAAATTAAAACTTGACTGGTAGAGCTTGCAAAAATGTGATAAAATTTATATAATATAAAAAAACAAAAGGGGTAAAAAATGAAAAGTGAAAAAGGACTAACATTAGCAGGAACAATATTTTTTGTGTTAATAATTGCGTTTATAGTATTTGGAATTGTGTATTATGTAAGAATGCAAACAACAAAAGAAGAGTTAGAAGATATGAAAACAGACTTGTTATTAGTACAAGCAAAAGTTAAAAAAATATCATCAGATTATATATTAGAAAAAAATGATGAAGTATTAGTTGGAACAAAACTTTTAGATATTAAAGACGAGCCTACTATACAAGAATTTTTAATTAAAAATGCAATTGATTTAGAAGAAAAAGACAAAAAATATTATGCCTTAAGCCAACAAAACTTAAATAACCTAGGGCTAACACAAGTTAAATTAGAAGAAGGTGCATATTATGTTGTTGAATACACAGAGGGACAAGTATATTACACAAAAGGATATGAGCTATCAGGAAATAGTTATTATGATATAGATAATATTGAAGAATTAAAGTTAGAGCAATAGAACTAAACAAAGGAATGATATAAAAAAATGAAGGAAAAAGAGCTAGAAAGATTAGCTAATTTAAAAAAAGTAGAAGAAGAGTTATATAATGAAAAAGGATTAAAAGCTATTGCAGGTATTGACGAAGCAGGTAGAGGACCACTTGCAGGGCCAGTCGTTGTAGTTTGTTGCCTAATGCCAAAAGAATCAATGATAGAAGGAGTAAATGATTCTAAAAAAATATCTGAGAAAAAAAGAGAATTGCTTTATGAACAAATAACTAATGAAGCAATTAGCTATGGAATAGGGATTATTGATCAAAAAGAAATTGATGAAATAAATATATTGCAAGCAACTAAAAAAGGCTTAACAATAGCAATAAAAGATATGGAAGCCAAGTTAGCAGAAAAGCCAGAACTAGGAATTATAAAACCAGACGCAATTTTAGTTGATGCCTTAACTAAAATTGATACAGATGGAATACCATACAAATCAATTATTCATGGAGATGCAATTAGTTACTCAATAGCATGTGCATCAATTATTGCAAAAGTAACAAGAGACAGAATAATGAGACAATGGGACGAAATATATCCCCAATATGGTTTTGCAAAACATAAAGGATATGGAACAGCTGCACATATAAAAGCTATAAAGGAGAATGGTCCCTGCATCTTACATCGTGCTAGTTTTATTAAAAATTTTATTTAAACTTATTATAAAAAGGATGAAATTAAAATGAATATTTTAGAGATTATAGCTAAAAAAAGAGATAAACAAAAGTTAAGTAAAGAAGAAATACAATATTTTGTGCAAAATTATACAAATGGAAATATACCAGATTATCAGGCGTCTGCTTTAACAATGGCGATTTACTTAAATGGAATGGATGAAGAAGAAACAACAAACTTAACTTTAGAAATGGCACATTCAGGAGATGTTTTAGATTTATCTGAATTAGGAACAGTGGTAGATAAACATAGCACAGGTGGAATAGGAGATAAAGTAACTTTAATTTTAGCTCCTATAATTGCATCACTTGGTATTCCAGTGGCAAAAATGTCTGGCAGAGGTTTAGGATATACAGGAGGAACAATAGACAAATTAGAGGCGATACCGGGCTATAATACCAGTCTTACAATAGAGCAATTTATTCAAAATGTAAAAGATATAGGAATTGCTTTAATGGGGCAAACTTTAAACCTAGCGCCAGCAGATAAAAAATTATATGCTTTAAGAGATACTACCTCAACAACTGAAAGCATTCCACTTATTGCATCAAGTATAATGAGCAAAAAAATAGCAGCAGGTGCAAACAAAATAGTTCTTGATGTTACATGTGGAAATGGAGCATTTATGAAGGATGTAGATAATGCTACTAAACTTGCTGAAACTATGAAAAAAATAGGAGAGCTAGCTAACAAAGAAACAGTTTGTGTTATTACAAGTATGGAAGAACCTTTAGGAAAAGCAGTAGGAAATTCGTTAGAAGTAATTGAAGCAATAGAATTCTTAAAAGGAAATATGCAACCAGATGTAGAAGAAGTAATATTAACACTAGGTGCGTATATGATAAAACTTGCAGGACAAGGAAATGACATAGAAGAAAACAAACAAAAGATGTTAGAGCAAATTAAAAATGGAAAAGCATTTGCAAAACTAGAACAGTGTATACAAAAACAAGGTGGAGACATTATCTATTTAGAAGATGTAGAAAAATTTGAAAAATCAAAATTTGTAGTGCCTGTTGTGTCCGAAAGAAGAGGATATGTAAAAAAACTTGATGCACAAGAAATAGGAAAAGCATCAATGAATTTAGGAGCTGGAAGAAAGAAAAAAGAAGATAACATAGACTTTTCTGTTGGAATTGTGTTAGAAAAGAAAATAGGGGACAAAGTTGAAAATGGAGATGTCCTAGCATATGTTCATGCAAATGATGAAAAACTAGGAAATGAAATAGCAAAAGATGTACTTAATGCATATACAATAACTAATGAAATAGTAAGTAAAAAACAAGATATTTTAAAAATAGTGTAGTAAAAAATAATAGGGACAGAAAGTTTTGGAACGTTTGAAAGATTTAATAAAGGTGTTGATATAATAACTATGTCAACACCTTTGTTTTATAAAGATATATTTTTATTTATAAATTCATTAAACTGCTCATTAGCTAAAAATCTATTTAAATTCTTATCAGAAATTCCAGTATTTGAAGCAATATCATTCATATTTAAATTAGCATTGGGATTTTCTTCAATAAAATTTTCTAGCCTATTCATTTCAAACTTATCTCTTTGAAGGCAATTAGGACAAGTATCTCCTTCGGCTATAAAGAAACCACCACAACGACTACATCTATTAAAATTCATAACAACTACCTCCATTCATTTGTAAACAAAAATATTATACCACAAACTTTGACAAAAAACTACAAAAAATAAAAAAATAGTGAACACTTTTACATGTTCACTATTTTGCCAGCAATGCTTTGAATTTTAGTTGAGCTTTACATCCTTAGAAATTGTTCCTTCAGGCACATAAAAAATGTATTTATAGTTTGTTTGACCTAAAGCAAATGTCCAAATAGAACGTTTAGCTTTTTGACTATATTCCCTAATAACGGGAGTAGTACAATTAGGGTCTTCAATTTCTTCTACATTTTCGTTAACTAAGGTTTGGGTTTTGTATTCTTTGGAAGTTGTAGTACCAAAGTCTGAATCAATTTCATATCTGTAGGTATAGGTATTGTCAGCAGTAAGAGATACATATATAAAACCTTTACTGCCAGAAGCTAAACCATTAGATAAAGAGACTAATTCGGTTTCCTCTGCAAGTTCCCAATCCTTATATCCACTTACTGGTAAAAACAAACCAAGTACAATTGCAGCAACAAGGATTAAGGCAAAAAAACTTGATGAAGAGTCAAAAGAAATATTTGAGTGGGGATGTATTACCAAAAGAAACTCAAGTAATAATACTAAAACAACACCTAAAATAATTATAAGCATAACTTCTCCTTTCTTAATCAAGAAAAAATGTGCGGTTTCTAAGCTGGCATTAGAAACCATGAAGTTATTATGTAGTCTATTATACTATAATAGTACCAAAAAATCAATTAATTATAGATATTTCGAGTAACCATGAAAATTAACATACAAAATTTTACTATAAAAATTCACAAAAAGTGTTGCAATTGCAACACTTTTTTGGTATAATTAAATGCGTTGAAAAATACACACATATTGTTAGCATAAAAAGAGTGCTTGTATACACAAGTTTTTTTATGTGATTGAAGCAATATGGAGGAAATAACTAAAAGGAGGAAAGAAAAATGGCAGTAGTTGCAATGAAACAATTACTAGAAGCTGGTGTTCACTTTGGACATCAAACAAGAAGATGGGATCCTAAAATGGCTGAATACATATTCCAAGCTAGAAATGGTATCCATATCATCGACTTACAAAAAACATCTAAAAAATTAGATGAAGCTTATGCTTTCTTAAAAGAACAAGCAGAAGCAGGAAAAACAGTTCTATTTGTAGGAACTAAAAAACAAGCACAAGAATGTGTTAAAGAAGCTGCAGAAAAATGCGGTATGTACTATGTAAATCAAAGATGGTTAGGTGGTACATTAACTAACTTCTCAACAATTAGAAAAAGAATTGGAAGATTACTAGAACTTGAAAAAATGCAAGAAGACGGTACTTTCGAAGTTTTACCTAAAAAAGAAGTTATATTATTAAAGAAAGAAATGGAAAAACTAGAGAAAAACTTAGGTGGTATTAAAGAAATGACTGAAGTACCAGGAGTTATGTTTATAGTTGATCCTAAAAAAGAAAAAATAGGAATTCTAGAAGCTAGAAAATTAGGAATTCCAGTAATCGGTTTAGTAGATACTAACTGTAATCCACAAGATGTAGATTACGCAATTCCAGGAAATGACGATGCTATTAGAGCAGTTAAATTAATTGCAGATTGCATGGCAAATGCAGTTATTGAAGGAAAACAAGGTGAATCTATGGAAACTGTAGAAGAAGCTATGGAAGTTGAAGAAGTAGCAGAACCTACAGATATGGAAGAAGTAGTTGCTAGCGAAGAAGTTGAAGAACCTAAAAAAGCTAAAAGAACAAAAAAAGTAGCTGAGGAAGCTGAAGCTACAGAAGAAACAGCAGAAGTAGAAAAGCCAAAAAGAACAAGAAAAAAAGCTACTACAGAAGAAGTAGCAGAATAATATAAATATTATTTTAAGAAGGATGTACTTATTCTTAAAAAGTACATCCTTTAATCAAAAAAAGGAGGATTTTTTATGATTACTGCAGAACAAGTAAAAGAGTTAAGAGAAAAAACAGGCGCAGGAATGATGGACTGCAAAAAGGTATTAACAGAAACTAATGGAGATGAAGAAAAAGCAATTGAACTTTTACGTGAAAGAGGAATTGCAAAAGCTGCTAAAAAATCAGACAGAATTGCAGCAGAAGGTCTAGTTACAACATATGTAACAGATGACAAAAAAATTGGTGTTGTAGTTGAAGTTAACGCAGAAACAGACTTCGTTGCTAAAAACGAAGAATTTAGAAGCTTTGTAGCAGATGTTGCAAAACAAGTTGCTGAAAAAAATCCAGCTACAGTAGAAGAATTATTAGAACAACCTTCAATTGTAGAACCAGACAAAACAGTTAAAGATGTATTAACAAATAAAATTGCTACAATTGGTGAAAATATGTCAATCCGTAGATTTGAAAGATTTGAATCAAATGGATTAGTAGAAAGCTACATTCATGGAGATGGAAAAATTGGTGTTCTAGTTGAATTAGAAGGTGGAGACAGCACATTAGCAAAAGATATTTGTATGCAAATAGCTGCTGCTAAACCAGAATACTTAGATAGAGAAAGTGTTCCAGCTGACAGAGTAGCACATGAAATGGAAATTTTAAAAGCACAAGCTGTTAATGAAGGAAAACCAGAAGCAGTTGCTGAAAAAATAGTACAAGGTAGAATTGGAAAATTCTATGGAGAAATTTGTTTAGTAGAGCAAGACTTCGTAAAAGATCCAGACCAAAAAGTTGGAAAATTAGTTGAATCTAAAGGAGCTAAAGTAGTTAGATTTGCTAGATTTGAAAAAGGTGAAGGACTACAAAAAAGAGAAGAAAACTTTGCAGAAGAAGTTGCAAAACAAATCAATGGATAAAATATAAGAGGTGATTGAAAAAATCACTTCTTTTTTTATAGTGTACTTGTCTATAGTCGGTAAATTTGATATAATGCGAATATATAAAAAAGGTTGGTGGTAAAATGATTTTAAAAATTATTACTTTTAATGTTGCACATGGAAGAGGAATGGACGGAAAAGTTGATTTGCAAAGACAAGCAGAAGTGATTAAAGAATATAAACCTGACATTGTGTTTTTGCAAGAAGTAGATATGTATACAAAAAGAGCAGGAGATATGAACCAAATTAGAGAATTTAGCAAAGCTATTGGTCTATATTATTGTTCAATGGAAAGTAATATCACTTTAGAAGATGGCTATTATGGGGATGGAATAATTAGTAGATTTCCAATTTCATTTTCAACGAATTATTTAATGCCACTTACAGATATAAATCATGAACAAAGAGGGATCTTATGTAATAGAATTTCATTTGGAACAACTAAAATAAATTTATTTTCAGTGCATTTATCTACATATCAAGATGAAAGAATATTAGCAGCAAAAGAGATAAATAGAATAATGAAAAAAATAGATCCAAATGAATTGATTATAATGGGGGGAGACTTTAATGTAGGAGTTACAAGGCTTGGAAAAGGAAAATATACCTTTGAAGAAGCAGAAACCTATGAAGAATATGAGATATTAAAGAAACAATTAGAACAATTACCAAATAAAAAAGACACATGGTTCTCAGAACTTGGAAAAGGTTGTATTGACACTATTTTTTACTCAAAAGGAATTAGATTAAATAAATATGAAACAATAAATGTAAATGGAGTATCTGACCATGATGCTGTTTTTGCAGAATTTGATATTTAAAAAATAAGGAGAGCTAGATAAAATGAAGGACAAGTTAAAAATGAAATTTAATGTGTTAGCTGTATTTTGCATTATAATATTTTGTTTTGCACTAACACCAGTTACATTTCAAAATGACACATATTATACTATAAAAATAGGTGAACATATTGTACAAACAGGCGAAATAGACATGCAAGACCCATTTTCATGGCATGAAGACCTACCATATACATATAACCATTGGCTATATGATGTTAGTACTTACCTAGTGTATGATTTGGGAGAAAATATAGGAATTGGCGGATTCTGTTCTTTATATATTGCAACAATTATACTTTGCATGATACTTGGATTAGTAATTTATTTTACTTCATGCAAATTGTGCAAAAATCAATTAGTATCATTTTTAGTTACAATGGCAACAATGTATTTATTAAAAAACTTTATCGCTGCTAGAGCACAGTTAGTAACATTTATATTGTTTGCACTAACTATACTATTTATAGAGCAATTTATAAGTACAAAAAAGAAAAGATATGCGGTTTATTTGATTATAATTCCAATATTAATAGCTAATTTACACTGTGCTGTATGGCCATTTTATTTTGTATTATATTTACCATATGTTGCAGAATATTTGCTTGCAATTTTAATGGAAGCGCAACTATATTACTGGTTTGCTATTAAATGGAATGAATTTAAAATAAAAAGATTAACTAAAAAGGGTAAACTTGATGAAGTTGGACAATACCAAGAAAAAATTGCCCATTTGCAGTTAGATAAAGAAAATGCAGCTCAAAATAGAAGAAAAAGACAAGCCAAACCATATAAAATTATTTTCAAGAAAGAACCTATGGTTAAATGGCTAATACTTATCATGCTTATTTGCGCATTTACAGGATTATTAACACCTATAGGAGATACACCATATACACTATTACCAAGGTTGATGCAAGGAAATACAACACAAAATATTAGTGAACATCAACCACTAACTTTGATAAATAACAAAGAAATGCTAACAGTATTTACTCTATTTATAGCACTTTTAATATTCACAGACACAAAAGCTACATTAAGAGATTTCTTTATGCTAGCAGGTCTTACATTATTAACACTTATGACAAGAAGACAAGCATCAATGTTTGTTATAATATGTGGATTTATATTTGCTAAAATGGTAGCTAGCTTTTTTGCAAAATATGATAAAGATGGAACTAAGAAGACTATGGAAATTATGACATCACTACTTGGTAAGATATTTACTATTTTACTCGTTATATTTGTAAGTTTTATGTTATATAAGGGTAAAATAAATGACAAGTTTGTAAACGAAAAAACATACCCAGTACAAGCAGCAGATTATATTCTAGAAAAGTTAGATATACAAAATATGCATTTATTTAATGAGTATAATTATGGAAGTTATTTGTTATATAGAGGAATACCAGTATTTATAGATTCAAGAGCAGACTTATATGCACCTGAATTTAATGGAACAAAAAATAAGGATGGAAAATATGAAGGAAGAGATATCTTTACTGATTATATAAATACTTCAAATGGAAGCAAATACTATGAAGATACATTCAAAAAATATGATATAACACATGTAATTTTAAAGAAAAATACAAAATTAAAAATGCTTTTATCAAAAGATAAAAATTATAATGAAATATATCAAGATGATAATTTTATAATATATGAAAGATTATCAAAATAAAAGGAGAAAACATTGAAAATTATTGTACAAGGGGAAACAGAAAGATTAGACAAATATATTAGCAAACAAAAAATAGAAATATCTAGAGCAATGATACAAAAGCTTATTGAGGAAAATCAGATATTAGTAAATGATAAACCTCAAAAAGCTTCATATAAAGTGCAAACTGGAGATGAAATCATAATAAACATACCAGAGATTAAAGAAACTGATTTAAAATCGCAAGACATTCCACTTGAAGTCATATATGAAGATGATGACATTTTAGTAGTAAATAAACCAAAAGGTATGGTAGTACATCCAGCAGTAGGAAATCCAGATGGAACATTGGTAAATGCTGTTATGGCACATTGTAAAGGCAACTTATCTGGAATTGGTGGAGAGCTTAGACCAGGTATTGTACACAGGCTTGATAAAGATACCTCAGGGCTAATAATTGTTGCCAAAAACGATAAGGCACATATAAATTTGAGTGAACAAATTCAAAATAGAGAAGTAAAAAAGGTTTACTTAGCATTAGTAAGAGGAATTATTCCAGAAAACGAAGCAACCATAAATATGCCAATAGCTAGAAGCACAAAAGATAGAAAGAAAATGGCAGTTGATAAAAAAGGAAAAGTAGCTATTACACATTTTAAGGTATTAGAAAGATTTGAAAAATACACATATTTGGAAGTGGCTATAGAAACAGGAAGAACACATCAAATTAGAGTTCATATGGCAGAGATAGGCCATCCTGTAGTAGGGGATTATACATATTCAAATGGTAAGAATGAATTTAATATTCAAGGACAAATGCTACACGCTAAAAGCTTAGATTTTAAACATCCAATAACAGGAAAACAAATGCATTTAGAAGCACCATTGCCAGAATACTTTACGGGAATTTTAAATAGATTAAAACAGGAGTAAAAATGGAAGAAAGATTACAAAAATTTTTGGCAAATCAAGGAATTTGCTCTAGAAGAAAAGCAGAAGAATATATTTTAGCAGGTAAAGTAAAAGTAAATGGACAAGTTGTAACAGAGCTTGGAACCAAAATAAATCCTGAAAAAGATAAAATAGAATTTAATGACAAGCTAGTTGAAACTGAAGTGAAAAAAGTATATATATTACTTAATAAACCTATAGGATATGTTAGTACAGTAAAAGATCAATTTAATAGGCCAACAGTAATGGAACTTTTAAAAAAGGTTAATGAAAGTGTAGTACCTGTTGGAAGACTTGATATGTATACATCAGGAGCTTTGATATTAAGCAATGATGGAGATTTTATATATCAAGTTACACATCCAAAGCATGAAATAAATAAAACATATCAAGTAACTGCAAAAGGGAAAATTACTGACGAAGAAATAGAAAATTTAAGAAATGGTGTAGATATAGGTGACTATATAACAAAACCCGCACAAGTTAGAATAATGAAAATAGATGAAGAAAAAAATATTTCCAGAATAGAAATTACAATACATGAAGGCAAGAATAGACAAGTAAGAAGAATGTGTGAAGCAATAGGAAAAAAAGTACTAGCCTTACACAGAAGCAAAATTGGAGACATTGGAGTAAAAGATTTAAGATTAGGAGAGTTTAGATATTTAACTAATAAAGAAGTAAAACAAATATTATCATAATTTTGACTAATTTTAAAATATGTGTTAATATATTAACAGTTGTTGATACTAGTTGTATAAACAATTATATAACAAACTACTATGCGTACACCCAGTAGTTCTGTTTAGTAAAATTTTAATCTTTATTAAAGATTAGAGGGAGGAATAAAAATGGTAGAAGATAATGAAATAAAGGCAACCATATCGCCTTTTGCAATTAGAGAAGGAGAATTAAAAGTATTTGATGGTAAAGATGGATATGTTTCTATGAATCAAATTATACATAGAATAAATATAGGACATATTTCTGACATACACTTTGCTATTATAGAGCTAGTGAATGAATTTGAATTTATGACCTCAAGACAATTATTACAAATGCTGGAATGGAAGGGAATAGAGGTCGGTTCACAGGATAAATTAAACAATAAGCTAGAACAATTGGTAAAAACTAAAATATTAACTAGATATTATTTTAATTCAGAAGACGGAAAGGGAATTTATAGAATTTATTGTCTAGAAAAAATGGGAAAATACTTATTAAATTCTCGTGGAACTGAATGTAAATGGCAACCAACAGATAACACAAAACCAGTTGCAATGATCAAGAAAAGATTAGCAGGAAATCAAACTTTAATAGCATATTTAAGAAAAGTAAAAGCTTTTGACTCATATGTACCAAAGCCAAGCTTTACTGCTAAACAAGTAGGAAAAGTATTTAAAGCAAGTGGCGGAAGTGTAAAATTAACTAAAAATAATAAATCTCTAGAATTTGTATTTGAAGTAATTAGAAGAGAAGATGAATGGGAGAAAAAGTTAGTTGATAAAATGAAACTATATAAAGACTTTTACGAAAACTTCCAAGCAGGTGATTCAGGACATATGAATTTACCACAATTAATAATAATCTGTGAAGATGATAAACATATGGCAGAAACATTTAAAGCAATAGTAATGAACAAAGTAGAGATTTCTAATATAAGATTATATTTTACAACAGATTTAAGGCAAAATGAAGAAACATTAGAAAAAACCTTAGTACAATTTGTAGTAGACCCAGAGACTAAGAAATATAAAATGGAAAATATTGAAGTGAAATTATTAGGAATATAACAAAAAATAACACTCTATAAAAAGAGTGTTATTTTTTGGTTAATTTGATTTCTTTTTGTTTTTGAAGTTAACTACAATTGCATCTTCATTATCAAATAAATATTTAGAATCTGAAGTATCTGTTTGAATTGGGTCAACCTCACGATTTATATCATAATTATCATTACTTGAAGTAATAGCAGCATAATCAACCTTTTTCTTGTTTAAAGCTTTTCTAGCAGCAGATTCTGGGTCTAGCAAACTACCACCAAATTTTGTGAAATTATATGTTTTAACTTTTTGAACATCTTTGTACTTAGCTTCCATGAAATCAACTTTACCTTTATTAACAGCACTTTTTCCACCCAAGTCTTTTACCTTGTAAATAACTTGTTTTCCTTTTAATGCCATTATCTTACCTTTTGCAAAGTTAGCTTTCCATTTGTACTCAATATTACCTTTCTTAGGATCATATTCAGTTTTGTCAGCATTATAAGTATTATTAAATGTCCATTCTCTCTTATCTTGCATTGCTGTTTCCCACCATGCAACGTCCTCAGGAGTAGCATTACCAAAGATTAATTTATTAACTGTATTTGATAAAATTAAGTTCTTATAATAATCTCCTCTAGGGTCAGCAGATAAGTCACCTTTTAATTGTGTTAAGTTTTGAGAATCTAGTACAGTTGCAACATTATACTTTCTATATAATGTGTATATAGGTTCTGTAGCTTTACAAATGTATGCAGGGAAGTCATCTATATATAAGAAGTGAGGAATACGTGTACTGTCATTTCCTGGTCTAGCAAGAATAGCTTGTTGCATTAACAATAAGAAGAATAAACCAAAAGCTTTGTGTGCAGTTTCACCTAAGTCACCTCTACGAGTACATAATAAAGTTACTTGACCTTCAGATAATACTTTTTCATAATCTAAGTTATTTGAACGATTACACAATATTGCTTTTACACCTGGATAACGTAGTAAGTTATCAATTTCAGCAGAAGCAGTTGTTGTAGAACGTTTTGCATTTAATAAGTTTGAACTATCTGGATAGAAGTTGTTCTCAAAATATCTAATTAAAATACGATATTTTTCAGATAATTCTGGAATTTGTTTCATTTTTTCAACTAAATCTACTACTAAGTCAAAGTCTGTAAGTAAATCTAATACATCTTCTAAATTAGGTAATAATCCTTCATGCTCTAATGGATACATTTCTTTTAACAAAATAGATATATTTTCAATTACTTGTACAGCTTCATTCTCTCTAAATGCAAGTTCAGTATCTGGTCTACTATGTAAGTATAAACCTTTCAAAACTGAAGAAACTGCAATACCTGTTTTAATAGGATCTTTATATACAAATGGATTCAAACCAGGTGAATCTGCACGATTTGGATCTACTATATTAACAGGAATATGGAAGTTTTCAGCAACTTTAGCAATTTTGGATACAGATTCAATTTCAGCTGAAACATATGTAATACCCATATTACGATAAACAATTTTACTACCTGAACTTGAAATTATCATTTTCTTCATATAGTTTTTGTATGTATCTAGTTTTTCCTCTTTTGGAATTAACATATCTAATGAAAAGTTTTCATTTATATAATCATTATCATATGGACAGCTTAAGCTGGCTAATCCAGTTCTTAAAGCTGTAAATCCCATTTCTTTAGAAATTTCTTTAAAGAATGATTTTCTTTCAATGTCTCTTGCAAGCATTGGTTCATAAACCATTGTAGTTTTACCAGAACCAGAAACACCAACAACTAATAAAGATTCATAACGTTTCTTTTCTGGAATACAAATATCTTCACCACTTTCACAGTCAACACAAACCTTTACCTCGCAAGTATAAACACCATGTGCTTCTTTATCAGAAGTTAATTTAATTCCACCATAATCGAAAATTGAATCACGAATATCTTTAACATCATTAATACTAAAGATAAGCCATTTAAGTACTTTATAGAAAGTAACAAGTGGAATATATACACCTAATGCTGTAAATGCTGGTTTAAATAAATAGAAGAAATCTCTTGCAAGTTCTGGATAATTTGGTAATGATAATAAGTTTATCCAAATTATTTGATTTAGCCATTGCACTACAGCAGATACAACTAAAATATAAAAGCAGACTATAAATGCATGGAAAAATCTTAATTTATTAACATCAGCTTTAGCAAATTTTGAAGAACCTGAGAAGAAGAATGCAAATGCTAAACAAGCAAAAGCTAGAAAATACTTAATAGGTCCCCAATAACTAAAACCAACACCTGTAAAAATTATAAAGAATAATTCCATTATTCTATCTACTAATATATATGCAGATATAAGTGTTAGAATATATGTCATAAATGTGTTTCTATCTGTTTTTAAAACTTTTAAAAATTTATCAAAGAGTTTCAAAAAATTCACCACTTTCATTTTCAAATCTATACTACTATATTATCCTATAAAATCGCGAAAATTACAAGAGTTTTTGCGAAAAATGTAGAAAAAGTCGCAAATTTTCCATTCATAAATGCCAAATTTTTTTCGTATGTATTAAAGAGACAAAAAGGAGCTTATATGAAAAAGAAAAAAGAAGGATTTATGAAGGGCGTTTTGTTCTTAATGATTTCACAAGTTTTAATTAAAGCACTTGGCCTTATATATAAATTGTATTTAACAAATAGAGATGGCTTTGGAGACAAAGGAAATGCTATATACAGTAGTGGTTTTCAAGTATATGCCTTGTTTCTAACCATATCTTCAGTTGGTATACCAGGAGCCTTATCAAAACTTGTTTCAGAAAGAGTTGCTGTAGGAGATACTAAAGGTGCACATAGAATTTTTAAAATAGCCTTTGTAACCTTTGGGTTGATAGGATTTTTAAGTAGTGCAATATTATTTTGTGGAGCAGAATATATATCAAAGGTAATTCTACAAATTCCAGAAGCTGAGCTCACTCTTGTAGCACTTTCACCATCAATATTCTTTGTAGCAATATCTTGTGTAATTAAAGGATATTTTACAGGAAGACAAAATTTAAAAGTTACAGCAGATGCACACACTTTAGAGCAATTTTTCAAAACAGTACTTTCTGTAATAATTGTAGAATTTATTGCTATGACTACAGGAACAGATACAGTTATAATGGCGGCTGGAGCTAACTTGGCTACTACTTTGGCAACTATCTTATGTTTCTTCTATTTATATAAATATTATGCAAAAATGAGAAAAGAAATTGCTTGGGAACTAAAAAGAAGTACAAAATATAAAAGAACTAGAGTAATAAAAACAATAAAACAAATATTATCAGTTTCTATACCTATGTCAATGAGCGCGATTCTGGGAACAGTAAATAAAAATATTGATTCATTAACAGTTGTAAGAGGGCTAAAGAAATTTTTAACAGAAGAACAAGCAAAAATTCAATATGGTATTTTAAGTGGAAAAGTAGATACATTAATTACTTTACCAATGTCGCTAAATATGGCGTTTGCAACAGCATTAGTTCCATCAATTTCATCTTCTAAAGCTATAGGAGATATGGAAACAGCTAAAAAAAGAATATCATTTTCTTTGTTAGTTTCTATTTTAATTGGAATGCCTTGCATGATAGCAATGATTATGTTTGCCAAACCAATTTTAGAATTGCTATTTCCAAATGCTACATCAGGAGCTTTTATATACCAAATAAGTTGTTTAAGCATAATTTTTATTGTAATAGAACAAATAATTAGCGGAGCTTTACATGGACTTGGCAAAGTACTTGCACCGGCAATGGCATTGTCAGTAGGAGTTGTAATTAAATTTATATTAAACATATATTTAATACCAATAGACACAAAAGACTTTTTTCTTGGAGGAACAGCAGGAGCAGCAATTTCAACAGTAATATGCCATATGATTGCAATGTTTATAGAATTTAAAATATTAAAGAAGAATATAAATTTAAGATTAGATAAGAAAAAATTTGTATTAAAACCTGTATTAGCGAGTATAATTATGAGTGTGCTTTCATACACTTTTTATTTAGTAATGATAACAAGAATTAATGATAAAATTGCAACGTTATTATCACTATTAATATGTGCAATAATATATATAGTTGTCTTAGCTATATTAAAAATATTTTCTAAAGAAGAACTTTTTATGATACCATTTGGTCAAAAAATATATTATTTTTTGAAAAAGTTGGGGCTGTACGGAAACAGCTCAAATGCTAATGAAATATATACTTGCAAGCGATAAGAAAGAGCAAAGTACTGAAAAATACAACTTTTTTTAAATAAAAAAGAAGGATTTTTGAAAAAAATGACGAATAATGATAATAGTAGGCTATGAACTACAGATTTTAAAATCTTATAGGAGGTAATTTAAAATGAACAAATCAGAATTAATCGCAGCTATAGCAGCAAAAACAGGAGAAACAAAGAAAGATGCAGAAGCAGCATTAAACGCATTTGTTAGCGTTGTAACAGAAGCTTTAGTTAAAGGAGAAAAAGTTCAATTAGTTGGATTTGGTTCTTTCGAAGTAAGAAAAAGAGCTGCTAGAAAAGGTAGAAACCCACAAACTAAAGAAGAAATCAAAATACCAGCATCTAAAGCACCTGTATTCAAAGCAGGAAAAGCTTTAAAAGAATTAGTAAACAAAAAATAATTTGAAATTTATATAAAATATATGAATTCATATCAAAAGATGTAGCAAAAACTACATCTTTTTTTTATAAAATTATTCTAATTAGTTTGCCAGTGTGATATAATTCAGAAAAACATATAAGGAGGGCATGTATGTATAGAAATACTTATGCTGAAATAAATATTGATAACTTACAAAATAATGTTAAACAAATTATAAGAAAATACCCTGAGTATGACTATTATTTTGGGGTTGTAAAAGGAAATGCCTATGGACATAGTGATAAAATTTGTAAATATCTAGTGGAAAAAGGAATAAACTATTTTGCAATTTCTTCATTAGAAGAAGCAATTAGCTTACGTGAGGACGGAATTAAAATTCCAATTTTATGTTTAGAGCCAATTGATTTAAAATATATTGAAAAATGTATTGAAAATAATGTTACTATAACAGTGCATGATTATGAGTATTTTAAAGAATTAGAAAAAATAGATATAAAAAGTCCTTTAAAAGTGCATATAAAAATAGATAGTGGACTTTGTAGATTAGGGTTATATGATAAAGACCAAGTAAAAGAAGTAGTAGAAGGCTTAATGAAAAAAGAGAATGTTCAAGTAGAAGGAATATTCACACATTTTGCCACAGATGGAGTTTATGATGTTTCTTGGGATAATCAATATGAGAGATTTATGGAATTAACTTCTGAAATTGATTTAATGAAAATTCCAATTATTCATTTAGGAAGAAGCCAAACATTGATAAATCACAAGAAAATTCCATTTGCAAATGGAATTAGATTAGGAATTATAATGTACGGATATAATACGAGTCCAAGACCATTACCAAATGATTTTATAAATAGATTAAGAAAACTAAAAAGAGAATGGCATAATAAAAAACATCATATTAGTGAAACAACATTAGAAGCTAAAGTAGAGGTAAAAACAGCATTTTCTTTGTACAGCGAAGTAATGCAAGCTAAAAAAATAAAAAAAGGTAGCTTTGTTGGATATGGCAGAATTTACGAAGCTAAAGAAGATATGTATGTAGCAATAATCCCTATAGGATATGCAGATGGATTTAGCACAAGGAATAAGGGAAGAGAAGTTGTTATAAATAATAAAAGATATCCATTAATTGGAGCAATAAATATGGGAATGGTTATTGCTAAAGTGGATGAAACAGTCAAAGAGGGAGATAAGGTCACATTGATAGGTGAACAAATACCAATGCTAGAAGCAGCAAGATATATGGGAACTAGCGTATATGAAGGATCTTGCATGATAAATAACTGGGTACCAAGAGTGCTTGTGAAAGATGGTAAAGTAGTTGAAATAGACGAGAGAAAATAAAAAATATAAAACCATTATCTATTGCCTACTTTTTCAAAAAAAAGAACCATACAAAACATTGATTTTTCAATACTTGTATGGTTTTCGTTTATGGTGCAGATGGCCGGAATCGAACCGGCACGAGAGTTAAGTCTCGCAGGATTTTAAGTCCTGTGCGTCTGCCAGTTCCGCCACATCTGCATTTATTTGAACTGACAGTTAGTATTGTACTACAAATATTCTACATTTGTCAATATTTTTTTCTAAAAAAATTAAAAATGTTTGCAATGATAAGGTATAGTTTGACTTTTACCAACAAAGTTGTTATAATGAACTCACACTTTTTTAAGGAGGAAAAGGGTATGCAGGTAATAAACAAAACATCACATCCTCTTAAAATCTTAGGGGGAACTCTACGGCCGAATGCTGCGAGAAGCTATGATTTGAAAACATTTGACTCCCTTCATATTAGCTGTAAAATGGGTAGATGCATCATAATTACAGAAAATGGGAAGAGAAGAATTAGAAATCATGGTAGGCTAGAGGCAAGAGAGGGAAGCAAGAAAGATGAGAACGGACGGAAGGTTATTCTTGTCTTTGCAAGAAACTAAATAGACCTAAGATAAATAAAAACAAAGGCATAAAGCCACAAAAGTCCAGTTCAACAATGAACTGGACTTTTGGTTATATATTTATATAAGAACAATCAATTGGCAGCAAGTCTAAAATACCATAAACTATGCAGATGCAAAGTTACTAAATATACAAATTCGACAAAATGTGTCGAATTTTGGCATACGATTTTTCTTGCTATTTTGAAATAAAGGTATATAATAGAAAGTACACCAATGAAAAGGAGGGGAAAACATTGGGAAAAGATATTAAAATATATGGAAATGCAGAACTTGATAGAAAACTAGAAGGATTAGAGTATAACCCAATTCAGTTAGAATATTATAAAATATATAGTAGTGAAAAACAGAATAATAGAAAACCATATGGAATAGGCGTAATAAAAAGATGTTCTAATGAAATAGAAGTAGATGTTGAAAAAAGAGAATTCAATCATATTTTTAGTCAAGAAAATGATGCTGATAATATGCTTGAACTATTACTAAAAAATAAAGTAACACCAGTTTCTCTAAGAGATATCTTGGAAGACTTTGTATTAGTGTAGGATAAGGGGCACCGAAAATATTAGAAAAATCTAGTATTTTAGGGTGCCTTTTTCATTTTTTATCTAAATTGACTTGAAAATAATTTTATATTAAAATAAAATAGAAAAAAAGAGAGGTTAAAATATGGCAGATTACGAAAAATATTATAAAGAAAGTATAGAAGTATTGACAAAATATATTACAGAGACTAGAATTATACCTACAGAGAAAGATTGGAATAAAATTGCAGTAAAGAATAATTATTTGACAGGTCCATCAATTGGATATATTGCTGGAATTAAATTTCCTGAACTTTGTAAAAAAATATATAAAGAAACCAAGCAAAAAAAGGAGAAGTAAATGTATGAATATTTGGCATGATATTAAAAAAGAAAGAATAACAAAAGATGATTTTGTTTCAGTTATTGAAATTAGTAGAAATGGAAGAAACAAATATGAATTAGACAAAGAAACAGGAATGCTTAGATTAGATAGAATTTTATATACATCAACACATTATCCTGCAAATTATGGATTTATACCAAGAACATATGCAGAGGATCATGACCCTTTAGATGTATTAGTCCTATGTCAAGAAGAAATAGTACCATTAACATTAGTGGAATGTTATCCTGTTGGAGTATTGATAATGACAGATAATAATGAACAAGATGAAAAAATTATTGCAATATGTAAACAAGATCCATTTTTAAACTGTTATCAAGATATTTCAGAGTTACCACCACAAAAATCATTAGAAATAAAACACTTTTTTGAGGTATATAAACAATTAGAAGGAAAGCAAACTGCAGTGGATAAGATATTAGGAAGAAAAGAAGCAGAAGAAATAATTCAAAAATGTATGGAGAATTATGAAGAAAAATTTGGAAAATAAAGGAATAAAAAGATGCTTGAAAAAATAATTTTTAATGTATTAGCCTTTGCATTATTTACAATTACAGTATTAAAACTAATTAAAAAAAATGACACAAGCTATATATATATATTGGCTTTAGAATTTATTGGAATTTTAATAAATTTCATTGAACTATTTTTTTCTATACAATTAAATGGGGCTTTAAAAACAATGACTTATTTATTTTCAATAATTATACCAGCTATAATATTGTGGATAGAACAAAAGAGAAAAATAGATTTTCCAGAATTGTTTAATGTTACAATAGCAAAGACATTAGAAAAATTTGGTGAACATGAAAAAGCAAAAACAATGATTTTAGCATTTTTAAATAAGAATCCAAACAGTTATATTACAAATAAATTATTAGCAGAATTTTATGAAAAAGAAGAAAATTATGAAGCAGCTGTTAGTGCGTATATGAGAGTTACAGACTTAAAAAGAAATGACTTTAACTCTACTTATAAATTATGTGAAGTACTAAATAAGAATAAACAAAATGAAGAAGCCATAAGTATACTTGAAGAAATTTTAAAACAAAAACCAGAATATGAAAAAGCTAGTAATTTACTTGGTGAAGTATTTATTGAGGAAGAAAGATACAAAGACGCCATATCAGTATATATGACAGCACTTAGATATCATCCGGCAAGCTATGACTTGTATTATAGCTTAGGAATGGCATATACTATGATAAATGATTTTCAGCGAGCAAAAGAATTTTATGAAAAAGCGGCAGACATAAATAGTTTAGCATATAATGCTAAATTAAATCTAGGTCAAATTGCATTAATTTATGGTGATTTAGATGAAGCAGAAAATTATTTTATGCAATCAAGTAAACAGGAAGATTTGGAAGCAGGGTCATATTATTATCTTTCTCAAATTGCTCTACTAAAAGGAGATGAAGATAAAGCTAAAAATTATATGAATGTTGCTGTACAATTAGATCCAAAGGTATATAAACAAGCACAAAAAGACCCTGTGTTTGAACCTATAAAGGAAGAAATAAATCCGCCAGAAGAAAAAGAACAAGATACAAAACCAAGTTATTTATCAAAAGAAGAAAGAAAGGTAAACAGACATTTAATGAAAACTTGTATATTGGTTAAAAATTTAAGCAAAGAAGACATACAAACTATAAAAAATAGTAAACAAAATCAAATCGGAAAAGAAGAAAAACAAAAAGAATAATACCAGAAAAAAATAATATAATAATACTAAGGAGAATAAAGTAATGGAAATATATCAATCGGTAATTTTGGGAATAATTCAAGGATTAACAGAACTTTTACCAATATCAAGTTCTGCACACTTAAATATTATTCCATGGATGTTTGGCTGGATTAATAATCCTGGCTTCACAGAAGCATTTGAAGGGTTTGATGTTGCACTTCATTTTGGCACTTTGTTAGCAATAGCAATTTATTTTTTTAAAGATTGGCTTGACTTAATAAAAGGAGGATTTAATCAAGTTGTCAAAAAGAAAAAAACTGTAGAAGGCAGAATGTTTTGGTACATAGTTTTAGCTACTATACCAGGAGGAATAATTGGATTTGTATTAGACAAATTCTTACAAGACGAATTAACTAAACCACTTATAATTGCAATAGCACTTATTGTAATGGGAATAGTACTATATTTTGTGGATAAAAAGTCAAAATCAACAACAAAGTATGAAGAAATGACCCTAAAAGAAACATTTTTAATTGGTTTATCTCAAGCTTTGGCATTTATTCCAGGAGTTTCACGTTCTGGTATAACAATGACAACTGCAAGGGCAATGGGAGTAACTAGAGAATCAGCTGCAAAATATTCTTTTATGCTATCAGCTCCAATTGTTTTAGCTGCAACAGTATTTAAATTAAAAGATTTTGTATTTAGTATACCATTTTTTATAGGAATTATTACAAGCTTTATAGTAGGATTTTTTGTTATAAAATTTTTACTAAACTATCTAAAAAAAGGAAGTTTTAAAATCTTTGCAATTTATCGTATTATATTTGGAATAATAATAATTGCACTTATTTTAATAAGAGGATAAAAGTTAGAAAACGTTTCGAAAATGAAACGTTTTTTGTTATATATAAAACGAAATATTACAAAAATATTACAACAATGTTACAATTGTGTTAAAAATAAAGAATGTTATTGACTTTTTTGCAAAAACATATAAAATAATAATATGAATGGTAAAAAATTGTCAAATTAAAAAGAATTACAAGTATTTTTTATTTTAATTTGCAGAATATAATAATGAAAAATTTATTTTTAACGAAGGAGAAGACTATGACAAGTTGCTTAGGAATTTATATAGAACCCAACTTTATAAAATATGCTAAAATTTCAAAAGATCACGACAACTTAAGAGTTGAATCCTTTGGAATAAAATTTTATGATAAATTAGGCGATGCTATAGATCAAATAATAAGTGACACATATAGTTTTAAGACACCAATAAGCATAAATTTATCAGAAGAAACATATCAATACTTTTATATGTTTACATTATTAAACAAAACAGATATGAAAAAAGCTATTCAAACAGAATTTGAATTATTTTGTGCAGACAAAGGAATGAACAAAAATAGTATTGAAACTAGATATGCTTTGGTAAATAGTTTAGAAGACAAAGAAAAAATCAAAGTAATTCATATGTCTGCCAATAAATCATCAATTGCTCAACAAGAGCAACCATTTTTGGAATATAAACTTTCAACCATTGTTCCAGTATCTATTAGTATATCTAATATTGCAAATTTAAGACAAAAAGAAAATGTACTTATTGTTAATATGGAAAATGAAACTACAATTACAACCATAACAGATCAAAGAATTTACCATGTAGATAAAATAAAAAATGGAGCATTAGAAGTTCTAGAGGGAATTAGAGCAAAAGAAAATTCATATTCAAAAGCATATGAAATCTGCAAAAATAGTACTATATATACTATGGAAGGACAAGAACTACAGGAAGAAAGAAATGAGTATTTAGAAGATATAATGCCTACATTATATACAATTGCTAATAATATAAAAGAAATAATGAAAAACAACACAATTAAAATAGACAGAATATATTTAACTGGTACATTATCAGTAGTTAATAACATTGATTTATACTTCCAAGAGGTACTACAAAGTGAAAAAGTAGAAATATTAAAACCATTTTTCATCAAAGATACAGTAAAAATAAATATAAAAGACTATATTGAGGTTAACTCTGCAATTTCATTGGCTTTACAGGGACTAGAATATGGACTAAAAGACATAAACTTTAAAAAACAAACATTAAAAAATAATGTAAGTGATATATTTTCAAAGTTTAATATAGGTAAAGACGATAAGTCAGATAAAAATAAAAACAAAATATTATCTACTATATTTAGCACAAATTTTAAAGGCAAATTAGATATGACTGAGAGATGGATGCTTAGAGTGCTAGGTGGAGCCTTAATATTAACTGTCATATATTCAGGATTTTCAATATTCTTGAATAAGGAAACAGACAGAAAAAATCTAGAGATAGTAGAAGTAAAACAAGACACAACTAACCAAATAGCAGAAGTAACAAAAGATATAAGTGATGTTCAAAATAAAACTAGCGAATATCAACGCTTGGCTGAGAATTTAAGAAATATTAGCAATCAGGTATCAGAAAACAATAAAAATAGAAATAATATACCAAATCTACTTAGTCAAATAATGCATTCTATACCACAAGGCGTACAAATTACATCTATTGAGAATCCAAGCTCAAAACATATTATAATACAAGCACAATCACAAAAATATGAGCAATTAGGATATTTTAAAGCTATCTTAAAAACTCAAGGAATATTATCACCAAGTACTGTGGTATCTTCAGATGGAGAGAGAAGTGGCGAAGTAGTTAAAGTTAGGATAGAAGGAGATTTGCCATGAGAAGAATTCTAATAGGTATTTTAACAATATTGTTAATTGTCATGGCAGTTTTAGTAATTACTAAAGGTTTAACAATTGGCAATTTCAAAATTTTAAGTGTACAACAAATCATTGAAGGTAATGATAAATTAACAGAAGAAATTTCGCAAACAGAAAAGTTAATTAGAAGTGAGTATCCAACAAAATTAGATGAGTTAGATACCAATGTTTCTAGTTTGCTTGCTGCTAAAGAAGAATATCAAGACTTGGCAGATGTTAGTACAAAATCAGAAATAAATAAAGCTACTACAGTAGAAACTTATACAGTAGAGTTTTTGTGGACAAGGTTAGGCAGACATGCAACAGCAGAGGGAGTATATCTAAGTTATACACCTACAAAAAATAGTATTAAATTTACCGTTTCAGGAGATTATGTTCCAATTTTAAGCTTTATTTCAGCTATTGAAAATGATAGTAAATTAGGATTTAGAATTGAAAATTTCAAATTGATACCAGGTGGCAACAATTTGCAAGCTACATTTGAAACTAGAAACATTAACATAAAAACAGAAGGTGTAAGCAATGGAACACAAAGCAATACAACCACAGAAAGTACAGAAAAATCACAAGAAACAGATGCGCAAAGTACAGATGTAAAAGAAGAGATGGATTCAACAACTGAGGCAACACCACAATAAGATTAGACAAAGGAGATAATAATGTTAAAATCAGTTTTTAAAGAAATTTTTATAATGTTACTGCTATGTGTAGCTATTGTATTAATTTTAGGAGTTATGTTTTATAACTATATTCCTACTAACAAAACGGTACCTAATAAACTAGCAGAATATACTACTCCAGAAAATGTAAAAGCAGAAATAGAACAAAAAACTTCTGGAGAAGAAAAACAAGAAATATCATATGAAATTGATGGCTCAGACTTAAAATTATATAGACAAACCAATTCATATACTACAGGTAAGGCAAACCCTTTTGCGGCAAGTACTGCTGTAGAAAATGAACAAAATACAGATAACAATGAAGTTATTGATACAAATACGAATGTGGACCCAAAATCAACAGGAACTTTCTACAATGATACGGGTACAAAATAATTATCGGTTATATTTATTTAAATAAATATATACAAAAAATCTAAAGAGAAAGGAGTAATTTACAATGAGAAACGAAAGAGGTATTACACTAATCGCATTAGTAGTTACAATTGTTGTTTTATTAATTTTAGCAGGTGTAACAATTACTTATGCATTAGGCAATAACGGATTATTCACAAATGCTCAAAAAGCTGAATTGAATTCTGAATTAGGAAACATTAGAGATTATGCTGGAATGGCTAAACTAGATGTAGCTACAACTTATTATTCAAATAAAGCTGCTTTAGACGCTGCTGACGGTGTAAAAACTGTAATTGCCAATAATTTCCCAGGTTATAATGCATCTGATATAACAGTAGGAAGCGATGTAACACACAATAATGGAACATTAGTAGGAAAAGTTACAGTAAAACTAAAATCAAGCAATCCAGAAAATAAAACAACAGCTGAAATTGTTTATGCTGAAGATGGTAAAATAACAGTAACAGCAAAATAAGAATAACCGAAATATAATTAAGGCATATGCATAATGTGTATATGCCTTGATTTATATAAAACACTTAAAATTAACGGAGAAAATATGAATATAGTATTATACATTTTAATTTTTTGCATGGGAGCTGTATTTGGAAGCTTTTTTACATTAGCGGTTTATCGTATACCACTTGGAAAAGATATAACGCATGAAAGATCATTCTGTCCAAATTGCAATCATAGATTAGAATTTCTAGATTTAATTCCTATATTAAGTTATTTGTTCTTAGGAGCAAAATGCAGATATTGTAAACAAAAAATACGTCCAAGATATTTTTTATTAGAAATAATGTCAGGAATAGTTTTTGTTTTATTTGCTGTATCTTTAAAATTAGACATATTAAATACAAATATAAATACATGGATTTATTTTATATTTGGAATACTATATTTTGCGAGTTTATTTATTATCGCAGGAATTGATAAAGAAAGAAATTATATTCAGAAATCGGTACTTTTATTTGGTTTTGTTGTACAAGCTATATATATAATTTATCTATATATAGTAGAAAAAGATTTTAATATATATAGATATGTTATATATTTAAGTATTATATGTATACTAATGTTAGTGGATATATTTATTTTAAGAAAAAAGATAAAAAATAGTTATGTTATAGAAAATTTATTACTTTGTGTATTAATGATAGGATATACATATGAAACAATTACAATATTGACTATTATTTTTACATTACTTTGTATTGCAATTCAAATGTTGCTAAATAAAGTAAATAAAAAGAAAAATATAAGAAGAGATGAAACAATAACAAAAATACCTATAGGATTCTATTTATGTGTAACAAATATTGTATGTTTAATAACAACTAACTTTTTTATTTTATAATTTAGAGGTATGTATGAAAAAACAACTATTTTTAAAACTAAAATCTAATAAGGGCTTTACAATGCAAGATTTGATAATTGCAATAGCGATTTTTGCACTATTTGCTGGTATAGTAGGAACAGCCATTGTATCAACATTTCGAGTTCAAGCTGATAGTCAAGTTGATGAAGTAGGTACTTTATATGCAATTCAAATAGCCGAATATATAGATAAAATTAGCTTTTATGAAGTGAAAAGTGGAATGGGAGATGAATTGGCAGAAAGATTTAACGTTCCAACTAATTTCACCGTTACTGTAGATGTATCAGATTATAAACCTACTGGTGAGACATCGTCTTATGTAAAAGAAGTTGATATAAATTTAGAATACAATTTTTCAAATGATTCGAGAAATATACGTATTCATAGACTAAAAATAAAAGAATTGTAAGGAGATTAATTATGAAATCAGAAAAAGGTGTTACTTTAACAGCATTGGTTATATACATTGCTGTAGCTACAGTAGTTATAAGCGCCATGGCTCTTTTAAGTTCGTATTTTTATAACAATATGGAATTAATAAAAAATGATAGTAGCTATGTAGTTGAATACAACAAATTTAATATGTTTTTTGTTCAAGATGTAAAAAGTAACAAAACTGCAAATGTTACGACAGATAGCATAACCTTTGAAGATGGAACCGAATATCAATATAGAGATGGAAAGATATATCGTAATGACAAAGAAATTGCAACTAATATTAAAAGTGCTGAATTCTCACAAGAAACCTATGAAGCAGACTTGACAATTAAAAATATAATAGTAGTTAATTTAAATATTGGTGAAGGTGATAAATCATATGTAAAACAAATTGAATATGTTTTAAAATATTGGTAAATTATTGTAAATTCAAAAAAATATATTTATTTTATCAACTTTATAGTATAATAAATATAGACTAATGAAAAGTTGAAAGGAGAAATACGAATGGAAAAAAGGCAACCAATAGGAATTGAATTAGTAAAAAGAGGTGTTGTAAAAGAATCAGATATAGAAAAGGCTTTAGATTATCAAAAAACACACCCTAATAAAAAAATAGGTGATATACTAGACATACTACAATTATGCGATTCAGGTGTTTTAATTAGCGCTATGGGAGAAATTTTAGATGAAAGAGCTATATATTTATTAGAAAAAGATATCAGAATAGATGCTTTAGAATATGTGTCACTAGATATAATGAAACAAAATAAGGCAATACCATTTGAAATTGCTTCTGGCAAAATAAAAGTATGCTTTGCAGATACTTCTAATAAAAGATCTATAGAAGTTATTAGGCTTTTATTACTAAACAAAGGATTAGTAATGGAAAAATATATAACTTTTGAGACTAATATAGAGAAAATTCTAGAATCTCTAGAAGGAGGAGCTTCTGAAAATATCAATACAAACTCTGATATATCAGGCTTAGTAGACAGTATAATAAAAACTGCCATGGAAAAAAGAGCAAGTGATATACATATAGAACCTCTTGAAAAAATATTAAGAGTTAGATATAGAATAGATGGACAACTTCTTACTGCAGTTGAAATTGAAAAGGAAAAACAAACTCAAATAATAGGTAGATTAAAAGCAATATCTAACATGCATCAAGAAAAACAAGAGTCTCAGGATGGTAGAATATTAGCATATCCAGATTATAATATACGTGTTTCTTCACAAAAAAATGTGTATGGAGAAAAATTTGTATTAAGATTATTAAAGAAAAACGAAAATATTCGTCAAATATTCGACTTAGGTTTCCCAAATGATGAACAACTTGTTAAAAAATGCTTTAATAAAAAGAATTGTATTACAATAGTTGCAGCACCAACTGGTGAAGGTAAAACTACTACATTATATAGTATAATTGATTACTTAAATAGACCTCAAATAAATATTACAACAATTGAGGACCCTGTTGAAATAAGAATTGATGGATTAAACCAAATAGAAATGGATTCAAAAACTTCTTTCTCAGATTCGCTAAGAACAGTATTAAGACAAGATCCTGATATTATTTTGGTAGGAGAAATTCGTGATAGAGAAACAGCAGAAATAGCAATGCAAGCTGGACAAACAGGACATTACGTATTGTCAACAATACATACAATTGATAGTATAGAGGTTATTACTAGACTTAGAAAAATGGGAATGTCAAATTATGATATTGCAAGTATTTTAGCAACTTCAGTTTCACAAAGATTAGTAAGAAAGGTTTGCCCTCATTGTGCTAAACAAAGAGAATTTACAGAACAAGAAAAAGAAATAATAAACAAAATAGGAGCAAAATATAACGTAAATTTTGATTTAAATAATAGGAAAACTTATGAAACAGTAGGATGCAAAAAATGTAATCAAAGTGGATATCTTGATAGAATAGGAATATTTGAAGTATTAACTATAGATGACGAAATTAAAGAATTAATTTCTCGTGATGCGTCTAGTATGGAAATTAGAAAAAAAGCTTTAGAATTGGGATACAAACCACTCATAGTAGATGGAATAAAAAAAGTAGTAAATGGAATTACCACGTTAGATGAAATAAATGATAAACTTATAATTTATTAGAAAACTTAGGAGGAAAGTCATGGTTGATATAGATAAAATTTTAAGAATAGCAATAGAAAAAGATGCTTCAGATATACACTTGATTTACGGAATAAAACCATATTTAAGAATAAGAAGAGATTTAGTTGAAATAGATGAATTTGAAGTGTTAACAGATGAAGATATGTTTGAGATATACGATTATTTTGTAAGAGGAAATGTAGATAAAGACGAAGTCTTTAAAAAGGAAAAAAAGTTAGATTCCTCTTATGAATTTGAAAAAACAAGAATAAGAGTAAATATTTCAATGTCAGATGAGTTACCAACAGTAGTATTAAGATTAATAAAAAGTACATTACCTAAATATGAGGATTTAGGAGTACCAGATATAGTTAGAAGGATGATGAAACAACCACAAGGACTAATACTAGTAACAGGAAAGACAAACTCTGGTAAAACTACAACTTTAAATGCATTAATAAACGAAGTAAACGAAAAAGAAAATAAAAAGATATTATCACTTGAAAGCCCAGTTGAATATAAACACAAATGTAAAAAATCTATAATCGTGCAAAAGGAAGTAGGCGTCGGAAGAGACTGTATAGATTATAGTTCAGGAGTAAAGAACTGCTTAAGAGAAGATTGTGATATCCTAATAATTGGTGAGATTCGTGATAGAGAAACAATGGATGCAGCAATTGAAACAGCAGAGGCTGGACATTTAGTAATAGGAACATTACATACAAAATCTTGTGCAGAAACAATAGATAGAATGATAAATTTCTACGATATTAGAGATCAACAAACAATAAAATATTTAATAGCGTCATTATTAAAATTGGTAGTATCACAAAGATTGTTAAAAGGTAGAGACAATTCACTTGTATTAGTACCAGAAGTTATGGTAGTAGACAATACAATAGCAGGTGTAATAAGAAAAGAAAAACTTGGAGTTTCAGAAATTGAAGATGCAATCCAAAGTGGCTCTGATAAAGGTAGCATAGGACTAATAAATTCTCTTGCACAATTATTTGTAGATGATAAGATATCATTGGATCAAGCAAAAGCTCAAATAGAAGAAAAAAACATTGAAGTACTAAACAGAACAATTATGCAGTTGAAAATAAAAAGGGAAAATGAAAATAAAAGACTTAATATGGAAATCTAGAGAAAAGGAGGAAAGATAATGCCTGAATATGTATATAGAGCAGTAACTAAAAGAGGGCAAATTGTAAGGAATAAAGTTGAAGAAACCAGTAAAAATAATTTAATAAAAAAGCTAAAATCAAACGACTTATTGCCTATAGAAGTTATACAAGTTAGTTATCAAAGTAAAAGAACTAGAGTACCAAAAAAGAACATTATTGATATTGATGATATAATGAAAACAGCCAACTCAGCAAGTGTACTGCAAGGAAGAGAAGGATATAGAACTAGTACCAAAGAAAAGCTCAACTTGCTTTTATCAGCCGGACAAAAAATAACAATAAGAGATGTTATTATATTTACTCAAAACTTTTACTTATTAAAAAGAGCTGACTTTAACAATATCCATGCTTTGAGTACTATTATAAATAGTACAGAGAATTTATCTTTTAGAGGTGTATTAGAGGATATATTAGCAGGAGTAGAAGCCGGTGAATATATGTACACAACAATGGAATATTATTCTAATATATTTCCATATGTATATATTAATATGATAAGAGTAGGCGAACTTTCAGGTTCACTTACAAACTCTTTACAACAAGCAGTTGAATATTTGGAAGATACAACAACAAGAAGTAAAAAGATTAGGAGAATATTAATACCTAATTTGTTGCAATTTATTGGTATTTTTGTATTATTAATTTTTGGAACATTATTTATATTACCAGAAATTCAAAAAGTATTCCAGTCAGTTGGACAAGGAGTTGACTTACCAGGACCAACATTATGGTTTATGCATGTTGTAGACGACTTTAGTAAAATTTGGTATATTCCAGTTGGAATTATAGCAATAATTATACTACTTATTGTAGGTTATATAAACACACCAAAAGGAAAATACAATTGGCATTATTTTAAATACAAAGCACCTGTATTTGGTAGACTAATATTTGGTATAGATTTTTCAAGACTTATGAGAGCTATGTTATTGAATTTAAGAAATGGAATGAGAATTCAAGAGGCATTAGAGGTTAGTAAATCAGTTGTAAAAAATTATGTATTACTTTCTATTGTGGAAACTTCTATAAATAATATATTAATAGGAGCTTCATGGATTGAACCTTTTGAAAGGTCTGGATTATGTTCTTCTATGGAAATAGAAATGTTGAAAATAGGTATGCAAACAGACTTGCCAGATATGATGGAAAAATTATTAGACTATATGGATGTAGATATACAAAACAGCTTAAGCAAGATTATGAAAGTACTTCCAGAGATTTCATATTTATTTGTTGGTATATTATTAATCTTCCTTGTTGTAGTTTTACTTGTACCATGTATCAACTTATATATGGGTGGATTCATAATGGAAGGTCTAGGAGTATAATAAGATATAAAAAAGCTCTGTTTTTACAGAGCTTTTTAGTATTATAAAGGAGAATTATATGAAAATTGGAATTGATATGGGCGGAAGCCATGTTGCTATAGGAATAGTAAATGAAAACGGAGAGATTATAGAAAAATTTGAAAAAGACATAAAAACTATGGAAGAACAAGCTAAAGATGAGATGTCTACATATATTATAGAAAATATATCAAAAATCGAACAAAACTATGACATAGAAAAAATTGGAATAGGGTCACCAGGTACACCTAAAAATGGTATATTAACAAACCTTGTAAACTTAAAGATAAAAGAATTTGATATTACATCTATTTTAAAAGAACATTTTGATATACCTGTAATATTAAAAAATGATGCTAAATGTGCAGGACTAGCTGAAAAAACATATGGAGCATTAAAAGATTATCAAGATGCGGTATTTTTATGTTTAGGAACTGGCATTGGAGCTAACATATTTATGGCTGGTAAAGAATTACAGCCAATACAAAATCCTGGAATGGAAATAGGTCATATGGTAATTGATAAAAACGAAATTGAATGCAATTGTGGAAAAAAAGGATGTTTTGAAACATATTGTTCTATAAAAAGACTAAAAAATAAATTAATAAATGAAATGAATTTGTCACAAGAAATTTCTTCAAAAGAATTATTAGGAATTTTGAAATTAAAATGTCAAGAGGAAAATATTAAAAAGATATTAGATGAATATATTGATAATTTAAATATTGGTTTATCAAATATTATAGACATATTCGCACCACAAGCAATATGCTTAGGTGGAGGATTTGTATATTTTGAAGAAATACTATACAAACCATTTTTAGAAAAATACTATAATGAAAGAAAATCTTTTTATAAAGATGGAATTCCAGACATAAAATTAGCAGTTCTTGGCAATGACGCAGGCATTATCGGGGCAACTATTTGACAAAAGCAGAAAAAAATAGTATAATAATTAACAGTTGTTACCAATTATGGTAAAGAAGAGATTTATATTGTTTATTATAAGAGCGGATTTTAAAATTAAAAATAGAAACTTAAAAAATATATTTTAGGGCGGAAAAGGAAATATATTTTAAAGTTTTGGATAAAATATCTGTACAAAAGCTACAGATATATTATTGTTGATGTAATAAATAAAATAATGAGAAAAACAACAATTTAAAAAAGAAGGAGAGAAATTTTTAATGACAAATGAATTAAAACAAAATGATGTTAGACAAAAAGAAAGTACTGAGAGAAGAGAGAAGAAAACAGGATACTCAGTTAGAAAAAACAACAGAGTTAATCAAAACAAAAAAGAAACAGGAGGAGAAAAAAAGACTACAGTAGAAAAGAAAAGACCTACTACAAAAAGAAATACAAATACTAGAACAAGAAACAATAGGTCAACAAACAAAGAAATTATGCAGTTTAATTTCAAAAAATCTAATTTAAAAATAATTCCATTAGGTGGATTACAAGAAATAGGAAAAAATATTACAGTTTTTGAATATGAAGATGAGATAATATTAGTAGACTGTGGATTAGAGTTCCCAGGAAATGATATGCTAGGTGTAGACTTAGTAATACCTGATATAACATACTTACTAAAAAATCAAGAAAAAGTAAAAGGGTTAGTTATAACACACGGACATGAGGATCACATTGGAGCAATACCATATATATTAAAACAAATCAACATTCCAATATATGCTACTAGATTAACAGTATCATTAATCAAAAATAAACTAGAAGAACATAATTTAGTAAATACTACAAAATTAAACATTGTAGAACAAGGTCAAACAGTTAAATTTAAAAATATGCAAGTGGAATTTATTAGCAGTAACCATAGTATTCCAGACGCTGTAATGCTTGCAATTAAGACACCAGTAGGAACAATACTTCACACAGGTGACTTTAAAATAGATTATACACCAATAGATGATAAAGTAATTGACTTAAACAGAATTGCAGAATTAGGTAATGAAGGAATTTTAGCATTACTTTCAGATAGTACAAACAGTGAAAGAAAAGGATTTACAATGTCTGAAAGTTCTGTTGGAGAAGTATTTGACAAACTATTTTTAAACAATTCAAAAAGAATAGTAGTTGCAACATTTGCATCAAATGTGCACCGTGTGCAACAAATAGTAAATTCTTCAATTAAATATGGAAGAAAAATTGCTGTATGTGGTAGAAGTATGATGAATATGATAGAAGAAGCAATGAAGCTTGGTTATATACAAGATGCTGAAAATGTATTTATTGATATTGATAATATCAAAAACTATAGAGATGACCAATTAGTTATTATAACTACAGGAAGCCAAGGAGAAGCAATGTCTGCATTAACCAGAATGGCAAATGGAGATCATAAAAAAGTTACAATAACTCCAAATGATATGGTAATAATATCAGCTACTCCAATTCCAGGAAATGAAAAATACGTATCAAAAGTAATTGATGACCTTATGAAAATAGGAGCAGAGGTTATATATAGCTCACTAGAAGATGTACACGTATCAGGTCACGCATGTCAAGAAGAACAAAAATTGATAATTACTTTAGCAAAACCAAAATTCTTTATACCAGTACATGGTGAATATAGACAACTTAGAGCACATTCAGAAACAGCTAAAAAACTAGGAATAGAAGCTAAAAATATATTTATGATGACAAATGGTAGAATATTAGAGTTAAACGAAAATGAAGCGACACTTACTACTTCAGTACCAAATGGAAAAGTTTTAGTAGATGGACTAGGTGTTGGAGACGTTGGAAACATAGTACTTCGTGACAGACAACACTTATCACAAGATGGATTAATAGTTATAGTTGTTGCAATGGATTCAGACACAGGAGAAATAGTATCAGAACCAGATGTAGTATCAAGAGGGTTCGTATATGTTAGAGAATCAGAAAACTTAATGGATGACATTAAAAGAGTAATTTATGAAGAAGTAAGAAAATGTGAAGATGGTCATATTACAGACTGGTCAACAATAAAATCAAACCTAAAAGATACTTTAAGAGATTATATATTTGAAAAAACAAAGAGAAATCCTATGATTTTACCAATTATTACCGAAGTTTAATTATTTCAAAATTAAACATTTAGAATTAAATTATTTTGAAAAGGGGAAGAGAAAAATGGATTATAAAGATTTAGCAAATTTAATATTTCCAAATGCAAAGCTAATTTCATATTATGAGGAAAAATATCCAGAAAGAAACTTACCAGAAGGAGCAATGGTAGTGCGTTTTGCACCAAGCCCAACAGGGTATGTTCATATTGGTGGGTTATATCAAAGCATTATATGTACAACACTTGCAAAGCAAACTAAAGGTGTTAGTATATTAAGAATAGAAGATACAGACCAAAAAAGGTTAATTGAAAATGGTGTAGTACAAATAGTAGAAGCAGTTAAAGATTTTGGTATTATATTTGACGAAGGTATGATAAATGAAACTGAAGAAAAAGGTAATTATGGACCATATAAACAAAGTGCCAGAAAGGACATATACCAAGCTTTTGCTAAATATTTAATAGAACAAGGTAGAGCATATCCATGTTTTGCAACTCCAGAAGAACTTGACGAAATGCGTAAAAAACAAGAAGCTGCTAAAATTAGACCTGGTTATTATGGAGTATGGGCAACATATCGTAATTTATCAGTAGAAGAAGCTGCAGAAAAAATAAAAGCTGGTGAACCATATATTGTTAGATTTAAATCTATGGGAAATGAAGAAAGAAAAATCAGACATCATGATGTAATAAAAGGAAATGTTGAATTTCCTGAAAATGATCAAGATATAGTTATTATAAAAGCAGATGGTTTGCCAACATACCATTTTGCACATGCTGTTGATGATCACTTAATGAGAGTTACACATGTAATTCGTGCTGACGAATGGTTATCTTCAGTACCACTTCATTTAGAGTTATTTAAAGCCTTAGGATTTGCAGTACCTAAATATGCACATACATCAGCAATATTAAAAGATGATGAAGGCAAAAAACGCAAAATCAGTAAACGTAAAGACCCAGAAGCAGCAGTTAGTTATTATCATGAAGAAGGTATACCAGCAGAAGCAGTATATCAATATTTATTAAATATAGCAAACTCAAACTTTGAAACATGGAAAAGATCAAATCCAGATAAAGATATATCAGAATTTGATTTTGAGCTTAACAAGATGAGCGTAAGCGGAGCAATTTTTGATATGATAAAATTATTAGACATATCAAAAAATGTTATATCTACATATTCTAAAGAAAGAGTATATGAGGACTCTTTAAACTGGGCAAAACGTTATGACAAAGAACTTGAGGAAATGTTACAGGATAAAGAATATGCTTTAAAAGTATTTGGAATTGAAAGAGGAACAGCTAAACCTAGAAAAGATATAGCTAAATGGGCAGAAATAAAAAATGCAATATACTATATGTATGATGAGAAATTCTTTAGCTTAGACAATAACTTTGAATATGCTAAAATAAATGATAAAGAAGAAATCAAAAAAATATTATCATTATATCTAGAAAAATATTTTAACATAAATGATGATAAACAAACATGGTTTGATAAAATAAAAGATTTATCAGAAGAACTAGGATATGCAAGAGAAGTAAAAATGTTCAAACAAGAACCTGAAAAATGGAAAGCACATGTTGGCGATGTTAGTACAGTATTAAGAGTTTCATTAACAGGGAGACAACAAACACCAGATTTATATGAAATTATGCAAGTATTAGGAAAAGAAAGTGTAGAAAAAAGATTTAAAAATATAATTGAAAAATAAAAAAGGAGTGAGTTCCTATGGAATATAATGTAGGCGATATTGTTAGAACAAAAAAACAACATCCTTGTGGAAGTAAACTATGGGAATTGACTAGAGTTGGTGTTGATTTTAAAATGAAGTGTTTAGGATGTGGACATGTAGTTGTTTTAGAACGTCCTAAAGCATTGAAAGCAATAACTAAAAAAGAAAGTTAAAAAACTTAGAGGGTGGTTTATTAAAAACCACCCTCTTTAAAAGGTTATTTGACTTAGATGTGACACAAATAGGGCAGGGCCCCATCCTGAGACATCAAAAACTCACGGATTCTATGATCACGAGCGCTATCCTTAGTGCGCATAAAAAATACAGTATTTCCTTTCACATGATTAAAATCATGTGCGTTGGCACGAACACCCTGATAAAAATTGGATTTTGTGGCAACCAAAGCAGCTTTTGCAAGCTTTTCAGAAGAGAAGCTCACCATCACATAGCTCCGCAGTTTACTCATAGTCAAATCCTCCAAATATAAAATTTGCTCTTATTAAGAGCGTGAACTTATTATAATACTTTAGGAGTAAATAGTCAATGAAAATCGACAAAATATGTCATATCTTGTCGATTTTTTAACTATATATATTTTTCTATTTCTTCCCAAACTTTATCTGTATAAACTTTTCTCTCACTAGAACATGGAAGAAATGCAATATCTTTTAATGGATTTAAGATATTTTGTAAATTAATTACTGCGTCATCAACCTTTGTGATTGCAATCTTATCAGCTTTATTTGCGATTACAATACAAGGTAAATTAGTTTTGAAAATATAATCATACATAAGTTTATCATTAGAAGTGGGGTCATGTCTAATATCTATTAAAAATACTATTAAAGCAATGTTTTTACTTTTTTGTAAGTATTCTTCAATAAAAGTTCCAACTTTTGCTTGTTCTTGCTTAGACATTTTACTAAAACCATAACCAGGCAAGTCAACTAAATAAAACTTTTCGTCCATATTATAAAAATTTATTTGTCTTGTTTTACCAGGTTCACTACTAGTTCTAGCCAACTTTTTACGATTAACTAATGTATTTATAAAACTAGACTTTCCAACATTAGACTTTCCAACCAATACAACTTGAGGTAATCCATCATCAGGATATTGCTTAGGACTAACAGCAGAAATTCTAAATTCAGGATTCTTAATAAACATTTTGCACCTACTTTCAATAAGGTTATTTAATTGGTTTTAAAACCTTAGTTCCACCCATATATGGCCATAAAACTTCAGGAATTTTAACACTTCCGTCTTCTTGATAATTATTCTCAAGTAAGGCAATTAACATACGAGGTGGAGCAACAACAGTATTATTTAATGTGTGAGCATAATAATTTTGTTTTTCACCTTTAATTCTAATACCTAAACGTCTAGCTTGAGCATCAGTTAAGTTAGAACAACTACCAACCTCAAAGTATTTTTGTTGTCTAGGGCTCCAAGCCTCGACATCACAGCTTTTTGCTTTTAGGTCAGCTAAATCACCACTACAACATTCAAGAGTACGAACTGGAATATCCATACTTCTAAATAATTCAACTGTATATGACCATAGTTTATCATACCAATTCCAGCTATCTTCAGGCTCACAAACAACAATCATTTCTTGTTTTTCAAATTGATGAATACGGTAAACACCACGTTCTTCGATACCATGTGCACCTTTTTCTTTTCTAAAACAAGGAGAATATGAAGTCATTGTATAAGGAACTTTATCCTTTTGAAGAATTTGGTCTTTAAATTTACCAATCATAGAATGTTCACTTGTACCAATTAAATATAAATCTTCTCCTTCTATTTTATACATCATTGCGTCCATTTCTTCAAAGCTCATAACACCAGTTACTACACTGCTACGAATCATAAAAGGTGGAACACAGTAAGTAAAACCTTTATTTATCATAAAATCCCTAGCATAAGAAATAACTGCAGAATGAAGTCTAGCAATATCACCCATTAAATAATAGAATCCATTACCAGCAACTCTACGAGCAGCATCTAAGTCAATGCCTTCAAATGCTTCCATAATATCTGTATGATATGGAATTTCATAACTTGGAACAACTGGTTCTCCAAACTTTTGAATCTCAACATTTTCACTATCATCTTTACCAACTGGAACAGACTCATGAATAATATTAGGAATTTTCATCATTTTCTCTTGAATTTTAGCAGAATATTCCTCTTCAAGTTTCTCGTTTTCAAGTAATTTATTGTTAATTTCTTGAACCTCAGCCTTTATACTCTCTGCCTCATCTTTTTTACCTTGTCTCATTAAGTTACCAATTTCACTACTTAATGAATTTCTTTTACTTCTTAACTCATCACCATTTAATTTTGCTTCACGATTTTTAGCATCTAATTCAAGAACTTCGTCAACTAATGGTAATTTGTAATCTTGAAATTTCTTCTTAATATTTTCTTTAACTACATCTGGATTTTCTCTTAAAAATTTAATATCTATCATAACTTTACCTCTATAATATAAATTACCAATTTATTATAGCAAAACATTTTGAAAAAATCAATATTTCTTAGAGCATAACGCATAAATTGGAAATTAGTGTATATAATGTTTATGAGAAACCAAAAAGGAGACAAGTAATGTTTGAAGAATATCAAAAAGAAACAAATATAAAAGACAAGACTTATGAAGACAAAAAAGTAGAACTTATAATGAGTTTAATAAAAGCAAAAAAAGAATTAAATTTAGCAACTAAAAATTTTGAAACAGCAGAAGAAGGCTTAGTGGACTATTATGTATATCAAATTAAAGCTAGTAAAAGTAAAGTAGATTTTTTAGTAAATAAAGCAAGAGATAGGGGATTATCATTAAATATGATAGAAGAAATTTATTTCAAAAAAAATCAAGTAGGATAAGTAATATTTGTCCAATTTTTATCATACATATTACTAAAGGAATGGTGATAAAAGTTGGATTTTTCTAATGCTTTAGTTATTTTAGGATGTATAGTAGTTTTGTGGATTATTGGAAAAATATTTTCAGTTCCATTAAAAGCATTGTTTAAATTAATAGTAAACTCTGTTTTAGGAGGATTGCTAATATTTATAATAAACTTAATAGGTTCAGCTTGGGGATTTCATATAGGATTAAATGTTGTAACAGCAGTATTAGTAGGACTTTTAGGAATTCCTGGGGCAATACTGCTAATCATACTAAAACTATTCATCTAAAAAAGGTGACTTTGGGGACGGGGTCAAAAAGCACCCAATTATGACTTTGTTTTGTTAGCCATAATTGGGTGTAATTAGGTGCCAATGGGGACGGAGAATTTTGGCACAAATTATAATATTATTCAACTGTAACTGATTTAGCCAAGTTTCTTGGTTTATCAACATCTAATCCTTTATTTTTAGCAATGTAGTAAGAAAGCAATTGAAGTGGAATAACAGAAAGGATAGGTGAGATAAGGCTATTAGTTTCAGGTATATTTATAACATAATTAAATGAACTATTTGATAACTTTTGATTTGTAACGACTAAAGTTTTAGCACCTCTTGTTATAACTTCTTGAATATTGCTAATAGATTTTTCAACTAAATTAGGATCTGTTAAAATACTAATTACAGTTATACCATTTTCAATTAAAGCAATAGGTCCATGTTTTAATTCGCCCGAAGCATATGCCTCAGAATGAATATATGAAATTTCTTTTAATTTCAAAGAACCTTCCATTGCAACATTGTAATCAGTACCTCTACCTAAAAAGTACATATCATGCTCAGTATATACTTTGTTAGCAAACTCTTTAATAGCATCTGTTTCATCTAACATGGCTTCAACTTTAGCAGGTAAATCTAAAATATCAGCTTTTAATTTTTCAATTCCATCATATGATCCTAAAACTTCAGCAAAATACATAGCTAAAATTACCATTAACACAACTTGTGAAGTATATGCTTTTGTAGAAGCAACAGCAATTTCAGGACCGGCATGAGTATATATTGTATAATCAGCCTCACGAGTAATTGAACTTCCAATTACATTTGAAACAGCTAATGTTTTAGCACCTTTAGCCTTAGCAAGTTTTAAAGCTGCAATTGTATCAGCAGTTTCTCCAGATTGACTAATATAGATACAAAGTGTTTTATCATCTATAATTGGGTCACGATAACGGAACTCAGATGCAATATCAACTACAGTAGGAATTTTGCAAAGTTTTTCAATTGCATTTTTTCCGACTAAACCTGCATGCATAGCTGTACCACAAGCAACAATATATATCTTATTTATTTTCTCTAAATATTCTTTTGAAATGTCTATGTCATCAAAACTGCATTTTTCTCCAAGTTTAAATCTAGAACCAATGGTCTCACGAATTGCAGTTGGTTGTTCAAATATTTCTTTTAACATATAATCTTCATAGCCATTTTTCTCTGCTGCAGTAGCATCCCATTCAATATTCTTAATAGCTTTGCTATGAGAAGTTAAGCTATTATCATAAAAATCTATATGGTCTTTATAAACAACTGCATACTCTTGGTCATCTAACAAATAAAATTCCTTTGTATATTTTAAAACAGCAGGAATATCTGATGCAATAAAGTTTTCACCATTTCCTTTTCCTAAAACTAAAGGACTATCTTTTCTAACTACAATAACTCTATCAGGATGTAAGTTAGAAATAATTTCTAGTGCATAACTTCCTTTTAAATCATCGACTGCAGATTTTACGGCTCTTAAGAATTTGTCATCATCATTTATTCCATTTGTGTAATAGTAATGAATCAAATTAGGAATTATTTCTGTGTCTGTTTGGGATAAAAAGTAATATCCTTTAGAAGCTAAAAATTCTTTTAATTCATGGTAATTTTCAATAATACCATTGTGCACAACTACAAATTCACCGCTATTATCCATATGAGGATGAGAATTTTCTTTTGCAGGTTTTCCATGAGTTGCCCATCTTGTATGTGCAATACCAATAGTAGATTTTAAATCATTTATACCATCAATTGCTTCTAAATTTGCAACTCTTCCTTTATCTTTCATTACAGTAATTTTGCCGTCTTCAATAACAGCAATACCAGCAGAGTCATAACCTCGGTATTCTAAACATAATAAACCATTTATTAAAACTGGAGTGGCTTTTTTGTCTCCTATATAACCTATAATGCCACACATAAAAAATATACCTCCTTAAAATTTAAAGTAAGGCATACAAATTAAAGCGCACTCATATTAAATTTGTTATATTATATCACTATAATTTTTTTGTTAATATGTAATGGCAGTAACGCATGCCATAGAGCCATCCGCCGAATCTTTCGATAAACTCTAACCTCGTCAACAGTGTATAAACACTGTCCTGGCGCTAAATATATACAACCCTCCTAAAGGATATTTTTTTAATTTGTATTCCTAGTGCTAATATATTACTATAAAATGCAAAATGTGTCAAATTTTATTTTTTTATATCACAATAAGTAATATATATTGAAAGCAAAATAAAAATATGATATAATGAAAAACAACAACATAAATAAAATTTATAAATAGGAGACAGATGATGGAAGAATTAAATAATATAGATTTGAATCTATGTAAATCATTTGTAGCTGTGGCAAAATCTGGTAGCATATCTAAAGCGGCAGACATGTTGTATGTATCACAACCGGCTGTCAGTCGTAATATAAAAATATTAGAGGACAGATTGGAATGTAAATTGTTTAACCGTACAGCAAAAGGTGTTGAACTTACTGCTGATGCTCAGAAACTTATGTATTATATGGAAAATGCATACAATACAATAAAAACTGGATTTAAAGTTCTAAATGATTCAAATGATTTATTAAAAGGAGAAGTTAGAATAGGAGTACCGACGCATATTTGTATCTTTTTAGTTTCAGATATAATAGAAGCTTTTAATAAAAACTATCCAGGAATAAAATTTTCTATTGTTAATAGATCAACTACAGAAATGGTTGATATGTTAGAAAAAAGAGAGCTGGATGTAATAATAGATAGCTATCCAATAGAAAGTTCACGAGAAGACATTGTGGTGGATGATTTAATAGAGGTAGATAATTGTTTCGTAGCTAGTAATAAGTATGCAAAGTTAATAAGTAATAGTAAAGCCATAAGCATAAATGAACTATCACAATATCCTTTGCTGTTACAACAAGCTAAAACAAGTACAAGAAAAGCTCTGGATAATATATTAGGAGGGTCTCTAGAGATATTTGAACCTAACATTGAAGTTGCAACAACAGAAGTAATGTTGGATCTTGTAAAAAAGGGACTGGGAATAGGGTATTTTACCAAGATGTCTGTTATGGATAAGTTACAATCAGGTGAACTTATAGAAATACCAATAAAAGAAGAATTACCAAAAACTAAAATTGGTATAGTATATATTAAAGAATTCCTAACAAGTGCACCTAAAAAATTTGTAGAAATAGTTAAAGAAAAAGCTAATATGTTAAATAGTCTTAAGCAAAAAACAATCCGCTTAATATTATTACAAGACTGTGTGTATAATTGTGAGTTTTGTCATAAAGAAGGAATAAAAACTAAGAAGGAATCTCTTATGACGCCAGATGATATTGAATACATGTATAGTGTACTAAACAATAGATATGGAATAAAAACAGTTCAATTAACAGGGGGAGAGCCACTATTAAAGGAAAACTTAAAAGAAATAATTACCAACTTAAAGAAACATGGAGCCAATATAAAAGTAACTACCAATGGATATCTTTTAGAAGATAATATGTGGATAGGGGAAATGGTAGACAAGCTTAATATTTCTTTACATAGTTTTGATAAAAATAAATATCAGAGTATTTCTACTGTTGAAAATTCATATGAAAAAGTGGTTTCTGCAGTTAAAAAAATGAGGTTTAAATATCCAACATTAAAAATAAGCATAAATACAACATTATTAAGGGGAATAAATGATAATTATAATTCTATACAAGAATTGGTAGGCTTTGCTTCTTCAATAAAAGCAGATTTGAAAATTGTAGAGGTATATCCAAAAAATTCAAAATATTATACAAGTATATATAAAATAGAGCCTTTAATCAAACAAATGGGGTATAAGAATATAAAAGATAGTTTTAGAAAAAAATTATTTTCTAACGGAATTCACAACATCTTTTTACAAAGATGTACTTGTAGTATTATATCTGAACAGAATGATAAAACTGAACTTTGTAGGGAACATAATGATTTATATATTAGTCAAGATGGAAAAGTTAATTTATGTAGAGCTACAAATGATACTATAGATTTGTATTATTCTATAAAAGAGAGAGATGATAATGAACTTGCAAGTAAGATAAAAAAAGTCTACGAAGAAATGGGAGGCAGATGTATATGTCAGGTGGAACAGAAATAGAAAGAGAAATTAGATATAAAATAGATGAAGAAATTAAAAATAGAATTATAAATTCATCTTGTCCAATAGAAAAAGCAACTCAATGTGTAGATTTATGCATGGGACAATATGGATTTGATTCATTAGAAAAACTCGGATACATTATTCGCCTTAGAAATAAATCAAGTAAATGTATAATTGAATCTAAAAGAAGATTAGATGATAATTCTTGGAGTGAGTCCAAAATTGTAATTCCTACAATGAAAGATGGGTATGATTTTTTAAAGAATATTGGATTACAGCCATATTTGTATATAAATAGAATTAGAGAAGTAAGAGAGATTGATGTTGCAAAGGTATATATAGATGAGCTAGAGATACTGGGAAACTTTGTTGAGTTTGAATTAAAAGAAGAATATGAATTCAAAGATTTAGATGAATATTTAAAAAGAATAGGAATAAATAGCAAGCCGGAAAAATTATATGGAGATATATTTAAAGAAAAAGCAAAAGATCCAAAATTTAATGAAATATTAAATAATACAATTAATAATTTTTTAGATGTAAAATAATTAAGATTTGAAAATGCCAAATGGCATTTTCTTTTTTGATATAAATTTCACTTATATAATATATAAAATATTTGTATTTGTATTTAAGGAATATTGCTAATATAATACTGCTATAGAGTTTTTGCAAGGGAGGATACTCGTATGAATGAATTTAACGACTATAGTATTATACTTGTTGGACTAGGACCTCATGCTAAAAGAATTTATATGAATTTATTTAAAAAATACAGAATGAGTCCAAAAGTTATAGTAGACTTGAAAAGCAAAAGAAGAGAAATAGAGAGTTACTTGGAAGAAAACGATTTTAGGTCGGTAGATTTATACTTGTTGGATGACTACAAAAGAGATAACCTAGAACTTACAAGTGAAGACAAGAAAGAAATACAAGAGTTGATTCTACAAAAGAACATAAAATATGCTATAATATCAACAGAGCCGAAATCGCATTTTGCATATGCTAAATTTTTTCTTGAAAATGACATAAACATATTAATGGATAAACCAATTACAGCTCCAATTAATGTTAACTGTGATACAAAACAAGCATTAAAAATTAAAGAAGAATATGATATTTTATGTCAAATGTATAAAAAGAAAAAAGATAAAATAAGCTTCAAAATACAATGTCAAAGAAGATTTCATGAAGGGTATTTATATGTGAAACGTTTATTAGAACAAGTGGTAAGAGAGTATAATATACCAATTACATATATAGATATATATCATAATGACGGAATGTGGAATATGCCTTCAGAATTTCTAGAGAGAGAAAATCATCCATACAAATATGGATACGGAAAACTTTTTCACAGTGGATATCACTTTATAGATTTAATGGCTTGGCTTATGGAAGTAAACCGTGAAACTAAGGGAAAGCAAATAAATAATGCGGAAATGTTTGTTTCTACATATAATCCGGTAGATTTTTTTAATACTTTTAACAATTATGATTATAAGAGAATATTAAAAACTAATAGATTTGAAAAATATATAGAAAACAAAGAAAAATTTATAGACTTTGGTGAAATAGATTTTCATTCAATAATTAATTTTAAACAAGATGAAAAATTAATTACTAACTGTTCTATAAATTTAATGCAATCAGGATTTAGTAGAAGAGCTTGGTGTGAATTACCTAAAGATACATATAAGGGAAATGGTAGAGTGAGACACGAAAGGCTTAATGTACAAGTTGGACCACTTATGAATATACAAGTTCATAGTTATCAGGCTTATGAAGTAAAAGATAGAGACCAAATACTTAATAATGGTGTGGGAAGTGTAGAACATTTTGATATATATGTATTTAGAAATAGTCAACTTATTGGAGGCAAAATATTTGAAACATTAGACATTGCAACATTATCTGAAAAAGATAAAAAATATTTTAACGGATATAACGAAAAAGCAAGAGAAAATTGTTTTATAAATTTTCTACTTAATATAGATGACAGTTCGGATTTGTTAGAACACAAAACAAGTATAGAAATAACAGAAAAAGCATATGAAATTATGAGTAGAAAAAATAGTATAGTTAATTTTGATATTAAAATATGAGGGAGGTAATATGAATATTATAACAGAAATAACAGATGATACGTTTGGAATTGAATCAATTCCTTTTGATAATCCAAAAATAAGGTATGGTGCAAGAGGAATTGTAAAAAAGCAAGATGGAACTATAGCTGTATTTTTTAAGAAAGCAAAAAATGAATATAAATTGCCTGGTGGTGGAGTAGAGCAAGGTGAGACTTCAGAGAAAGCATTTGAAAGAGAAGTTTTAGAAGAAGTTGGATGTGAAGTCAATAATATATTATTATTAGGAATAACAAGAGAACTAAAATCTCAAGAAAATTTTCAACAAATATCCTATGTATTTAGATGTGATGTGAAAAATGACACAAAAAATACCAAAATGACACAAAAAGAGATAGATGAGGGAGGATTAGTTATTTGGCTTACACCTGAGGAGGCTTTGAATAAAATTATAGAATGTGAAAGTCAACTTAAAGCTTCTGATTATGACAGTATATATAGAACAAAGTTTATGAATTATAGAGATAGAGAAATACTTAAATACTATATTGAAAATAGATAGAAACAATTATTATAAAAAGTAAAAATTCTTTAAGGAATAGAACCTTGAGTTTACCTTGTAAAATGCAGCAAAATATGCTACAATATATATTATGCTAAGGGGGAAAACTAAAGGTGTTTAATATAGAAGAGGAACTAAAAAAGTTGCCTAGCAAACCAGGCGTATATATTATGCATGACAAAGATGATAAGATTATATATGTTGGTAAAGCAATTTCTCTAAAAAATAGAGTAAGGCAATATTTTAGAAAAAACAATAAAACAAAAAGAATTGAAAATATGGTGTCTTTAATAGAACACTTTGAATATATTGTTACAGATAATGAATCAGAGGCACTTATTTTAGAGTGTAACTTAATAAAAAAGAATATGCCAAAATTCAATGTTTTATTAAAAGACGACAAAACATACCCATATATCAAAGTAAACACAAAGCTAGAATTTCCAAACATATACTTAACTAGAAGAATACTAAATGATGGTGCAAGATATTTTGGACCATATGCAAATAGTGGTAGTGCAAAAGCAATGCTAGATTTTATAAATTCAAAATATAAAATTAGGCAATGCAAAACATTTAAATATAAAGGCAGAGCATGTTTAAATTATCATATCAAAAAATGTTCTGGACCTTGTATTGGCAAAATATCAAGAGAAGATTATAGAAAAGAAATAAATCAAATTATTAGCCTATTAGAGGGTAACACAAATCAAATAATGAAAGAACTTGATAAAGACATTAAAGAAGCGGCAGATAAGCTAGAGTTTGAAAAAGCGGCAGAGTTAAGAGATAAAAAATATGCTATTCAAAGAATTACAGAAGAAAGACAAAAGGTTTCTAATATATCAGAACATGATATTGATGTAATAGGCATAGCTAAAGGCCAAACTCAAGTATGTGTCGAAATATTTTTAATTCGTAATAGTAAAATGATAGAAAGACATCATTACTTTTTTGAAGGATTACAAGATGAATCAGATGCAGAAATTTTATCAAGTTTTATTAAACAATATTATATAAATGATGTATTTTTACCAAATAAAATTATGATAAAAGAAGCGATTGAAGATAAAGAAATATTAGAGCAATTGCTTTCAGAAAATTCAAGCCATAAGGTAGAAATAAAAGTACCTCAAAAGGGCGAAAAACTAAGACTAGTTGAAATGGCAGAAAACAATGCTGAAATTACTATAATGAATAAAGAAAAGGAAAAATATAGTGTTGTAAATGAATTAAAAGAAGTGCTAAAATTAGATAAATTGCCCAGAAAGATTGAAGGATATGATATATCAAATTTATCAGGGCAATTTATGGTTGCATCAATGTGTGTACTAAAAGATGGAGAGCTAAAAAAGAATTTATCAAGAAAATTTAAAATAAAGACAGTGATAGGTCAAGATGACCCAAAATGTATGCAAGAGGTAGTAAAAAGAAGATTGCTCCATTCTATAGATAATCCAAATGGAGCATTTGGAGACTTTCCAGATGTGATATTTGCAGATGGTGGAATTACACAAATAAGAGCAACAAAACAAGCTATTAAAGAACTTGGCTTATCTATACCTGTATATGGAATGGTAAAAGATGATAAACATAGTACTAGAGCTCTTATAGACGAAAATAAAAATGAATTTGAATTATCTGAAAATTTAATGAAAGTAATTACAAATTTTCAAGATAACATACATGATACTGCAATAAATTATCATAGACAATTAAGAGATAAACAAACAACACATTCAGTTTTAGACGAAATAGACGGAATAGGAGAAGCAAAGAAAAAGGCTTTATTAAAGAAATTTAAAACTATAAACAACATACAAAATGCAAGTATAGAAGAATTGACAGAAGTATCAGGAATTACAGAAAATTTAGCAAAAAATATAAAGAAAAAATTAAGCGAATAATGTAATAATTTGTGTTACGATTTTTAACATAAAATCCGAATATGTGAATATATATTATTAGAAAATATATTAGGAGGATTTTATTTTATGGAGTACACAAAAGATTTAATTTTAAATATACGTTATGATGAAAGTAGTAATACTTTAAATTTGGGGTCATTAAAATGGACAAGTAGATTTATACAAAAAATAAAAAAACATAAATTAGCAGTAACTGCATGTGCTATATTTTTAACATTTGTGGTTATGGATGTGATGTTGGTTACAAATTTTATGCACATTTTAGCTAGAACTGTGTAATATTATACTTTTCTTCGTTATAAGGAATATCCCCAGTAGCCAATGTAGTATGCATATTATACTTTTTGCAGTGACGGCTGTGGGGACCAGCAAGCTAGAAGATGTTGCTAAATTTTTTCAAATCATTATTAATGTTTGCAAAAAAATTGTTGTTACATCTTCTTGCGTGGCTGGGGTGGAACGGAAAAAAGTATAATATTGCATACTAAAATAAAAGGCTAAGATATGATAAAGTTGTATAAAAAATAAGGAAGGATATTTAGAAATGAATGTAGCAAAAGATTGGCAAGATTACGAAATATTAGACATGGCAAATGGTGAAAAACTAGAAAGATGGAAAAATGTTATTTTAGTAAGACCAGACCCACAAATAATATGGACACAAAAAAGTTTTCCAGAAAAGTGGAAAAATGTTAATGCTAAATACCACAGAAGTTCAACAGGTGGTGGAAACTGGGAATACAATAAAAAAATGCCAGATGCATGGCAAGTCAAATACAAAAATTTAACATTTAATATAAAGCCAATGGGATTTAAACACACTGGTTTATTTCCAGAACAAGCAGTTAATTGGGACTGGATGATAGAAAAAATTCAAAAAGCAAATAGAGAAATAAAAGTATTAAATCTATTTGCATACACAGGAGGAGCAACAGTAGCGTGTAGCTATGCTGGTGCTCAAGTTTGTCATGTAGATAGTTCAAAAGGAATGGTAGCATGGGCAAAGGAAAACGTACAAGCTTCAGGCTTACAAGATAGACCAGTTAGATATATAGTTGATGATGTTATCAAATTTGTAAATAGAGAAATTCGTAGAGGTAACAAATATGATGCAATAATTATGGACCCACCATCTTATGGTAGAGGTGCAAATGGAGAGGTTTGGAAGTTTGAAGAAAACTTGCCAGAGCTTGTAAATTTATGTGCACAAGTGTTATCAGACAAGCCATTATTTTTCTTAATCAATTCATATACAACCGGAATATCAAGTACAGTTTTGCAAAATATTTTGGAACTTACAATATCAAAAAAATATAAAGGAAAAGTATCAAATGGAGAAATAGGTCTTCCGATGACTAACTCAAAAATGGTTTTACCATGTGGTATTTATGGAAGATGGGAGAATTAAATGCAAAATTTAAAAGTAATATTTGAAGATAACCATATAATAGTAGTAGAAAAACCAGTAAACATACCATCACAGGCAGATAAAACTGGAGATATAGATATGCTTACAATAATAAAAGCATATTTAAAAGAAAAATATAACAAACCAGGAAATGTCTATTTAGGTTTAGTGCATAGACTAGATAGACCTGTTGGTGGAGTAATGGTATTTGCTAAAACTTCAAAATCGGCAGGAAGACTAAGTAATCAAGTAAGAGAAAAGCAATTCCAGAAAACATATTTAGTAATAGTAAATGGAAAGATGGAAAGCCCAAAAGGAATATTACAAGACTATTTACTAAAAAACGAAAAGTCCAATATGAGCAAAGTTGTGAAAGAAGGGACTAAAAATAGTAAATTAGCAATATTGGATTATGAAGTTTTAAAATATGATGAAGAGCTAAATTTATCAGTTTTAAAAATAAACTTGCATACAGGAAGACATCACCAGATTAGGGTGCAATTATCTAGTAGAGACCATAGCATATATGGAGATCAAAAATATAGTGGAAGAGGTCATGGAAAACAAATTGCACTTTGGGCATATGAATTAAAACTATATCATCCTATTACAAATGAACTAATGGAATTTAAAGATGTTCCAAAAATGCTTGGAAGTTGGGCAATATTAAAAGATATTCAATTATGAAACATTATATATTTGTAAAATTAAACTAAACTTTATGAAAATACAAAAATTGTGACTAAAACAAAAAACGACAAATTTCGCACACAATTTTTATATCTTTATAAAGTTTTCTTATTTTTGTGTTTTAAAAATATAAAATACAGATAACAAAGAACGAGGTAAGAAAATGATTGATAAATTTTGTGATTTGATAACTGAAAAAATAAAATCAAAGGTTACAGACATAGATGAAGAAAGAGAATTAGTTATTAACTTTGGTGTGAGACTGATTTTTGGAGAATTACCTAAAATTTTAATATTATTCATTATAGGATTTTTATTAAGTATGGGATGGCAAACTTTATTATTATTTTTCTTAATAGCACCTTATAGAAGTTTTACAGGTGGTATTCATCTAAAAACACATTTAGGTTGTATGATTACAACAAGTATTTTATATTTATTACCAATTATATTATCAAAATATATTTTAATATCAAATAAAAATATTCTTTATATATTAGCAGGATTGATAACAATATTTAGTATTATTATAATTGCTAAATATGCACCTGCAGATACTGAAAATATGCCGATTTTGAGTAAGAAAGAAATAAAATCAAAAAAAATTAGGTCATATATAGCATTAGTAATTTTATTATCAATAATAATATTTAATCCATATGAACAATTTTCATACATGATAATTTATGCAATATTTTTACAAAACTTAACAGTATTACCTATTTCATATAAATTAGCAAATAACAAACATGGCTACGAAGTATATACTCAAGAAACAATCTAAGATTATAATACATTGGCCGGCAATGTTTATGATATAAAAATAAAATTACAAGGAGGAATAAAAATGTTAAAGTTATTAGCTAAAGTTGCAGAAAAATATGCAAAATCAATGAATACTGCCTGCATCATTTTAGGTATCGTACATCAACCTAAAATGCCAGCATCATTAATCAAAAAAGATTAATTCAGTGGTATAAATAAATATAAATATTTCCTTAAAACGACAAAACAATTACAAAGAGGTATCTTAAATCAAGATACCTCTCTTATATTTCTTTTTAATAATATATTTCAAATTGTTGTGAAAAGAATTCTTCACTTTTAGTAGTAAATAAATTTAAATTATTATTTTTCTTTAATATTTGTCTAACTTCCCATAAACCAAGTCCACTATTAGTTTCCTTAGATTTAGTAGAAAAATCCTTTTCATAAATTTTATCTACATTTACATCTTTATTTTTATATGTATTATCAATTATTACAAGTAATCTTCTACGATTTTGTTCTTTTCTAAAACTTACATGAATTATCTTGTTCTCACATTCAGCTGCAGCTTCAATAGCATTATCTAAAAGTATGCCTAATATTCTAGTAAATTCATAAATTTTCATATGTTTTTCAATTTCATTTAAATCTATAAAAATACCTAAATTTATTTGAACACCAATTTCATCAGCTTTATGATATTTAGTAGCTAGAACATTGTATATAGCCGGATTATTAATAACTTCTGGATTTAATGCAGTTAAGTTATTAGTACGCCCACAATCTTGTAAAAGTTGTCTATAATAAACACGTAATCCTTCTAAGTCTCCTCTATCAGCATAACCACCAATACTTTGAACAATATTGTGAAAATCATGTTTAAAACCTCTAATACTATCATGTAAAATAGTTAAAGTTTTGTTATATAATTGTGCTTCTTCTAAATCTCTAGTTGTAGTATCTAATTTATTTGTACTTAATAAACTATAAAAACTGATAACAAAATATGCTATTAGACTCAAAATGCTTGTTATAGTAATATAAATTGGCATTTTGTCACTATAAAAGGCAATTAAATAAAATTGTGTACCAATTGCTAGAATACCAAGTAAAGTATTTACTATAAATAGTGTTCTATTTTTTTTAGTCATATTCTCCAACTTAATATTAAATTTAAAATATTTGATTATTCTATATAAAACATAAATACATAAGTAAATACTAAGTGTAAACAATATTCTATATATAGGAATTGTCATAACAGTATCATAAGGCAGATTTAAAGCAGTTTGATAAAATTTTAACATAAATAGTTCAAATACGCTACTTATTGCAATCACAATGAATTCAGATAATAATGATTTTAGCCATGTTGCATTTAATATAAATTTGATTAAGAATATGATGCTTATCATATTAAGAAAAGTACCATACGGGTCGGGAATTACAATTCTAGATAGAGTTGCAATTAAACTAATGCAGATCACGTATATAATTTTAGATTTCTTAGAAGCTGTTATATTAAAAATTGTAGTGAATAATAACATGATAACTGTAGCTTCTATAAAAGAAAGCAAAAAGAATACAATACTTAAAGCGATTTCATTCTGTGTCGTCATTGCTGTCCAAATTGTTTGAAAAATTTGCATAATTAAAAACCTCCATAATTTTATTTTTATATTTAGGACCTATAAAACATTTACAGTCCTCATTATCATTTAGGAAAATAACATTGTTAGAAAAGTCTACACTAGTTATTTTTTTAGTATTAACAATATATGATTTATGGCATTGTATAAAAGTGTCTGGCAATTGTAACATTATAACTTTAAAAGAACTATAAGTCTCATATTCTCTTGTATCAGTATAAAAGATAGTTTTCATCCCCTCTTTTTGAATATACAAAATGCTATCTTGCCTGATAATAGTTCTGTTATTATCAAGTCTTACAAACTTGGGTTCAGAACCCGAGTAGTCTTCAACTAACCTAGTTATAGTATCTTTTAATCTCTCTACAGTTATTGGTTTGGGTATATAATCAAAAGTTTTATACTTATATGCCATTAAACCATATTCTAAATGACCAGTTGTAAAGATAATATAAATGTTTTTATCCTTTTTACGGATAATATCAGCTAAATCTAGTCCAGAAATGTTAGATTTTAAATCAATATCTAAAAATACAACATTAACCTTGTTAACTTTTACAAACTCAGTTAACTCCTCAGGATTTGTTGTACTTAATGCAATACGTGCATTAACTTTACATTCAATAAATAACGACTCTAGCATTTTCTCTAATTTTGTTAAAGCGTTAAAATTATCATCACATAATACAAAATCTAACATATATTTTTCCTCCGTATAATATAATAAATATAAATTAACACAACAAAAACGTGCAACGGTAATTCGACAAAACAACATAAAATTACCCATTTTTTTCCAATTGCCTATATAAATATAATGCAAATAAATAATATTGTCAAGAAAAATTTTGCAAAAATTTATAAAATGTCGAAAAAAATGAAAGCATTGTTATTAAAAGGAAAGAGGGATAGGATGAAAAAAAAGTCAAATTTTCTTATAGTTATATCATCAATTTTATTAGTATTTATTTTTTCAATTTCTGTAATTAATTCAAATAATACGACAGAAACAAGTGCAAGTTCAGTTAGCGAAAAAAGAATTGGTTGGGGAATAAAAAGATCTAATAATAATGAACAACCAGATTTAGGAAGTGTAAATAAAAAAATAATAGATACATATGAAGGAATTGCTATGGGAAATAAAAATTCAAAATATGTTTATCTTACTTTTGACAATGGATATGAAGCAGGTTATACACCTAAAATACTAGCAGTATTAAAGGAAAATCAAGTTCCTGCTACATTCTTTATAACGGCTCATTATTTGAATACTGCATCAGACTTAGTAAAGCAAATGATAGATGAGGGTCATACTGTTGGAAATCATACAGTAAATCATAAAAGTATGCCAGATTTAACAAATGAACAAATACAAAAAGAAGTAATGGATTTGCATACAGCAGTTTATCAAAAATTTAATTATGAAATGAAATACATTCGTCCACCAAAAGGAGAATATAGTGAAAGAACTGTAGCATATACTAATACATTAGGCTATAAAACAGTTATGTGGAGTTTTGCTTATGATGATTGGGACAAAAATAAACAAGGTAGAGAAGATTATGGCAAAAAGATGGTTTTAAATAACATACATCCTCGGAGCAGTTATATTACTACATGCAACTTCAAAAGACAATAGCAATATTTTAGATTATTGTATTAAGGAAATTAAAAAGATGGGGTATGAGTTTAAAACTTTAGACGATTTTCAGAGATAATCAGTTGCCAAAATTTAATTCTTTGACAACTATATAGAAATAGCATAAGGGAGATGAGAGTTTGCGAAAAGCATCTAAGAAAAATAAAAGTATACAAAGTAGAATAAATCGTTTATTGGAAATTCCTCAAGAAATATCAACCAACTTACCGAAAATAACAGTAATAGGTTTTAAACAAATGTTAATTGAAAACTATAAAGGAATATTAGAATATCAAGATTTTTATATTAGAATTAGTACACATATTGGAATTCTAAACATAAATGGATATGACTTATACTTAGAAGAAATGACAACAGACGATTTATTAGTTACTGGAAAAATAGAAAGCATTGATTTTGAAACAATTACAGATGAAGAATAGGAGGGAAAAGTTTGTATTTTAAAATACTATTAGCTTACATTTTAGGATATGTAAATATCGAAGTAGAAGGATATTTTATAGAACGTTTTATAAATATTTGCAATAGTAAAAAAATATTTTTGTGGAATATGAAAAGAAAACACTCCACAATTATAAGAGTGAATATTGGAATTAGAGATTTTAAAAGAATAAAAGAAATAGCTAAAAAAACTAAATGTAGAGTGAAAATACAAAAGAAAAGAGGAATACCATTTATATTACATAAATACAAAAAAAGAAAAATCTTCGCTATATTTTTTATACTTTTAATAATTGCAGTTATTGCATTATCAAACTTTATATGGAATATTGAAGTGACAGGAAATAATAAGATTTCAGCAGAAGAAATCATTAAGGATTTAGCAGATGATAATTTTAAAGTTGGAACATCTAAAACAAATTTAAACACTAAAAATATAATTGATAAAATACGATTAAAAAGAAGTGATTTAGCATGGATGGGAATAGAGATAAAAGGGACAAATGCAATTGTAAAAATAGTAGAAGCAGATTTGAAACCCGATATAATCAAAGAAGAGGAGTATTGTAATATTGTTGCAACAAAAGATGCAATGATAGTAAAGATAAATGCTCAAAATGGCACAGCCGTAGTAAAAGAAGGAGACATAGTTACAAAAGGAACTGTGCTAATACAAGGGTGGCTTGAAGGTCAGTTCACAGGAATTCGATATGTGCATGCAAATGGTGAAGTTCAGGCAAAAGTATGGTATTCTCAAAAGGTAAGTGGGCCTTTAAAACAGACTAAAAAAATAAAAACAGGCAAGGAGGAAAATAAATATTCCGTAAAGATAAATAATTTTGAAATAAATTTGCCAAAAGGGGTTCCAAAATTTCAAAATTATGATACAATAGAGACGAGTAAAAAACTAAAACTATTTTCAGATTTTTATTTGCCAATAGAAATACACCAAAAGACATACCAAGAGTATGAAGAACAAGAAATTACATATAGTATAGAAGAAGCAAAAGAGCTTGGAATAGCACAAGCTGACGAGAGCCTAAAAGAGCAAATAGAAGGAAAACAAGTAACAAATAAAAAAATAAATGCAGAACAAATAGGAGCAAATATTGAAGTTGAAGTTATTTACGAAGTACTTGAAAGTATTGGGACAAAAGAAAAAATAGTATTTTGAAAGGAACAGATGCCATGGAAGAAAGAAGTTTGAGAATATACCAAGAAAAAACATTTTTTTCAAAAATTAGTAACACAATTACTAAAATACTAACTCCAACAAAAATTGGAATCAATGGAATGTTAATTTCAATTAAAAGAAACAATGCTCTAAAAGCTTATGAAGCATATAAAGCAAGCGAGGATATTCAAAACCAAGAAAAACAAGAAGCAATTGAAAAAAAGTTTGAAGACATTTATGCGTTATATTTAGAATCAATAGATAAATATATTATGGATTCTATTTATAAAAAAGTAAAAAATGATGTAGCAAGTGATTTTGAAAAAAATGCGTTATCTGAGTATTATTCAGTTGTTCATTTAAAAGAAACAGAATATTTGGAATACAAGTATAAAAAACAAATGTATTTATTAAACTTAGACTATGAAACTGTTGATAGTCTTAATAAAGAACAGCTATTACAAAGATACCAAACATTATATGTTTCTCAAATGGAATCATTATATAAAGGTTTATTAAAACATTATTCAATTAAACTTGCAGATAATTTAACTCCAGGAGCTAAAGATGAAGTATATAACAAAATATTTGACACATTAGAAAGATATATTGAAAATATCTTACCATTAAAAATGAAACAGGATCCAGAAAACAAAGTATATAAGGAAATACTTGAAGATTATCAAAGTTTTGAAAGATTCACAGTTGGTAAATTAGATCAAAATGATACTATTGAAAAAAATATGATATTACTAAGTTTAAGTAGAAAACTATTTACACATAGTTTACCACTTATAGTTGCAGAACAATGTTATGAAAAATTATTAAATGATGTTAGAAGTTTAATAGTAGATACAAAAGTAGTTAGAAAACAAGAAAAAGCATATTCTTTACTTATTACTTTAATAGAAGAATATAATGTAAAATTACAATCTACTAAAGTATACTGGGAAAAACCAGCTGAAAGAGAAGAATATAAAGATTTTTACAAACAATATCAATCAATTCAAAAAGGAAAAGAGAAAAATTATATTGATTATTCTAAAGATAAGCAAGTTTTATTCTTAAGAAACGATTTGAAAAAATTAAGAAAAGAGCCAAATAGATATTACAAAATCATTCAATTTTACTGTGCAAAATTAGTAGAATTAGATGCTATGAAAAACTTGAAAAATGCATTTAGCTCAGAGGGTACATATACTAAAGGGCCTAAAAAAGTCAAAAGAAGAGGTAGACCTAAAAAGGTTGTTAATGCATAATTTTAAATAGAAGGAAAATATAATGAATTCAGTAACAGAAATTGTTTGGAAAGATATTAAACAAAATGAAAAGTTAGAAGCTATAATTGAAAAAGTAATACAAAAATGTTTTGAGGTAGAGCATATAAATCCTACCTCTTTATATATTTGTGTTACATTAACAAATCCTAAAAACATACGTGAAATAAATAAAGAATATAGAAACATAGATAAAGAGACAGATGTACTTTCTTTTCCTATGTTTGAAAAAGATGAGTTGGACAAACTTGTTGACCAAACAGCTGACACTCAAGTAGAAACATTACAAGATATAATGGGTGATATCATAATTTCTATTGAAAGAGTAGAAGAACAAGCAAAAGAATATGGACATAGTTTTGAAAGAGAATTTGCATATATGCTTGTTCATGGATTTTATCACTTAAGAGGCTATGACCATATGGAGGAAGAGGAAAAAGCTCAAATGAGGGAAAAAGAGGAGAATGTTCTTTCTCAATTAAATATAACAAGGGGAGAATAATGAAAAAAGAAAACAAGGAACTAAAAAATCATAATTTTATAGATGCTTGGAAAAATGCATTTAATGGAATAATATATGCAACAACCACACAAGGCAATATACAAAAACAATTAATAATTGCAGTAATTGTAGTAATTGTTAGCTTATTCTTTAATTTAAACCGTGCAGAATTTTTATGTTTTTTATTTACCATAGTGCTTATAATATTTGCAGAAATGGTAAATACAGCAATTGAAACAGTTGTAGACTTATATGTTGATGTATATCATCCAAAAGCAAAAATAGCTAAAGACGTTGCAGCAGGAGGAGTAGTAATAACAACCATAAATGCAATAATAGTAGCATACTTCTTATTCTTTGATAAAATTGCAGATATAGGTTTAGCATTTTTAAAAAATGTAACAAGCAATCCAGTACATTTATCTTTTTCAATTATGGTAATTGTAATGATTGCAGCATTAGCTTTAGTTGCTTATGCAAAATCTAATAAACATAAAGGATTAAATTCAAAATTTGTTCCAAGTGGGCATGCAGCTATTGGATTTGCTGCAAATACTTTGATTTGGCTATTGACAGATAACATAGTAATTTTAATGTTATCATTAGTAACTGCTATTTTACTAGCCGAGAGTAGAATTGCTGCAAAAGAACATAAATTATCAGAAGTAATATTTAGTGGATGCTTTGCCACTGTATTAGTACTTGTTCTATATGGAATAGCAATGGCAATTGTTTAAAAAGGAGATGTTTTCAAATGGCAAGAAAAAAATCTAAAAAAAGTGCAAAACCAATAATCGTATTATTGTTATTAGCGATATTAGCAGTAAGTGTATGGCTAGGAATTGAAAAATTTAAAAATAGCCAAGAAGTTGGAAGTACAGAAAATACAACAAAAACAGAAGCTCCAAAGGAAGAATTAAAACCAAAAACTTTTGCAGGAACAGAAAGACCACTTGCATTTATGATAGATAATAATATAAATGCAATGCCACAAGCAGGTTTGGAACAAGCAGACCTAGTATATGAAATGATTGTTGAAGGTGGAGAAACCAGATTAATGGCAGTAATTAAAAATAAAGATATAAGCAAAATTGGACCATTAAGAAGTGCTAGACATTACTACCTAGATTATGTACTAGAAAATGATGCTATTTGTGTTCATTATGGACAAAGTCCACAAGCAAAATCAGACATTACAAAATTAAAAGTAGATGATATAAATGGAATATATGAAAGCGCAACAGACTTTTGGAGAGACAGCAGTAGATATGCTCCACATAATGCTGTAACTTCAACAGCTAAGCTAACAAAACTTATTGAAAACAAAGAATTTAGAACTACAACTAGCAAAAAAACAGTACTTAACTATGTAGTTGACGAAGTAAATTTACCAGATGAAAGAGAAGAACCAGTAGAAGGTGAAACAGAAGGAAAGATTACGAATCTAGCAAATACAGTAACAATTCCATATTCATATTACAATACAGTAAGATATGAATATGACGAAGAGAGCAAAGAATATGTCAGATATTCAAGAGATAAAAAACAAACAGACTGGAATACAAAAAATACAGTAAAAACTAAAAATATTATTATAACAAAATGTAAAAATACTACTTTAGATGATGGAAGTAGAAAAGGAAGACAAACATTAGATAATGTAAAAACTTTAGATGGCTATTACATTACAAATGGAAAATATATACCAATTAAATGCTACAAAACTTCAAGAAGTAGCCAAACAGTATATAAAGACCTAGAAGGAAACGAAATAAAAGTAAACGACGGAAAGACTTTTATTCAAATCTGCCCAATAGATAGCAAAATTAGTTTTGAATAATTAAATGTTATTGCAAACATGAAAAAGAGTTATATTATCACAAAAAATCAAAAGAAAAAAGGAAAGGGGTACAAAATATAATGACAGATAAAATGAAAAGAAACTATTTAAACCCAAAAGGTATTACACTAATTGCTCTAGTAGTAACTATTGTGGTACTCTTAATCTTAGCAGGAGTAAGCATAAGCGTGCTATTTGGAAATGATGGAATAATAGCGAAAGTACGAGATGCAAAAAAGGTAACAAATTTATCAAGCTTAAAAGAAGAAATAGGAATAGTAATCCAAGCAAGAAATGTAAATAAAATGTCAGGTTTGCCATTAGAAAGTTTAAAGGAAAGCTTAGAAAATGGGATAAGTGGAGATAGAACAGTAGAAACAATAGGAAGCATAGAAGACACATGCTATGTAACAAGAGAGGAAGCAACAGTAACAGTATATGACAATGGAGATATAATAGATGGAAAAGCAGATATATGGGATGGAACAAGTAAGAGTAAACCAACAGCAGATGAAAGCAAAAATTGGCATATATACACACCAGAGGAGATGAAATACTTTGAAGAGTTTGTAAATGGAAAATTAACAGATGAAGAAAAAGAAGGTTTAGAGATAACAGATAGTACAATAGTATACTTAGAAAACAATATAGACATGGGAGCAAGACAAAAAGATGGAGTACTAACAGCAGGAACAGCATGGGACCCAATAGGAATAGACAATGCAGGAAAATTTACAGGAACATTTGAAGGAAACAATCATACAGTAAGAGGAATATATGTAAAAAAAGATGGAAAGTTTGCAGGTATATTTGGAAACTCAGATACAATTCAAAATTTAACCATAGTAGATAGCTACATAGAAGCAAGTGGCGAATGTGTAGGAGGAATAGTAGCAGCATTGCGTGAAGGCAGTATAATTAATTGTGACAATATAGGGACTAATGTAGTTAGTACTGGAGAAGGAACAAATGGAAGAACGGTAGGAGGAATAGTAGGACAATTTACAGGAACACAAATAGAAAATTGTAAAAATATAGGAAATGTGAAATCTAAAGGAACTAGACTAGGAGGAATAGTTGGAATATTTGTAGGAGAGAAAATAAAAGATTGTACTAATTTTGGGGATGTGTATGGGGAAGAACAATCCGTAGGAGGAATAGCAGGAAGATTTACAGGAAAAAAGATAGAAGATTGTGTAAATGACGGAAAAATAACAGGAGGAATTGAGAAAGGCAATGGATTTGTAGGAGGAATAGCAGGATGGGTGGATGCTGGAGATGTAATAAATTGCACCAATAAAAGCATAATAACTGGTAGAGGAATTGATACAGGAGGAATAATTGGAGGAAGCGAAGGGGAAAAAATACAAAACTGTATTAACTTGGGAACAATTTATGGGGGAATTTATGATGGTAATACGTTGTCCAATTGTGGAGGAATAGTAGGTGGTTTTCTAGGAAAAATAGTAGAAAACAGTATAAATAAAGGTATAATAAATGCAAAAAGATCACGAGCAGGAGGAATAGCAGGAGAAGTTCTTCAAAATAGCATCATAATAAAGTGTATTAATGTTGGAGGTATAAATGGACTTGCTCAAATTGGAGGAATAGTAGGAGGATTAAATGGAATAATAGAGCAATGTTATAACAGTGGAGAAGTAAAAGGGGTGGAACAGTTAGGGGGAATTTGTGGATCAGTATTAAATAAGTATGAATCCACAATAAAAAACTGCTATAACATAGGTAGTATAATTCCAGAAAAATCTTCGGAATATTCAGAATGGGAGATTCAATATTTAGGAGGAATTATAGGATGGATGAGTTCTAACCAAACAAGTGGAACAATTTCTAATAACTATAATATAGGAAAAATAGAAACAGAGGGCAAAAATGCAACATATGTAGGAGGAGTAATAGGATTATTATCAAAAACTTTTACAATAAAAAACAATTATTATATAGCAGGAATACCTACAACAAGTGAAGAACTAGCGGTAGCAGGAGAAAGAAAATCGGAAACAGAAATGAAAAAGGAAGAATTCCTAGCCTTATTAAACGCAGACCAAGAAACACCAGTATGGGAACTAAACCCATCAAAGAATAATGGCTATCCAAGTTTAATAGGTGTAGATATGTAAGTTAAAATTCAAAAAATGAATGATTCGTTGTCATTCATTTTTTTGTCGTATTTTGTTGTATAAAAACTAATGGTTTGATATAATAAACTCGTAAAAGTAAAATACAAATATACAAGGGGGACTTTTATTCAATGAATTGTGTAGAACAAAAATTAAAGCAAGAAGTAAAAAAAATTCTAGAGCAATATACAACTGCCAAAGATAATTTAGTACCAATATTAAATGATGTGCAAGTAAAATATGGATATATTCCACAAATTGCACAAAATGAAATATCAGAATACTTAAACATTCCAATGGCAGAAATTTATGGAGTAATTACTTTTTATTCTAGATTCACATTAAAACCAAAGGGAAAATATGCAATTTCAGTATGCTTAGGAACAGCATGTTTTGTAAAAGGTTCAGAGAAACTAATGAATAGATTAAAAGAAAGATTAGACATTAAAGAAGGAGAAACAACAGAAGACGGAAAGTTTTCAATTGATAGCACTCGTTGTTTAGGTGCATGTGGAATAGCACCAGTATTTACCGTGAATGGAGAAGTTTATGGAAGAGCTACTGTAAAAAAACTTGATGAAGTTTTAGATGAATTGATGACCAAATAGGAAGGGAGTAATGATTTGAGAACCTTAGAAGAGATAAGAAAAATAAGAGAAGAAAAGCGAAAAGAACTAAATATTAGAGTAGATACATCAGTTGGAGGAAGAGAAAAACATATTTTAGTATGCCATGGAACAGGATGTACATCTTCAAAATCTACACAAGTTATAGAGAATTTTAAAAGAATAGTAAAAGAAAAAAATTTAGAAAATGTACGTGTAATTCAAACAGGATGTTTTGGGTTATGTGCCAAAGGACCAATAGTAATCATTAGACCAGAAGACACATTTTATGCAATGGTAAAGCCAGAAGACTGTGAAGAAATTATACAAAAGCACATTATAGATGGTGAAATAGTTGAAAGACTATTATGCAAAGACATTGATGGAACTAGAGTAAACAAACTAGACGACTTGACTTTTTATAAAAAACAAGAAAGAATTGCTCTTCAAAACAGTGGGAAAATTGATCCTGAAAATATTGATGAATACATAGCTTTTGATGGATACAAAGCATTAGAAAAAGTACTTTTAGAAATGATACCAGATGAAGTAATTAAAACAATAGAAGATTCTGGGCTAAGAGGACGAGGTGGAGCAGGATTTCCGACAGGTAAGAAATGGGCATTAACTAAGGCAGTAGAATCAGAACAAAAATATGTGGTATGTAATGCAGACGAAGGTGACCCAGGTGCATTTATGGACAGAAGTATTTTAGAAGGAGATCCACATTCTGTATTAGAGGCAATGATAATTGCCGGTTATGCAATCGGAGCAAATCAAGGGTATATTTATGTAAGAGCTGAATATCCAATTGCAGTAGATAGATTTAGAGTAGCAATAAAACAAGCAAGAGATTATGGGCTACTTGGAAAAAATATATTTGGAACAGACTTCAGCTTTGATGTAGATATTAGATTAGGTGCAGGAGCATTTGTATGTGGAGAAGAAACAGCACTTTTAGAATCTATTGAAGGAAAACGTGGTCAACCAAGATTAAAACCACCATATCCTGCAAATTCAGGATTATGGGGTAAACCAACATTAATAAATAATGTTGAAACTTATGCGAATATAACGAGAATAATATTAAATGGAGCAGAATGGTACTCAAGTATTGGGACAGAAACATCAAAAGGAACAAAAGTATTTGCGTTAGGTGGAAATGTTGTAAATATTGGGTTAGTTGAAGTTCCAATGGGAACAACCTTAAGAGAAATTGTTTATGATATTGGTGGAGGAATACCAAACAACAGAGAGTTTAAAGCTGCACAAACTGGCGGCCCATCAGGTGGATGTATTCCAAAAGAGCATTTAGATACACCAATAGATTATGAATCATTAAAACAAATAGGTTCAATGATGGGTTCAGGAGGACTTATAGTAATGGATGATACAAAATGTATGGTAAACATTGCTAAGTTCTACTTAGAATTTACTGTGGATGAGTCTTGTGGAAAGTGTACGCCATGCAGAATTGGAACTAAAAGAATGCTTGAAATACTAGAGAAAATAACTAATGGAGAAGCAACAAAACAAGACTTAGAAAAATTAGAAGAATTGGCGAAAATTATACCAAAGACTTCGGTATGTGGATTAGGACAATCAGCACCAAATCCAGTAATTTCAACACTAAAGTATTTTAGAGAAGAATACTTAGAGCATATAGAAGAGAAGAAATGCAGAACGGGAGAATGTAAAGCATTAGCCAAAATACAAATTGATCCTGAAAAGTGTAGAGGATGTACAAAATGTAGTCGTAATTGTCCAGTTGGAGCAATTACAGGAGAGCCAGGTAAAACACACCATATTAACGAGGAGAAGTGTATTAAGTGTGGAACGTGCTTAAATGTTTGTCCTTTCCACGCTATAGGCTAATTTCAATTTAAAGCAGCATCTTACTTTGTCAAACTACGCAAAAAATCTTTCAACATACACTCGTATAGTTTCAAGATTTTTTGCTGGTTTTCCTCGTAATATACTACTTTAAATTGAAATTAAGAATACTAAAAACTATTCTTTTGAAAATTTAAAGATACACAAAGAAATTTTTGGAAATTTGTGAGAAATAAAAAAAAGGAGGAAGTTATGAAATATTTTAAAAAATTGGTTGGAGAGAGAATATATTTGTCTCCAAGAAATGCAGAAGATGTAGAACAATTTACAGAGTGGATGAATGATTTTGAAGTAACTGATTATATTGGAAGAACTGCTCAAATGATAAGCTTGAGTGGAGAAAAAGAATTTTTAGAAAAGAATGCAAATCCAGAATCAACATTTGTAATTGTTGATTTGAAAGATGATGTTATGGTTGGTACAGTTTCACTAGAAAAAATTGATAGAACAGATAGTAAAGCAACTTTAGGAATTTTTATAGGCAGAAGTGAGTACAGAAGCAAAGGCTATGGAGCAGAAGCAATCAATTTAATTTTAGATTTTGGATTTAATTACATGAACTTAAATAGTATTAATCTTACTGTTTTAGATTGTAATGAAAGAGCAAAAGCATGTTATAAAAAGTGCGGATTTAAAGAAATGGGAAGAGAAAGACAAGGTAAGTTTGTGAATGGTAAATACTATGATGCAATAATGATGGACATTTTAAGAGAAGAGTTTAAAGGAAGAGAGTATATTAAAAATAAAAACGTGAAATAAGAAGTGGTTGAAAAATAGATTTCAACTTAATATACCTATAGGAAGGATAATAGATATGATAAACCTAACAATAGATGGTAGAAACATAGAAGTACCAGAAGGTACAACAATTTTACAAGCTGCAGCAAAATTAAATATAGATATTCCAACATTATGCTATCTAAAAGAAATAAATGAAATTGGAGATTGTAGAATGTGCCTTGTAGAAGTGGAAGGTAAAAGAGGCTTTGCTACTTCTTGTATTCAAAAGGTAGAAGAGGGTATGGTTGTACACACCAAAACACCAGAAGTTTTAGAAGCTAGAAAAACTATGTTAGACTTAATATTATCTAACCATCATCAAGACTGTGATAATTGTGTAAGAAAAGAAAATTGTGAATTACAAGACCTTATAAAACAATTTGATAAGGAGAAAACTGTATATGAGGGAACAAAAAACACATATGAAATAGACGATAAATCTCCATCTATTGTACGTGATCCTAATAAATGCATATTATGTAGAAGATGTGTTTCAATGTGCAATAAAGTACAAAAAATAGGTGCTATAAGTGTAACAGAAAGAGGATTTAATTCATGTGTTTCAACAGCTGGACACAATAGTTTAAATGATGTGAATTGTACTTTTTGTGGTCAATGTATAGAGGTGTGCCCAACAGGAGCCTTAAGGGAAAAAGACTCTACACAAATTGTATGGGACAAAATAAATGATAAAAATACATATGTAATAGTGCAAACAGCTCCTTCTGTAAGAGTTGCATTAGGAGAAGAATTTGGAATGCCAATAGGTACAAATGTAGAAGGAAAAATGGTAAATGCATTAAAACAAATGGGATTTGATAAAGTATTTGACACAAATACTGGGGCAGATTTTACAATTGTTGAAGAAGGAACAGAATTCATAAAAAGACTACAAAATAATGACAACTTACCAATGATAACTTCATGTTGCCCTGGCTGGGTAAAATATATTGAAATGAATTATCCAGAAAATATAGGACATTTATCTAGTTGCAAATCACCACATGAAATGTTTGGAGCATTATTAAAAACATATTATGCCGAAAAAGAAGGATTAGATTCAAGTAAAATATTTGTAGTATCTGTAATGCCATGTATTGCAAAAAAATATGAAAGACAAAGAGAAGAAATGAAGCAAGATGTTGATGCAGTTATTACTACAAGAGAACTTGCAAGAATGATTAAACAGGCTAAAATAGATTTTGTAAATCTAGAAGATGCTAAATTTGATGACCCAATGGGAGAAGCAACTGGTGCAGCAGCTATTTTTGGAGTAACTGGTGGTGTTATGGAAGCGGCTCTTAGAAGTGTTTCTGAAATTGTAACAGGAAAACCTTTAGATAAAATTTCATTTGAACAAGTAAGAGGAGAAAGTGGAATAAAAAGAGCCGAAATAGAGATTGGAGATAAAAAAGTAAAAGTTGCAGTAGCACATGGCTTAGCAAATGCACAAACTATTATGGAAGAGATAAAATCTGGCAAAGCAGATTATCAATTTGTTGAAATTATGGCTTGCCCAGGTGGATGTATTACAGGTGGAGGTCAACCTATAAAAAATGCTAAAATTCAAGAAGAGGTCGATATACATAAAAAACGTGCTGAAGCAATGTATTCAATTGATGAAAAAAGCGTTATTAGAAAATCACATGAAAATCCTGTATTGAAGCAAATTTACAAAGAATTTTTAGGAGAGCCTAATGGAGAATTAGCTCATAAATTATTACATACTCATTATTCTAAAAAAGAAAAATATAAATTTGTCAAGTAAAAATAGTAGAAAAAAAGTGTAAATTTGTTTACATTTTTCTACAAAATTTGTATTATAATAGTAATATAATTTTGCTATAATAAATAGCTAAAAGATTATATTAGTTTCAAATTAGAAATTATATGTATCACTTGCAACTGTCAGACTGCACTGCGAAAGAAATTGTATGTGTATCAGTTGCAAGTGGCACATATAATTTCTAAGTTAAAAAATATAAATATTAAAATATAATTAGGAGAAGATATGGAAAAATTTAAATCAGGATTTGTAGCAATTGTTGGAAGAACAAATGTAGGAAAATCAAGCATATTAAATGATATGGTTGGTCAAAAAGTAGCAGTGGTTGTTAATAAACCACAAACTACAAGAACAGCTATTAAAGCAATAGTAAATAGAGAAAACTCACAAATAATATTCACAGATACACCAGGAATTCATAAACCAAAATCAAAATTAGGTAACACTATGAATGACACAGCTTGGGGCAGTATTCCAGATGCAGATGTGCTTTTATTTGTTGTGGAAGCTACTTCAGATGGAATTGGCAAAGGTGACCAAATGATTTTAGACAAAATTAAAGAAGCGAAGGCTAATACAATTTTGATAATAAATAAAATCGATTTGGTTAAAAAAGAGCAAGTTTTTAAGCTAATAGAAACATTTAAAGATGAGTATAATTTTAAAGCTATTATTCCAATTTCTGCTTTAAAAGCAAAAGACACAGAAGTTATACTTGAAGAAATCGAAAAGAACCTTAAAGAAGGTCCTGCATATTATGATATAGATGAATATACAGACCAAACTTTAAGAGATATAGCTTCTGAAACAATTCGTGAAAAAGCATTAAAACTTTTACAAGATGAAGTGCCACACGGAATATTTGTAGAAGTTGAAAAAATGAAAAGAGGTAAAACAAGAGATAATGAGCCAATTTTCAATATAGAAGCTACAATCTATTGCTTAAGAGATTCACACAAAGGTATAATCATTGGAAAAAATGGTGCTATGCTTAAAAAAATTGGAACTTATGCAAGAGAAGATTTAGAAAAAGAACTACAAGATAAAGTTAATTTGCAATTGTGGGTAAAAGTACGCGAAGACTGGATAAATAATGATAAATTTGTAAAACTATTTAAAAATACAGACTAGTTTTACAAATTATACCAGTATAAAATTTAAAAAGAAGCGAAAGATAAAGTTAGAAGTAAAACTTCTAGAACAGGAGATGATGTGTAAATGATGGAAAAGCAAATTAAAGACCTAGCATGGAATACTTTTAAACAAACAGGAAACATTGACACATTTATGGAACTAATGCAAGTAGAAAATATAGAAAAAAATGCAAAGCAAGATATAGCTAAAAATGTAGAGGAAACACAATATGGGAATATTAAAAACGAAGGGGATAATCCTTTCAGAAAGTAACATGAATGATTTTGATAAAATGGTAACTATACTTACTCCAAATGGTAAAATTGGGTGTGCGGCAAAAGGGGCTAGAAGACCAAAAAGCCTTTTAATGTCAGGCACTCAATTTTTGTGCTTTGGGGAATATTTGCTATATCAAAGTAGTAACAGTTATCATATGAACTCATGTGACACAATTGAAGTTTTTTATAATATTCGCACAGATTTAGACAAGCTTAAATATGCTTCATACATTACAAAAATAATAAATGATGTAACAGATGAAAATCAAAATACATATAAAATTTTGCAATTATACTTAAACACTTTATACATGATATCAGAAGAAGAAAAAAACTTGGACTTCGTAATATCAGTATTTAAACTAAGACTTTGTTGTTTACTTGGTTTTATGCCAGAGATAAGAAAATGTGGCAATTGCAAAGCGCAAGAAGAATTGAACTATTTTAGTTTAAAAGATAATTGTTTGAAATGTACAGCATGTGGTAAAATAGACAAAAGTGCAATACAAATATCAGATTCAACTAGAACTGCAATCCAATATATAGTATTAGCAGATGCTAAAAAAATATTTTCATTTAACATTTCAGATGAAAGCTTAAAAGAATTAGAACTAGTTACAAAGCTATATCTAAATGATAAATTAGAAAAAGAATACAAATTAGAAGAGCTATTTTAAAGGGGATTTTATGAGTAATAATCAAAAGGTAAAATGGAGAAAATTAGATAATTCAGCAAAATTATTTCCGATAATATCAACAAAAAAATTTAGCACAATATTTCGTGTATCTGTTGTGTTAACAGAAACTATAGATCCAAAAAAATTAAAAAAGGCAACGGAAAAAGCCTTAGCTACTTTTGCAAATTTTAAAGTTAGACTGAGAACAGGATTTTTTTGGTATTATTTAGAGGAAAACAATAGAGAAATTATAGTGTATCCAGAGGATAGGTATCCTTGTAGATATATAGGTTATAGAACAAACAATGGATACTTATTTAGAGTTTCTTATTACAACAAAAAAATAAATGTAGAAGTGTTTCATGCATTAACAGATGGCACAACAGCTACAGAATTTGTAAAAACGATAGTATATGAATATTTGAATTTATGTCATGACTTTAATGAAAAATTTTCAGCAAAACAAATACAACCACAAGTGCAAGACATAGAAGATAGTTATTTGAAAAATTATGACAAAAGCTTACATTTCAAAGACAATACAGGAAGAGCATACATTTTAAAAGGCAAAAAATTATTGCCATATCAAGCAGGGACTACTCAAGTATTTATAGATTTAAAACCAATAATTAAAACCTGTAGAAGTCTAAAGGTTACAGTAACTGAGTATTTTACAGCTGTACTAATATATTGTATATATCAACAACAAAAAAACACTAAAGATAAGAAAAGTATAAAAGTATGTATACCGGTAAATTTGAAAAAGTTTTTTCCATCTAATACAATAACAAACTTTTTTACATATATGACTGTTGTTGCAGAAGCAGAAAAAATAGATTTGAATAATTTTGAAGCAATATTAGAATATGTAAGAGAATTCTTCCACGATAACTTACAAAAAGAAAGCTTAGCTAAAACTATGGCACATAATGTTAAGCTGGGAAATCAAATACTTATAAGAATAATACCACTTTTTATAAAAAAATTGATATTGAAATTAGTATATGGAGAAATACAAAAATACACAACCACAACATTTTCAAACTTAGGAAAAGTAAACTTTTTGCCAGAATATGAGCAATATATACAAAATTTCTTTTTTATAATTGCACCGGAAAAAGCAGAAAAAATAAAATGCACAATATGCTCATATAAAGACAACATAATATTTTCAGTGGGATCTATTTTACAAGAAAATGATATTGAAAAAAGCTTTGCAGAATTCTTAGAAAAGCAAGGAATTAAAACTAAAATCATAACAAATGACATTTATGCAAAAGAGGCAAATGAATTATATCCTAAAATAGATAGTTCACCACTAATAAATATGATTAAACAAAGAAAACAAAAAGTAAAAAATGGAGTGGCATTTAAGGAGACGTTTAGAAGAAAATTCCACATATAAGATAGTTAGGAAGCAGAATATGAAGAAAGTAATAAAAGTAATTGTAATAATACTTATAGCTATATTGCTAGGAGCGTTAATTGGAGCAATTTATTGGCTTAATGGCAACATAGAAGCTAAACCAAGTGAAGAGAAAAACTATAATATAGCTGAAGAAAAATTTGCACAAAGAAAAGTATTTGTTCTTACACCAAAGACTGAGAAATCAAACAAAGTAATATTGTATTTACATGGTGGAGCCTATGTTGGAGAAATAGAACAGGAACATTGGTTATTTTTCAATGAAATAATAAAAGATACAAATGCTACCATAATAGTGCCAGATTATCCGTTAGCACCACAGTATAACTATGAAGATGCATTTAATATGGTTTTACCACTATATGAAAAAATATTAGAAAAAGTTAAACAAGAAAACTTAATACTAATGGGAGACTCAGCAGGAGCAGGAATGAGTTTATCACTTGTGCAAAAAATAGCAGAAGATAAGCTTATTCAGCCAAGCAAAACAATTCTAATTTCACCATGGTTAGATGTGACTATGTCAAATAAAGCAATAGATGAAGTTCAAAAAAGAGACACAAAATTGAAAAAAAACATTTTAAAAATAGTAGGAATAGTTTATGCAAAAACAGAAGAAAATACAACAAATTATCTAGTAAGCCCAATTTATGGAAAGCTAGAGAATTTAAAGAATATAGTTGTATATACAGGAACAAATGATATTTTAAATCCAGATGTACATATATTAGAGCAGAAATTGGATGGAATTAAAATAAATGAATATGAAGGAGCAATACATAACTGGATATTAGAAAAATATGTTGACGAGAAATACAATAATGAACTGTCACAGAAATCTTATGAAAATTTAATTTATGAATTAAATAATTAAAGCTCAAAAAATCAATGCTAAAGTACCTACAAAGTGCTATAAATCAACAAAAACTAGAAATTGACACAAAACGCAAAATATGATATAATTTTATAGTTAGATTTTGTGATTTTATAGTACGAATGTTAAGGAGAAAGGCATGGGCAAGACAATTCAATTTGGGTTGGGTTTTGTAACAGGAAGACCTAATGTATGTAAAGTAATAAATAATACTTATGAACAATTAGTAAACCAATTTAAAGATTTAGATGACAAAGTTGAACTAACAGCCTTTGTTTTATTTGATTTAGGGTATCAATATACAACAAGGGTTGATTTTTATGGCTTAATGCCGAATGTGTATAAAGATATAAAAATTAAATATATTACTCCAGAAGATATTGAAGAAATGAAGAAAAGGTTAATAGGAAGAGAAAGGCTAACTAAGGAAGAGGCAGAATTGTTTTTTGGACATGGACATGCAAAAGGCAGAAACACTTTAATGTATTATGCACTATTAAGAGGTATGGACTATTTACTATTTTGGGATGATGATGAATATCCTGTAGCTTGTATAAAAGATGAAGGTGCAAAAGAAATTACATGGAAACAGCAAGATAATGTGCGTATGCATTATAACTATATACAAGATGCAGATGTAACAATAGGGTACCATTGTGGATATATATCACCTATTCCATATGTAGAACTAAATGAAGATGTTGACGAAAGCTTATTTAGACAATACATAGAAGCAATTAGTAATGATATAATCTCATGGGATTCAATAAAAGAAAAATTTACAAAATATAATGGGGTTACATATGCAAATAATGAAATTAGCAATGGAGAAGGAGCATATGAACTTGAAAGTGACGGAATAGGAAAGTGGGTTGCAGGTTCTACCTTATGTTTAAATCTAAAACATATTGATAAAATACCAGCATTTTATAACCCAGAAGGTGCAAGAGGAGAAGATACATTCTTTTCTACTAAATTAAATGACTCAAAGGTAGTAAGAGTACCTGTTTATCATTTTCATGATGGATTTTTAAAATATACAAATATATTAAGAGGAAAATACCCAAAAACTTTAAGAAAAATAAAAGTTGAAGATGAACAAATTGCTAAGAGATTTATTCAAGCTTCAAGGGGCTGGATTAAATATAAACCACTATTTCAATACATAACACATAAAGAAACATATAAAGAGAAAATTCAAGAGACATACGAAAAATTAAAAACAGGAATTATAGAAGTAAATAAATTATTTGAAAATGAAGATTGTAAAGTATTGCTAGAAGACTTAACTAAGTATGACAAGAATGTAAAAAAACATTATAATGAATATTTAAAAACAAATGAAATTTGGGACAAGCTAAAATCAGAAATATAAAGGAAAATTGTATTTATGAAAAAAAGAGTTAATTTAGTTAATGTTAAAATTGTTGAAGATAGAATTGCAAACATTGAGATTTTATACAAAACAGATAATGAAATTCACAATATAAAAGCATATTTAAAAACTGAACATCAAAACTATAATTTTGATGTTCAAGCATATTCATTTTCACAAGAAGTAAATTATAATAAACTTACTTTAAATATAAAAATTGACACCGAAAATATATACAAATTTATCTTAGAAGATAATAACCAAAAGTTTGAGAATGTAAAATTCTTGGACAACAAAGACCAAAAAATAAATGAACTAGAAATACCATATAAAATTTTTGTGAAAGGCTATACTCTAGCTATAGATGATGAAAAGGGTACATTTACTGTAACAAAATATAAAGTATTTGAAAAATTTAAATATGAATTATCTAAAATATTTAAAGCTAGAAAATTATATCACAAATGGTATATTCTAAATTTATTTAAAACAGGAGAAAAATATTATTTATTAAATGACAGAATTATGTATGGAGACGATAATGCAGAGCAATTGTTTAGATACATAAATCAGGAAGATAAAAATTTTAGTAAATACACGTATTTCGTGTTAGATAAAAATTCTCCCAATTTTAAAGATATTAGCAAAGCCGGAAAAGTGCTAAAATATGGGTCTTTAAAGCATAAATTAAAATACATAAATAGCAAAATGATAATGTCATCACATGCTAGTTATTATGACAGAGTATTTAATCCATTTAATGAACAAGAAATGTCTGTTTATAAAGATAAAATAAATAAACAATTTGTATTTTTACAACATGGAGTTATAATGAACGATGTTCATAACTTTTTGAACAGAGAGCACATTATAGCAGATTTATTTATTACAACTACAAAGCCAGAATATGAGGATATAGCACAAAACTATATGTATGATAAAAATGCAATTGTATGTACTGGACTTGCTAGGTTTGATAGACTAAAAGATGAAAGAAAAAAGATAATTTTAATAGCACCTACTTGGAGAGCGTTTTTAGAAAATGTAGAATACACAAATGACAAAGAAAACTCACTAGAGGAGTCAGAGTTTTATAAAAAATATCAAAGCTTATTAAACAAAAAAGAAATATTAGATGAAATAAAAAAATATGGATATAAAATTCAGTTTTTGTTACATCCAGCATCAGAAAAATATAAGCAAAGCTTTTTAAATTTACAAAATGAAAACGTAGAGGTTTTATCAACCAAAGATATAAGATACTCTACATTATTTAAAGAATGTGCATTATTTATTACAGACTATTCAAGCACACATTTTGATGTAGCATTTTTACAAAAACCAATTATATATTATCAATTTGACCAAGAAAAATTCTTTACATCACATTATAATAGAGGCTATTTTGACTATGGAAAAGATGGATTTGGAGAATTGATTAAAGATGAAGACGATATAGTAAACAAAATTATTTTTTACATAAAAAATAATTGCCAAATAGAAGAAAAATATAAAAACACTATAGAAAACACATTTCATTATTTAGATCATAATAATTCAAAAAGAACTTTAGAAGAAATAAAAAAATTAAGTAAAAAACATGAAAAAAATTATAGATTTAATTTAGTACACTAAAATATGTAAAAAGGGATGATGTAATAAATGGAAAACTATATTGTAAAAAGATATGAAGAAAATGCTCAATTAGAAAAAGCAATAAAAAGTTTAACTAATCAAGTTATGGTTGTTGAAAATCGGCTTTGAAATTTTTAGCAAGAACTATTTAGAAAAAAACTACAATGACGAGAATTTATACATATGGTATATAGAGCAAGAAGGCAAAATACTAGCGACAATGATGCTTAAGAAGTTGGAAGACAGTGTTGGCAGAATTGAAAATGTTTGTTGTGATATAGAATATAGAGGCAAAGGATTAGCAAAGCAGTTATTAGACGAAGTGTTTAGTTTTGCAGTTCAAACTTTAAATTTAGAAAAATTACAATTAGGCACTTATGAAAGCTTAGGTAGAGCAATAAATTTTTATTTGAAAAATGGATTTGTTGAGAAAGAAGAACTAAGAAATTATACAACACATGCTAGATATTATGAAATGATATTAAATTAAAGAGGAAAATTAAATGTATTTAATAGTAGGACTAGGAAATCCTGAGCCAGAGTATAGTTATACAAGGCATAATATGGGATTTGATGTAATTAACAAAATAGCAAAAAAATGTGAAATTGATATTTCAAGAACAAAATTTAATGGTTTATATGGAAGCGGAATTATAAAAGACGAAAAAGTTATTTTATTAAAACCACAAACATATATGAATCTAAGTGGGCAATCTATAAAACCATTTGTAGACTTTTACAAAATACCATTGGAAAATGTAATAGTTATATATGATGATATGGATGTTTCAGTAGGAAGTATCAAAATAAGAAAAAAAGGCGGACCAGGAACGCATAATGGTGCAAAGTCAGTAGTACATGAACTTGTATCAGAAGATTTTCCAAGAATTAGAGTTGGAATTGGTAAGCCAGTGGATGAGTATGATGCAATTGATTATGTTATAGGAAAATTAGACGAAGAAAAATATAAAGCATTAGAAGTGGGAATAAATAGAGCTGCAGATGCAACTATTTATTATATTGAACACGGAATAGATAATGCAATGAATAAGTTTAATTAACAGCTATAGAAAGGGAAAGTATGCAAGAGGTAATAATTAGTCAGGACAAGCAAAACAATAAAATAGTTGCTTTAGTAGAAAACGGAAAATTAGTTGAAAAATATGAGGAAAGGCCAGAGCAAAAAAGGCTAGAAGGAAATATATATTTAGGAAAAGTAGAAAATGTATTAGTTGGTATGCAAGCTGCTTTTGTTGATATTGGAGTAGAAAAAAATACTTTTATACATATAAAAGATATTATTCCAAAAGTAAGTAATGAAACAGGCAACAAAAACGAAACATTAAGCAAATATGATATAAAAAATTATATACACACAGGAATGCCAATATTAGTGCAAGTAAAAAGAGACAGCACAAATAAAAAAGGCGCAAGAGTTTCTACACATGTTACTATTCCAGGCAGATTTGTAGTGTTAATGCCAAACTCAGAATTCATTACAATTTCTAAAAAAATAGAAAAAGACCAGGAAAGAAAAAGACTTACAGACCTAGCAAAAAGTGTTTTACCACAAGGCTTTGGACTTATTATAAGAACTTCAGCAGAAGGCAAAGAAAAAGAGCTAATACAAAAAGATATAGAGGGAGTTATACAACAATATAATGAAATAATTAAAAAGGCTCAAACTCTTGAAAAATCAAGCAACTTTAATCCAGTAGCTCTATACTCAAACAATGGAATTGTAGAAAAAATATTAACTGATATTATTGACCAAGATTTACAAAGAATAATAACTAACAATTTAGAAATAAACAAATATGTTCAAAAATTTTTACAAGATACAGGCCTTGAATCAAAGGTGAAATTAGAACTAAAACAAAATGAAAATGTGCTAAATATATATGATATAGAAGAACAAATAGAAAAATCAAACAATCGTAAAATCTGGTTAAAATGTGGAGGTTTTATAACTATTGATAAAACAGAAGCATTAACAGCAATTGATGTAAATTCAGGTAAATATGTAGGTAGTAAAGATCTAGAACAGACAGTATTTACAGTTAACAAAGAAGCAACTATTGAAATCGCAAAACAACTACGATTAAGAGACATCGGCGGAATTATAATTATAGACTACATAGATATGGAGAAAAAAGAAACAAAACAAAAAATATTAGAAATACTAGAAGAACATATAAAAAAAGACCGTTCAAAAATTCAGATAGTTGGGTTTACGCCATTAGACCTACTTGAAGTTACAAGAAAGCATATGTGTAGTAATGATTAGTGAAAGGGATGTATAAATGAAAAAAGTACCAGAGTGGAATTACAAATTTCTAAGACCACTAGCAATAGTATTATTAAAAATTATATATCAACCTAAAGTAATAAATAAACAAGCAATACCAAAAGAGGGACCAATAATTTTGGCAGGAAATCATAAAGCATATCCAGACCCGGTATTAGTAGGAAGCTGTACTAGGAGAGTAATACACTTTTTCATAAAAGATGTATATACAAATAGCATATTGGGGCCATTTTTCAAAAGTTTGCGGAGTATTGCCAGTACATGTAGGAAAATTGCATAAGGAATCTTTTGAAAATGCAATAAACTTGCTAAAAGAAGAGAAATCGATAGGTATATTCCCAGAAGGAACTAGAAATAAAACAGACCAATTACTTTTACCATTAAGAAAAGGAACTACATTATTAGCTAAAAAAACAAATGCAAAAATAATACCATTTGCAATTACAGGAAAATACAGACCATTTGGAGGTTTGACAATAGAATTTGGAGAACCAATAGATGTGACGAATATGGATACTACAGAAGCAAACACAGTACTAACCGAAGAAATAACTAAGTTATTAGTTGAAAAATAATTACAATTTTTGCTGCGTCAATTTTCATTTAAAACGCGGTTACATACACCACGTATGCGCCCTTGCCTTTTAGATAAAATTTTCAGCTTTGCATACTGATGCTGTAACAGGCAAAGCCTTAACAGCATCAGTGATTGCCAAAATTTAATTCTTTCTCAACTGGATTAGGAATATAGAGAAGGGACGAAACAAGAAATGAAGTATATATTTATAGTTAATCCTGAGTCAGCAAAAGGTAATGCAATGAAAATAATAGGAAATATTGAAAAAGTATGTAAACAAGAACATATAGAATATGAAGTATGCTATACTTTGGCGCAAGGAGATGCTACTAGATTAGCACAAAGCTATAAAGACGAAGAAAACATTATATATGCTGTGGGTGGAGATGGAACATTATCTGAGGTGTTAAATGGGGTAATAGGAACAAAAAACAAAATCGGTATAATACCAGCAGGTTCAGGTAATGACTTTTATCGTACAGTAAAAGAACTTGACAAAACAGAAATAGAATCAGATGTTGGTGTGGTAAATGGTAAATACTTTTTAAATATTGCATGTGTTGGAATTGATGCAGAAGTTGCTAACAATGTACCTTTAATGAAAACGAAAAATGTTAAAGTGAAAAATCTATATACAGCAAGTATTTTATACACTTTTACACATTTTAAATTTAAACAAATACACTTCAAATCACAAGAAAAAGATGAAAAAGGAAACTTTACAATACTTAGTATTTGTAATGGTAGATATTATGGCGGAGGCTATAATATATCTCCAAAAGCAAGTTTAGAGGATAACTATTTTGATGTATATTATATAAATAAACTAAGATTACCATCAATTATAAACTTACTTTTGAAATTAAAAAAAGGAAAACTTGAACAAGATAAAAGAACAAACCATTTTAAAACAAACAATATTACAGTAACATCAGAAGAACTAATCAGATTTAATGTTGATGGAGAAACAATAGAAAATACAAAATTTGAAATAAAAATCATACCAAAAGCAATAAAAATATATCATAATGCAGAATTAGAAAGTAAATTTTTGTCAGTTTAGAGTTTATAACTCTAACTGACATTTTGTTAAAGGAGAAGAAATTGAGAATTAGATATAAGCCATGGGCGAGAAAAGAACTAGAAGAAAGTAAATTTTATAGAGAACATCCAGAAGAAATAATAGGAAACTGGAAAAATGAATATGCAAGACCAGACCAACCTTTATTTGTTGAGCTAGGTTGTGGAAAAGGTGGGTTCATATCACAAAAAGCTTTTTTACATCCAGAAAATAACTATTTGGCAATTGATTTAGTAGATCCAATGCTAGGTTTAGCAAAAAGAAAAGTTGAAGAAGTATATACTCAAGGCAATAGAGATATAGATAATATTATACTTACTCGTTTTGATATTGAAAGAATTTTATTGATTTTAAATAAACAAGACTCAATTGAAGGAATATACATAAACTTCTGTAACCCTTGGCCAAGAGGTAAACATCACAAGAAAAGATTAACATATACCAGACAACTTGAGAACTATAAAGAGTTCTTAAAAAATGGTGGAAAAATTTATTTTAAAACAGATGACGATAATTTATTTGAAGAGAGTATACATTACTTTGAAGACGCAGGTTTTAAAATTGAAAAACTGACAAGAGATTTACAAAAAGAGCCAGACTTTTGGGAAAACATTGAAACAGAACACGAGAAAATGTTTTCAGAACAAGGAATAAAAATAAAAGCACTTATCGCTGGATAGGTGCTTATTCTTCGACTACTGGTGGAATAAAATTCTCAATAGCATCTCTTAATTTAGGGTGATGAATTACAAAATGTATAGAAGGACTACTAGCTTTTGAAATCATAACCCATTCTTTTCCACAAAATAGAATTTGTATATTTCTAAAAGTATGGTAACAATTAGTATTTAATTTATAATTATCAACTTTTTTCTCATAATTTTTAGTTAATTCTAAATGTTCTAAATATTCCTCATAATTATAGCAAATTTTACCTTCATAAAAACTATCTGAAAGAGAAAGAGTAGGAGGCAATGCCTCAAAATCTTCTTTTGAAAGTTCTGTTATCTCATCCTCAAAAATATTTTCTTTTAACACCATTTTTATCAATCTTTTCTGCTCATTAACTGCATTTAATATATTTTCAGTATCTTGCGTAGAAATATTATTTCGTTTTAAAATCTTTAAAAGCAAATCTTCAGATATAGTGTGAATTGGTAATGAAGACACTATTCTTCTACGAGGACAATTGATTTTTGCACTTGAAGCCATAAACACAGAAAATGCATTTTTTGATTCTGCTCTATAAATTTCCATAAGAGGAGTAGCTTTACTAAGTAGGCACTTAGCCTTTTCTTTATAGTATGCAATTTCAGACTTAGAACTTGTTAAATAATATTTTCCTTTATTATGGTATCCGTTTATACATTCACCTGTAAGAGCGGCAGCTCCTGAAACATAATTAGAATGGCAATATATAGAATTTGGAATACCCTTTAGAAAATATGGAGAAACTTGACCTGTCATATAAATAGGAATCCAACTTTCTAAACCTAACATCATTTCATTAAAAGGTCTATCTAAATTATGAATAATATTCAAGTGTAAGCCTTTCTTCAAAGTCATTGCAATGGCAAACATCCACTTTTTACCGAAACCTACATCTTCAGCCATATCTTCCATAGGCATATCACTACACATAAAAACAGGTTCTTCAGATTTTGAAAAAACTGTAGCCTTAAAGAAGTCTAATTCTCCTTTTTTCATTTCTTCTATACCATAATAATTTTTAGAAGAAGATTTATAAAAAGGCACAAATGGAACCTTCATCTCGTCAAAGTGAATAGCTTTTATATATTGACCTAAATCAAACTCATCTAAATTTTTAAGAAAATTACTAATAGAATCTGAATCAGGAGAAGTATTAGTAGAAAACCAATTTTCTAATTTAGTTAAATAGTTAGCATCTTTTAAATCTTCAATTTCACAACCAATAAGCAAAGCAATAGTTTCTTTATTAGCCTGAAATGTATATTTGGTAACTATAAACTTACAAACAGACTCGATAAAATCTTTTGGTTTGGCTGGGTTTCTATTACCTGTACGAATTTTAGATAAAAAAGAAGCATCATAACCAATAGAACGAGCTAAATCTGCAACACTAATATTTAAAGCAGAAATTATCTCATTAAAATTTTTACTTAATTGCTCAAAATCAATGAATACATCATTTAAAGTATTAGCCAAACTGTTATAAATTTCATCTTCTGAAATATCAATTTTCTTATCAGTGGCAACAGAATGAAGACCTTTTACTAATTGTTCAAGCTGTTTACTTTTTATACTAGGAGTTCTATCTCCTTTACGGTAACGGCTAACAACTGTAGAAGATAATCCAGATGCTATTACTAGTTCTTGAGAAGAACAGTCGAATTGTTCTAAATATTTGTTTAATTGTTCACTAAAAGTCATATTAAACCTCCGTTAATTTGCTCATTTATATTAGCACAAAATTAATTGAAAATCAACTACCGAATAGTCACGGAAAAATTGGTAAAAATAATATAAAATCTAGATTTTTATATTGACATTGTAGTATAATAAACAAAGAAAATAAGAAAAGGAGAGGTAACTATGGACAAAAACAAGAGAAATTGGATAATAGCTATTGTAGTAGTCTTTATACTTGTATTTGGAGGAGGATATCTAATGACAAGAAATAACGATACAGAGCAAAATAACAATAATGGAGGAACAGTTAAAGGACAAAACAATGTTAAAATAGTGGCAAATGCAGCAAGTCAATTAACACTTGAAGATTACTCAACAGCAGAATTTTCAATGAAAAAACCACAAGGCTGGAAAGTTGAAACAGGTGGAACAGGAATGTATTATGCAATTAAAGTATATGATCCAAACGAAACAAACAATCAAATATTTTTAATGTTAAAAATGCAACCACTACTAAAGAGCACAGCAGGAAAAGCTTTTTGGCAAAATTACTATAAGCTAAGTGGAAATAACAGCCAATACAAAGTATTTGCGGATGCTGTGGTTTTAGAAAAGCCAACAACAGAAGTTTTTTACAAAAAGTTTAGTGAAATAGGTTCATATATGAATTCAATTGAACCAACATTAAGTACATTTAATTTCCCTAAATTTAACAACTTTACAAAACTAGAAGAATCTGATTCTAAAGCATCTATGAAAAGTGTTGCATTAGATAGCAAAGTATTAAGAGCTACATTTACAGGAGATAACAATAAACAAGGTGAAGGTATGTTTATGGCATCTATTGTAAATTTTGGAAACCAATATCAAGGTGGAACAGATATGCTATACTATATGGTGTATGATATAATGTCAATAACTTCAGCAAAAGATGAGTTTATAGACTACAAAGATATTTTGTTACAGTCAGCTAACTCAATTGAATTTAGTGATGCTTATGTAAAAAAGACAATAGATGATGGAAACGCACAAACAAAACAAGCTCTAGCTTTAAGTGCTTCAATTCAAGCTGCATTTGACTCATATATGCAAGCATGGGAAAACAGACAAACAACTTATGATATTATGAGCCAAAAACAAAGTGACGCAACATTAGGATATGAAAGAGTTTACAATACTGATACAGGCGAAATATATAAAGCATATAACGGATTCACAGATGACTACAAAGGAGAAACATACAAATCAGTAACAGACGAAATGTACACTCAAAAAACAAGTGGATATATTGAAAAATAAAAATGCAAAATATGTCGAAATTTGGCATACGATTTTACTTGCAAAATGCAATTAAGTATAGTATAACAATACTAACTTAGTTGCATTTTTTGAGTGCAGTAAAATCTAATAAATTTACATACGCAATGCAATAATTATTTTCAAAACAACAATTAGTAAATATTAAATTATTTTTTATCTAGGGTTTCTAATTACTTAACTTTTATTCTATACAATTATTTTAAATCAATACTGTTTAAAATCAATATTATCTTAAATTTTCAATATTATTTTAAAAGTTATTAACTCTATAAAAATTAAAATCTTAGAATTTCCATAAACAAAGAAAATATAAATTAGCAAGAAAGGCAGGTGTATTTTTATAAAAAAGATGCAGCTAAAATATATAAAAATAAAAGGAGACAAAATTTATGACAAAAAATGAAATTGGAAATGATGGATTATTAAGACCGAAAAATGATGTTGTTTTTCAAACGTTATTCACAAGAGGAAAAGAAAGAATTACAAAAGATCTATTAGAAAAAATACTAAAAATAAAAATACATAAACTAGAATTAGATAAGAGTAAAGACTTGTTAAATGAAAATAAAAATGACAAAAATGGAAGACTAGACTTAAGAGCAGTAATAAATGATAACATAGAATGTGATATAGAAGTACAATTAACAACACATGATAAAATGTTGCCAAGATTTTTACTATATTGGGCAAAAATGTATAGTGCAAATTTAAAAGTTGGTGACGAATATAGTAAATTAAGAAGAACCATAAGTATAATAATAGTAGATGGTGAACTACCAGAATTTAAAGGAATAAAGAAAGCACAAACCAATTGGCAAATAAGAGAAGAAGAATACAAGAGTATAATCTTGACAAGCTATTTTGAGATTTGTATAATAGAGTTACCAAAAGCAATAAGAGAGTATAAAACAAATAAGGAAAATGGAGCACTGCAGT